>Ga0209018_1001007_pt1 | contig 24245 bp, 14 predicted proteins | sample YNPBryBLVA2012_FD_185814 | JGI IMG/M metagenome (GOLD analysis project Ga0209018, IMG submission 185814) | Anoxygenic and chlorotrophic microbial mat microbial communities from Yellowstone National Park, USA - YNP Bryant BLVA 2012 (SPAdes)... ...
TGGACGACCGCGGGCCCGGCGCCCGGCCCGATTTCCTGTCCCCCGACCTGGACGCCGCGCGCATCCGTCATCTGCCGGGGAACTACCCCTGCCGCGCCGCCATGTACAACGCCGCCCTGGAGCAGGCGCGCGGCGCGTTCCTGCTGCTGATCTTCAACCAGGCGGCGCCGGTGACGCTGCGCCGCAGCGCGCTGCGCACGATGCTGATGGCGGCCTGCCGCAGCGACGAACCGGACGCCCAGGCGCCCGCTGCGCCGGCGGGGGCAGACGACGCAGACGAGCAAGCCCCCTGCCTCGGCCCCGCGCCCGAACAGCGGGCGGCCGTCGGGATGGTCTACGCCGACTATGAGCGGATCGACGCCGGCGGCGGGCGGCGCGAGGTGCACCTGCTGGACTGGCATCCGGGCCGGCTGCGCGACACGCTGGACCTGGGCAGCGCCATCCTCTTTCGCACCAGCGCCCTGCGCGCCGTCGGCGGCTTCGACGAGCGCTACCGGGCGGCAGAGCTGTACGACGCGCGGCTGCGGATCAGCGAGCGCTACCGTATCGTGCACGTGGCCAACCGCTTTGCCGGCGCGCTGTATTCCGTGGCTGCGCCCGCCAGGGCCCACAGCGTATTCGACTATCTGCTGGCCGGTCGCGACGTGCAGCTCGAACTGGAGCGGGCCTGCACCGAGCACCTCAAGCGCACGGGCGCATACCTGGCCCCCGGTGCTCACGTCCGCCGGGTCGCATACGGGCGCCAGGAGCAGGCGCGCTTCAAGGACTGCGTCGCCAGCGTCGTCACGCCCGTGAACAACCGCCCCGGCTTCATCGGGCGGGCGATCGAGAGCGTCCAGGCCCAGACCGTAAGCCAGGTCGAGATGATCGTGGCGGTCAACGGCGGGCCGGACGACCCGACCGCCGCCCAGGTGCGGCGCTACATGCCCGGCGGCGACCGCTACGACCCGCGCAAGCCGCCCGTGCGGCTGATCGTCGTCGATATCAACAACCTGGGGCTGTGTCTGAACGCCGGGATCGCGGCGGCGCGGGGCAAGTATTACGTGCAACTCGATTCGGACGACCGTCTCAAGCCGCAGGCGCTGGAGAAGCTGCTGGCGGTATTCGACGCCGACCCGACCGTCGGGATGGTAATCGGCTCGTACGAGGTATGGACGCTGGACGAGCAGACCGGAACGCTGCATCGCAACGCCGAGATCCCCGTGGTCACCCACGACGAGTGGACCGCCGACAATGGCCGCAACAACCTGCTGCGCATCAATGGCGCCGGCGCCCCGCGCGCGGCGCACATCAAGGTGATCCGCGAGGTGGGCTGGTTCGGCGTCAACGATACGCCGAGCTGTCGCAACTACGGCGAGGACTACGACCTGGTGCTGCGGATCAGCGAGCGCTACACGATCGGTCGCGTGTGGGAGCCGATCTACGAGGTGATCCGGCATGCCGGCGGGACCGACCACGCCATCGACCAGGCGACCATCGACCGCAACGACGACGCGAAGGATTACATGCGGCTGGAGGCGCTGCGCCGGCGGCGGGCGCTCAACCGGACGGCGACCAGGTGAAGCGGCGCGCCTGTCATGCCGTCGACCCGAGGGGACAGGAACCCGGCTGCGCCGCGTCCGACGCCTCGGCATCGGGGCCGGATCGCTGCTCGCGGCGCTCCGCGGCGTAAGCGGAAAGTCGCCGCGAATCTGCCCCCGTGGCGCCGCAGGATGCACAGCGTGACAACGGCGGGAGTGCTGCTGATCGGCGTGGACGGCGGGGCGACGGAGGTCAAGGCGCACGCGGTCGCCTGCGACGACCTGCAACAACCGCGCTCCTTCGCCCTGCGGCCGGAGTCGGCGTCGCGCGTGTACCGGCGGGTGCCGGGTTTCGCGCCGCTGCCGGTACCGGAGCAGCTTGCGCAGCGCGACGCCGGTGCGCTCGAGCTGAGCGCGCCGGAACGCGAGCAGGGCGGGCTGTGGGTGCGCAGCGCAGCGGAGGCGATCCTGGAGGTGGCGCGGTGCTGCGGCGCGACGCGCCTGCTGGTCGGCATCGGCATGCCGGGACTCAAGACGGCCGACGGTCGCGGCATCAACGTCATCAACAACGGTCCGCGGATCCCCGATTACCTCGACCTGCTGGAGTCGCGCCTGGCGGCAGCGGGGGTCGAGCTTGTCGCGCCGCTCGCGGCCCTCGCCAGCGACGCCGACTGCTGCGGGCTGGGCGAGGAGTACGCGGCCGACGGGCTGTTCCGCGACGTGCAGAGCGCCTATTACGTCGGCTGCGGAACGGGAATCGCCGACGCGCTGAAGGTGCGCGGCCGACTGCTGCCGTTCGACCAGGCCCGGTCGTGGATTCTCAAGAGCTGGCAGATGCCCAGTGCGCTGGGGCCGACGTTCGAAAAGCTGGTGTCGGCCAGCGCCATGAACCGCATCTATGCGCAACTGCGTCAGACCACCCGGCGCCGGGACGAGGCGGCGGCCGGGCACCCTCACACCCGGCACACCCCGAGCGGCTACCCGGAGCGGGCTGCCCTCGCCGGCGACCCGCTCGCCAGCGCCTGGCTCGACACCGCAGCCCTGCTGCTGGCGGAACTGATCTTCGAGCGGCTGTCCACCGTCAGGAATGGCCGCCCGGACGCCCCGCACCGCGGCGAGATATACGCCCGACTCGATCCCGACCACGAGTATCGCGGCACCCTGCTTGATCGCGTCATCATCGGCCAGCGCCTGGGCCTGATCTATGGCGACCCGGCCTGCCGCGGCGTGTTCGGCGACAAGGTCGACGCGTATCTGGCGGCGTTCATCGCCGGTTGCGATGACGCCGGAATGCATGCCGCCTATCTGGCCGAAGCCGGCGGAGGCGAGCGGGAGTGCAGCGCCGTGGAGGGCCGGCGGCACGGAGCGGCGGACCAGGCGCCGCGTGCCCGATCCGCGGGCGCGGCGCAGCTCCGTCCGCGCTTTCTGGTGGCCTCGAAGCTGCGCGCTGCGCCGGCCCTCGGCGCCGCCGTCGGCGCCGTCCGCGCGCTGTCCGCGCCGGGACGCAGCTCCGGCTGAGACGCGCCGCACCCCCGGGCCTGGAGCGCGAACCCATCGGCCCGGCGGACGACGCTCGCGTGCGGCGCGCCGGCAGATGGCCGAGCGAAGTTGCAGCGTGCGGCCGATTCCGTAAGACTAAGCGGTCTGCTGCGGGGCTTGTTGCGCGGCGTACAGGCGGGGCGTGAATGGTGGAGGACCGCGGACATCTGCTGACCGAGCTGCGCAATCCGCGCTCCATGCGCATCGACCGCATGTCCATCCCCGAGGCGTTCGACCTGATGAACGCCGAGGACGCGACCATCGCCGGCGCCGTGGCCGCCGCCAAAGACCAGATCTGCAAGGCGATCGAGCTGGTCGTCGCCGCCTTCGAGGCGGGCGGGCGTCTGATCTACGTCGGCGCGGGAACCAGCGGCCGGCTGGGGGTGCTGGACGCTTCCGAGTGCCCGCCGACGTTCCTGTCCGACCCGCAGATGGTGCAGGGCGTCATCGCCGGCGGGTGGGAGGCGCTGCGCCGCTCGATCGAGGGGGCCGAGGATCATCCCGAAGACGGGGCGGCGAAGATGGACGAGCTGGACGTCGGCCCGCGCGACGTGGTGCTGGGCATCACCACCGGCGGGACGACGCCCTACGTGCACGGGGCGCTGACGCGTGCCAGACAGCGCGGGGCGAAGACCGTGTTCTTCGGCTGCGTGACGCCTGATCAGCTCGCGGACCAGGCCGACGTTTCGATCCGCGTGCTGGTCGGACCGGAGGTGATCACGGGGAGCACACGGCTGAAGGCCGGGACGGCCACCAAGATGGTGCTGAACATGATCACCACGATCAGCATGGTGCGGATCGGGAAGGTCTACGAAAACCTGATGGTGGACGTCGATACGCAGAAGAACCGCAAGCTGGTGGACCGCGGCACGCGCATGATCATGACCGTCACCGGCCTGACGCGGCCGGCGGCGGCAGAGCTGCTGCGGCGCGCCGGCGGGCACGTGAAGACGGCGCTGGTGATGCATGTCCGGGGCGTCGAACGGGCTGAGGCGCAGCGTCTGCTGGCCGAGCATCGCGGGCACGTCGCCAGGATTCTGGAAGCGGAGAGCAGATGACCCCGCCGCTCCTCGCCGCCTTCAGCGCGCAGTTCAACTGGATCGACTGGCTGGTGGTCGTCGGCTACCTGGCGTTCACGACCTGGCTGGGCGCCCGGATGGCCGGACGCCAGGCCACGATCCGCGACTTCTTCCTGGGCGGACGCAAACTGCCCTGGTGGGCGGTCAGCGGCTCGATCATCGCCACCGAGATCAGCGCCCTGACCTTCGTCAGCGTCCCGTGGGTGGTCTTCCAGCCGGGCGGCAATCTCACCTACCTCCAGCTCGGGGTGTTCGGCTCGTTCTTCGCCCGCATCCTGGTGGGCTACATCCTGGTGCCGGCCTATTACCGGCGCGAGATCTACAGCCCGTACGACTACATGCACAATCAGCTCGGCGGCCACGTGCGCGCCGTCACCACGGCCCTGTTCGTGCTGAGCGGCATGCTGGCCCAGTCGGCGCGCATCTACCTGACGGCGGAAGTGGTCAACGTCGTGCTGCATGACCAGCTCGTCTGGCTGGCGCGCCACTTGGGCCTCAACGAGCTGGCCTGGGCCATCATCATCATCGCCGGCGTCTCGGTGGCCTGGACGCTGATCGGCGGCATGACGACGGTCATCTGGACCGACGTCGTGCTCTTTCTGGCCTTCGCGCTGGGAGCGTGCGTCGCCTTGGGCGCGGTGCTCTTCAGCCTGGACGGCGGTCTGGCACAGATGCTGCGCCTGGCCTGGGCGGCCAAGGAGTCGGGAGTGCCCTGGGCGAGCTGGGGCGCGCCGGCCGCCTCCGGCCCGTGGGGCAAACTCACGTTCTTCGACTTCAGCAGCAGCCCGACGCGCGACTTCACCATCTGGACGGCCGTCATCGCCAGCACCTGGGGCGGGCTGGGCGCCTACGGCACCGACCAGCTCATGGCCCAGCGCATGTTCTGCTGCCGCAGTACCCGCGACGCCCGCCGGGCCATCATCAGCAGCACCTTCAGCCAGCTCGTCACCATCACCGTCGCGTTCGTGGGCGTCGGGCTGTTCGCCTATTACCAGTTGCACACGCCCAGCGACGAAGCACGAGCCCTCCTCAGCACACGCGAGAGCGGCGACCGCATCTTCACCGTCTTCACCGTGGAGGTCATCCCGCGCGGGCTGAAGGGCATCATCATCGCCGCCATCTTCGCCGCCGCCATCTCCAGCGTCATGGGCATCCTGACCGCTCTCAGCCAGACCGTGCAGTCGGCCTTCTACAACCCGCTGCGCGAGCGCTGGCTGCGGCGGCGCGGCATCGTCGTTTCACTGACCGCCGGCGTCGAAGAGTCGCCCGGCGGCGCGACAGAACGCGAGCACCGGCGCTCGGTGCTCGTCAGCCGCGCGCTGGTTCTCTTCTGGGCGGTCATACTCAGCGCGCTGGCCTACCTGTGTCAGGACATCCGCCGGCACTACCCCTCGATCCTGCAACTGGGGCTGGCGATGGCGGGCTACTGCGGCGGGGCGCTGCTGGCGGGCTTCGCGCTGGGCTTCCTGCCGCTGAAGATCGACGGCCGCGGCTACCTCTGGGCCGCGCCGCTCTCGGTCGTCTTCATCTTCGCCATCGTGTGGCACCAGGACTGGTCGCACGCGGTGTGCTGGGTCGCCGCAGCGCTTCTGCTGGCGGCCTGGATCGCGCTGCGGATTGCCGAGCGGCAGCCGCAGCTGGCGGCCGCCGGGACGGGAGACGCCGGCCGCCGCGGGCCGCTGGTGATCCCCGTCTGGGGCCAGGCGCTGGCGGTGCTGCTGGCTCTGGCGGCGCTGCTGCTGATCAACTACTACGGCCACTTCGGGCAGGGGCCGCCGGACAAGTTCGGCCGCCCCACCTTCAAGGTGCTGGCCTGGCCGTGGTATGTGCCGATCGGCAGCATCGTGGCCTTCGTGTGGGGGTATCTGCTGGCGCGGCGCAAAGACTGAACCGGGGGGCACCGGAGCACAGCGCATGAAAACGGCCATCGGACTCCGAGCAGACGTCGCGGCCGGCCCGGGCAACGGCAGCACGCCTGCGCACGCCGGCGGCGTGCCCCCGCGCCGTCCGCGGGGCAGGAGCAGCGCAAGCATAACCTTCGTCTCCCTGTGCCTCTGCGTCTGGGTGGGTTTCCTCCCCGGCTGCCAGGGACCGCGCATCCGCGGGCCGATCCGGGCCATCTGGGTCACACGTTTCGACTACAGGACGCCCGACGACGTGAAGCAGATCATCGACGACTGCGCCGCCGCCGGCTTCAACGTGATCCTCTTCCAGGTCCGCGGCAACGGTACCGCCTTCTACCGCTCGAAACTGGAGCCCTGGGCCGACGAGCTGGGCGGGACCGACCCCGGCTGGGATCCGCTCCAGGTCGCTTGCGAGCAGGCCCACCGGCGCGGCGTCGCCCTGCACGCCTACGTCAACGCCATGCCGGCCTGGCGCGGGACGCAGCCGCCGGCCAACCCCGAGCAGCTCTACAACCGGCATCCCGAATGGTTCTGGTACGATCAGCATGGCAACCGCCAGGCGCTGTCGAGCTTCTACGTCAGCCTCAACCCCTGTCTGCCGGAAGTGCGCGCCTACATCGTCGCCGTCTTTGAAGACCTGGTCTCGCGCTACGATGTGGACGGTCTGCACCTCGACTATATCCGCTTCCCCAACGAGCCCCCGGCCACCCCGCGCGGCTCCGGCATCGACTACCCGCGCGACGCGCGCACGCTGGCGCTGTTTCGCGAGGCAACCGGCAAGACGCCGGACGACGACCCCGCGGCGTGGAACCGCTGGCGGACGGACTGCGTCACACAGGTGGTGGCCGACACGCACGCGATGCTGCGCCGCGTCAAGCCGCGGGCGGTCCTGTCAGCGGCCGTCGCAGCGGTGCGCCAGAACGGTCTGGCGCATTTTCAGGACGCGCAACAGTGGATGCAGGACGGCCTGGTCGACGCCGTTTTCCTGATGAACTACACCGACAGCCCGGAGACGTTCGCCCAGCGCATCGATCCGTGGCTGGAGATCGAGTCGCAAGCCGCCGTCGTGCCGGGACTGTGGTTCGGCCGGCACGAGGGCAAGTCGGTCGAGGAGGCCGCGGCCGCGGTCAAAGAGCAGATCGAGATCGCCCGGGCAAAGACCGGCCACTTCTGCCTCTTCGCCTACTCGTCGCTGTTTGACTCCCGCGATCAGGAGCGCAGGCAGCGCGATGAGCGGCAGCGGCAGATCCGCCAGGTCCGTCGCGACATTCTGCTGCCGGTGTTGAAAGCTCTGGCCATGGAGAGCCGCTGAACCGCCGGCACGCGCATCCCCCGGCGCGGGTGCCACGGGCCGCTGATCCGGCGGGCGCCACGGGCGCCTTTTTCGGCGCTGCCCGGTCCGGGCAATCCCGCATTCGCGCCGGAGGCGGAGGCCGGGCGCCAGCAAACTGCCCCGCAGCGCTTGCGCTCGAATCTCAGAGGTCCCAGTTGCAAGCGCCCGGCGTCGGGCACGGGCCAGGCGACGCTCGGTGTTCTTCAGCGCCAGAGACCATCCGCGGGTCGAAATCTTTACTTGAATCGCGGAGAGCCGCGCAAGTAGACTGCATATCATTGAGCGTCGCACCCGGTGGCGGCGCCGTTCCTGTGCAGGTTATCGGACGCGCGGGCGACGCACAAACACGCCGGGTGTGTCGCCTCGAGGGGTGAAGCAACCATGTGCAAGCTGACCACATGCGGGCTGACGGCGCTTGCCGCTGCCCTGTCCCTGTTCATTCCGCCCGAACCGCTCCTTGCGGACGCAGGCGCCCTGCGAACCCGGGAGGCGCTGCGGGCGCTGGCGGTCGAGCAGCAGCTCTTCGTCGGCGCTCCCGACGCCCGGGCGGCGATCGAAGCGATCGTCGCGCGGGCCGCGGAAGTGCAGAGCGAGTCCGGCGGGCCGCTCCTGCCAGCCGGTACGGCGGTGGACAGCGTCGAGTGGGCCGGGCATATCGCCGAAATCCGGCTCACGCTGCCGACCGTCCCGGACTCCTGGTACCTGGCACCGCTGGATGTGGAAGCACTGGCGCTGGCGCTGGGCGAGCCGTTCCGCGCCGACCCGACATTCGCCGGCACGCGCATCCGCGTGCGGGTCGGTTGCGACGGGGAATACGGGACGCTGGAGCAGCTCATGCTTCCCGAGCCGACCCCGCCGCCGGCCTACCAGACGCAGCCGGCAGAGCAGCCCGCCCCGCTCGCGCCAGCGCCGCCGGGGGCAGGCCCGCAGCGCTGGGGGCCGACGGTGCAGGCGGCGCGGCAGCCGACCGGAGCGCTCACCGGCGTGACGGTCTTCGCGTCGGCGGGGCATGGTTGGACCGCCGGCGATGCGAGCTGGTACTTGCAGCGGCCGGTGCTGCTGGACATGTGCGAGGACTACGGCAACATCGACGTGCTCAACTACTTCGTGGCGTTCGCCTACAACGCGGGGGCCACTGTCGTCCCCTTCCGGCCCGTCGGCTGGCAGCCGATCGAAATCGTCCTGGACAACGATGATCCCGGCGTGACGTTCACCGGCAGTTGGAATAACGGCAGCAGCAGCAAGTACTACGAGAACGGCGTGACGCCGTCGGGGATCGTCTATAAGTGGACCTCGGCCAGCACCAGCGAGACGGCGACCGCCCGCTACACGCCGAACATCACGGTGACCGGCTTCTATCCGGTGTATTGTTTCACGATTGCCAGCAGCAACCGGACGCTTCAGACGTACCGGGTCAGTCACAGCGGCGGGATCAGCGAGGTGCGGATCGATCACCGGCTGGTGGGCAACGGCTGGATCTGGCTGGGCGACTACTACCTGGAGGCGGGGGGCGACAACTACGTCGAGATCAGCAACCAGTCGGATGAGGCGGGGGCGATCATCGCCGATGCCATCCGCTGGGGCGGGGGCATGGGCGACGTGGTGCGTCCGGGGCCCGGCACCGTCAGCGGCTATCCGCGCGACGAAGAGGGACAGCGCTACTGGGCGCACAGCGAGCTGGGCAACAACGCCGTCGGCTTCGATCCGTACATCTGGGACATCGAGGGCTACGACGACGGGAGCGACAACGTCCGGGCGGCGGCCAAGTGGGCGCGCGAGATGAACCAGGAGCCCCCGGGCGGCGTGCTGGTGGACCGCTGGAAGCGCGTGCACCTGGAATTCCACAGCAACGCGTACAACGGCAACGCCCGCGGGCAGATCTGCCTGATCACCGACCTGGGCGCCACGACGTACCAGGAGCAGTACGCCACCACGCTGTCCAACGAGGTGGATGCGGACATGCTCATCATGGACGAGGAGTTCGAGCACACCTGGGTGGACCGCAGCGAGCCCACCTACACCAGCTCGTACGGCGCCATCTGCACCGAGGCCAACGGCAATGAGTTCGACGCCACCATCGTCGAGCTGGCCTTCCACGACAATCAGCAGGATGCGCAACTGCTCCGCGATTGCCGCGTGCGGGCCGCAATGGCCAGAAGCTGCGTGCAGGGCATCATCCGCTTCCTGAACAGCCTGCCCGACAGCCAGGTGCCCCTGGCCTTCGCGCCCGACACCCCGCGCTCCGTCCGCGCCGCCGACCTCGGCGACGGCAGCGTGCGCATCAGTTGGGAGCCGCCCCTGTCCGACGGCGCCCGCGGCGACCCCGCCACCGGCTACGTCGTCTACCGCTCCGCCAACGGCTACGGCTTCGGCAACCCGCTCAGCGTCCAGGGCCAGACGTCGGTGACCATCACCGACCTGCCCCCGGACCAGACGCTCTACCTGCGCGTCGCCGCCACCAACGCCGGCGGCGAGTCGATGCCGTCCGAAGTGCTCGCGGTGCGCCGCCGCGCCACGCCCGCCCAGCCGCGCATCCTGATCGTCAACGGGTTCGATCGCCTGCGCCGGCAGATCAATGCCATCCAGACCTTCACCCAGCCGCCGGATTATGCCGGCGACTGGATCGAGCGCCAGCAGTGGCGCAGAAGCAACTCGTTCGACTACGTGGTGCAGCATGCCGAGGCCCTGGCGGCCGCCGGCTACGGCTTCGACTCCTGCTCCAACGAGGCCGTGAGCAACTCGTACGTGCTGCTCGGCGACTATCAGGCGGTGCTCTGGATTCTGGGCACGGAAAGCGCTGAAGATGCGACGCTGAGCAGCGCTGAGCAGACCAAGATTACCGACTTCCTTCAGGACGGGGGCGGATTGTTCATCAGCGGCGCAGAGCTGGGCTACGACCTGATCGGCCTGAACCACGGGGCAAGCTTCATGCGCAACACGCTCCAGACCAACTACGTGGCCGACGACGCCGGCACGTTCAACGTCGCGCCGCTGGCCGGCAGCATTCTGGAGGGCCTGGCGCCGTTCGATTTCGACCCCGCCAACGGCGCGGCCTACGAGGTCCGCGCGCCCGACGTGCTGGCCCCGGGAACCGCACCCGAGGCGCTGGCGTGTCTGAGCTACGTCGGCGGCACCGGCGGCGTCGCCGGCGTCCAGTACGAAGGCGGCGTCTATCACGTGGTCGTCTTCGGCTTCCCGTTCGAGGCGATCAGCGCACCGGCGGCGCGGGCCGAGGTGATGGCGCGGGTGGCGGAGTTCATCCTCGCCTCGCCCGGGCCGCGGCCCTTCGACTACAACCGCGACGGCGACGTGGACCTCGACGACTTCACGATGTTCCGCTGGTGCTTCCAGGGGCCGGACCGGCCGCCGTACCCCGAGGGCCACTTCTGCGTGGATGTGCCGGGCGAGGAGGACCTGGACATCGACCTGGCGGACTTCGCCCTGTTCCAGGCCAGCTTTACCGGCCCGCAGTAAGCGGCCGGCACAGCCCGGGAGCATGACGAGGGAGCGGACGCGGCGGCACGCGGGTATCCCCGGGGATCCCTGATGCGGTTGAACTCAGCCTGGTCGCTGGTCGCCGGATGGGTCGCGGGGATGTCCGTGACTGCTGCGTCGCCCGCGATGGCGGACGGACAGGCCGCGTTCCGCGCGTTCTGGGCGGACGCCTTCCACATCGGCTTCAAGACCAGCACTCAGATCAACGACATGGTGGCGCGGGCCGCGAGCGGCAACTACAACGCCATCATCGCCGAGGTGCTCGCGTATCATGACACCGGCGCCGGCGGTCATGGGGCGTACTGGAACTCAAGCATCGTGCCCAAGGCTGCCGACGTTTCCGGCAGCTTCGATCCGCTGGCGTACCTGGTGACGCAGGCCCATGCGGCGGGCATCGAGGTCCACGCCTGGATCGTCCCGTATCGCGTGAGCACGTCCTGGCCGCCCGCCGGCAACGGCCTGCTCGCCGCCCACCCGGAATGGCTGATGGTGCCGCTGGCGGACATGGGCGGCGGGCCGGCGCCCATCGACGGCAAGTACACGCTGGATCCCGGCTCGCCCGACGTGCAGGAATACATCGTCAGCATCGTCCATGAGCTGGTCGCCAACTATGCGATCGACGGCGTCAATTTCGATTACATCCGCTATACGCAGGTGGACGCCGGTTACCCCGCCGACGAGAGCTACCCGAAATCCACGCTGGCCCGTTTCCGCGATCTGACCTGGTACCAGGGCACGCCCCCGCCCGAGGGCAACACCTCCTGGAACAACTTCCGCCGCCGCACGATCGACGAGCTGGTCCGCCGCTGCCGGGCCGAGATCCCGTCGATCACATCGAACCCGCGGCAGCCGGTGCGGCTGACGGCGGATCTGATCTGCTCCGGCAATGCGCCGAGCGACTTCGCGGATTCCGACGCCTACAGGCTGCACCAGAACTGGCGCTGCTGGATGGAGCGCGGCTGGCTGGATGCCGGCATCCCGATGAATTACAAGCGCCAGTGGCTCCCGCCGCAGGACCAGTGGTACCGCAACTGGGTGGACGCGGCGATCGGCTGGCGCTACGCGCGGCAGATGTTCTGCGGCCAGGCCAACTACCTGAACGCCATGGCCGACAGCATCGCGCAGTTGGAATACTGCCTGAACGCCGGGGCGGACGGCACGTCGAACTACTCCTATTACGCCACCGCGGACGAGAACCGGGACGGCGACTGGGAAAACGACTGGACGTGGTATACCTGCGTGTCCGAGCAGCTCTTCACGACCCCGGCGGAAGTGCCGGATATGCCGTGGCGCGATCCCGGCAGGGCGACCGAGGGCACGCTGTGGGGGCGCGTGGCCGACCCGGCCACAGACCTGCCGATCGACGGCGCGCAGGTCCGGGTCGGCGCGCTCGCTCCCGTGGAGACCGACGGCAACGGGTACTACGTGGTCACGCTGATACCGGCCTCACCGGGCGGGACGGCGTACGACGTCACGGCGAACAAGTACGGCTGCCCGGGCGCACATCTGGGCGGCGTAGTGGTGCTGCCCGGAACGGTGGTCCGTCAGGACATCGAGCTGTGCGACAGCCAGCCCGTCGGCGACATGAACGCGGACGGCGTCATCGACTGGTCTGACGTGCCGCAGTTCCTGTTCTGTCTGGGCGGCCCGGACCATGTGTACAGCGAAGGGTACTTCTGCCTGCGCGGCGACGACGACGCGGACCGCGACGTGGATCTGGCGGACTTCGCTGCTTTCCAGCGGCTCTTCTTCGGCGGGCAATAGCGTGACGGGCCTGCGCGTGAGCCGGCCGGCATGACGCGCCGCGCCTCTGCGGGCAGCCGGCGCCGGCTTCCACGCCTGAATCGGGGCGGCGGTCGCGCACTGCCGGAACGCTGTCCGCCCGACACCTTTCAGGGGACTCGGACCGCAAAGACGGTTGCCGCCTCGTCGCCAAAGACCGGCTGGAAGCAGCGCTGGTCGGTGAACTTCTCCAGGCCGCGCCAGTGTCGGCGCTCGATCTCCCCGACGTAGACGTGCGTTACCCGATGAGCGCGGAGCGTCGCCGCGCAGATGGAGGCCGCGCACGGCTGTCCCAGAACGGAAGCGACTTCATCCAGTGCCCGGGCGTGGGCGCGGGCATCAGCGGGCTGAAATACCATCGTGTCGCGCTCCAGCACCGTGACGCCGGCCTGTTTCCGCGCCACCTGCACCAGGTCCAGCCGCTCGGCGCCCCAGTGGGCCTGAATGACGGCGTCGTGGGGCAGGTCATAGCGGAGGAAGCGGTATGCCCCGGATTCGCGCGCCGCCCGCGCCGCCGTTTCGTGCGCCAAAACCCCCAGCGGACCATGCGCTGAAAGATAACGCCGGACCGCCGTCAGCGGGGCTTCGTAAGTCCCGACCGGCAGTCCCAGCGCCAGCAGCAGCGCGACGAACGCCGCCAGCGGCCGGCGCGAACGCGTCGGCAACTGCCCGGGCAGCGACCAGCCGAGCGGGTTGAGCAGCGTCGGGCGGCGGGATTGCGGCGCCAGGACGCCGGCGGCGAGCACGATGCCCGCAGCCATGGCCACCAGCATGATCTTCTGCCCGAAGTCATTGTAGGTGAAGTCGCTGCGGACGGTGACGAAGCCGGCGACGGCGACCAGCGCGGACAGCAGCAGCCAGCGGAGTCCGGCGTCGTTCCAGACGCGGCGCCAGTGCCCGCGCGACGCCAGCAGCGGGAAGAACACCAGCGGCCCCAGCTCCAGCGCCAGAACCCACGGCAGGTCGAGCAGGTTCGCCAGCTGTCCGGGCGGGACCAGCCGTCCCAGCAGCGCGTGCGACTGGTACGGCCAGTTCACCGTGAGTCCGCGCTCGTGCCGCCCGGACATCCGCACGTAGCCCAGCAGGCTCGGCGCCGCCAGTCCGAGCATGAGCAATGCGCCCAGCGCTCCGGTGAGCACGTGGCGTGTCGTCAGGCGGCGTTTCCGGAGGGCACCGGCGACCGCACCGATGCCGAAGATGACCAGCCCGGGTAGCGCGGCCAGCGAGATCCAGATCGACGAACCGATCAGGCTGGCGCCCAGAATCGCCCCGAGCACGAGCCGGCCGTACAGCCAGCTTCCATGACCGGCCCCCTCCTGCTTCGATGGGAGAGCGCAGGGCGCGGAGCCGGGAGCGGGATGATTCGACTGCCCTCCCGGCTCCCCCCTCCGGGGGATGGCGCTTGCCGTCCCGCCTCGGCCGGAAAGCAGGTAGCCGCCGACCAGCATGATCAGCACGCCCTGCACATTCTGCGGCGACCAGATCATCTGGTTCAGGAAGTTGTGGATGCGGACGGCATGATCGGCCCAGGCATCGAGCGTGATCGTCGGCTGGCGGCGCACGAGCAGGGGGATTACATCCAGCCCGCCCACCGCGGTCGCCAGCAGCCCCGCCAGCATCGCCGGTCCGTCGCCGCCGCTCAGCCGCTTGACGGTCAGATACAGCATGCCGGCGGTACAGACGCCCACCAGCGCGCTTTGCAGGCCGAAGGCCAGCTCGATGCTCAGACCGCTTGACCACGCACGCAGCGTCGCCGGGAGCAGGTAGAAGAAGTGGTAGTAGTACACCGGCCCATCCGCGTCAGCGGCGAAAAACGGATTTCCCAGCGGCAGCGGCCGCTGCTGAAGGGAGAAGAGCACGGCGTGGTGCTTGATGAAATCGTGGATCAGGGCGGGAACCGGATAGCCGCGCAGCTCCGTCGGCCAGTACGGGCCGATCGTCGAGAACGCCACCAGCGCAGCCAGCGCCAGCGCGAGGATTCTTGCCGGGGCGCCGTCGAACAGCCTGTGTCGCAACTCGTCCGGGCCCCGCCGGTCTGGCGGTCGTGAGAGGGAAACGGCGACCGCGGCCAGCGTCAGCAGCAGCCAGACCGCGCCCAGCAGCGGCCACCTGCCATTGGTGCAGTGCCAGAGGGGATTCAGCACGACAGGCGTCACGGACAGCGAGAAAGCGACCGCCAGCAGACAACGGCCGGCACCGTCCCACTCGCTCGCCAGCCGCAGGCCACGCACGATCAGACGCCCGGGCAGGTAGCCGAGCAGCAGCAGGCCGGCAGCGGCCGACAGCGGGCTGATGCCAGTCGCGACGGCTGCCGCCAGCAGCGTCGGCAGGAGCCATTCGAAGCGTGTCGCGGGCGGGAAGCGCAGCGCGGGCATCAGCCCTCATCCGACGAGCTTCAGGAGAGCGGACGCACCTTCGATACGGTGCACCTCGCCGGGCGTCAAGTCGCCGCTCACGGCTGGTCGGCTGCGTCCACCGCGGACTCCGAGGCCGGCGCGCTCGCCGACCCCGCGACCAGGCGCACCTGGTACACCGGCCCGACCGGCGCGAATGCGTAGTCGCCTTCCAGCAGCCACGCCGGACAGTAGGGTAGCTGCGGCGTAACGACGAACGCGCACCCGGCGCTGATGGCCTCGCGCTGCCGCACCGGCGTGGGTATGTTCAGGGGGTCCGACGGCTTCTCCGCAGCGGGAAAAACGGTCACGTCCTGGCGCCAGCGGCCGGTCAGGCGCAGGTAGTGGAGCGGGTTGGCGGTCGTGCTGTCGGCGAACAGGACAGCGTGCGGCGGGAGGCTCTCGGCCAGCTCCCGGGCGAAGCGCTCGGCTCCCCGGTACCCCGTCTTCCATGGACGCAGGAAGTAGCTCAACTCGTCCCGATAGGGAACCGAACGTTTCAGATCCAGCGTCAGTCGGGCGGCGCGAGCCGCAGCGGGCAGTGCCGCGTAAACCGCGACCGGCAGCAGGACCAGAATGAATGCTGGTCGTCGCCACGCCGCGGAGCGCCTGCCGAACAGGTCGGCCGCGCCGAGCCCCATCAGCAGCGCCAGCAGCAGGACCGGCAGGATGAAGAAGGTGTACTGGTCAGGCACGTCGTAGCGGACGGCCCAGTAGAGATGCAGCGCCAGCAGACCGACGAACGTCCAAGCAAAGGTGTCCCGCCGTCGCCGCGCGAGTCGGACCAGTCCCGCGACGGCCAGCAGCGCGGCCGGCGTGGGGAAGTTCAGGGCCAGGTAGAGGACGCTGCGCGCCAGTTGACGGGCGCTGGGAAACGGGTTCAGGACTCCGGCGACGTAGTGCGCCTGGCCGAACAGCGCGGAATGCAGCACGTCCGGCAGGGGCTGTCCGCCGGCCCACTGGCCGACGAGCAGCCCCAGGTAGAGCGCGGCGCCGGCCAGCCAGCTCGCGGCCAGCAGGGGCGCGATCCGCCAGCTCAGCCGTTTGCGGATCAGCAGCACCAGCAGCAGCGTGCCGTAGCAGGCCAGGCTCAGCGTGGCCAGCAGGTGGTTGCTGACGCCCAGGCCGTTGAGTCCGCAGAGCAGCAGCAGCCAGCGCGGGCGCCCGGTCGCAGCGTACCGGTGCAGGCACAGCAGCTCGCCGCTCAGCAGTGCCGTGCTCACGGTGTAGACCTCCGCCAGTGCGCAGTGCTGCCAGAACGTGTGCGCCACCGCCAGCGCCAGCGCGCCGAGCAGCGCCGCATCGCCGCGGCCGGTCAGCAGCCGCAGCAGCAGGAAAACGTTGGCCACCGTCAGCGCGCCGCAGACGGCGGAAACCAGGTTCGTCTTGAAAGCCGGCTCGCCCAGCGGCAGCGCCTGAAACGCGACGGCCAGCACGTAGTACAGCGGGTGACTCAGCGCCAGCCCCAGGTCGCCGACCAGGTCGCGCCGCACGACGCGCACCTGAGCCAAGGCGCTGTCCTGCCAGAGCACGCCGGGCGCCATGCTGACGACATACAGTGCCAGCGCGGCCGCCAGAACGGGCAGGTAGGCGCGGCACGGCCGCAGCCCGCGGGGAGCTCTGTCTGGCGTGGGCGCCGCTGGCCCGGACGGGCAGGACATTGTGGGAACCTGGAAGACTGCGGCTGGCGCTGCGCCGCCGCGACCGGTCACGCGCCGGCCAGTGTAATGATTCTGAAGGCGCCGGAGAAGGACCGCAGCCGACGGCGCCCGAGCCCGGGGCGCGAAGGTACAATGCGGCTGTGGCGGTGGAACAGGCCGGTCCCGTAACACGCATCGCATGCGATGCCATGTGCGGAGGCCTGGCGCGCTGGCTGCGACTGCTGGGCGTGGACACGACCTATGCGCCGGGGATTGACGACGCAGAGCTGGTCGCCCAGGCACGCGCTGAGGGGCGCACGATCATTTCGTCGGACCATAAGCTGTTCGAGCGGCGTTTGCTGGCGTCGGGCGAGGTTCGCGGACTGCAACTGCCGGTGGGGCTGCCGCTGCGGGAGCAGGTGCGTTGCGTTGTCCGGCGTCTGGGCATCAGGCCCGGCTTTCCGCGTTGCACTTTGTGCAACGGGCAGTTGCTGGCGGTGTCACGGGCGGAGGTCGCGGACGTGGTTCCAGCCCGCAGCCTCGTCTGGGCGCGCGAGTTTTACCGCTGCGGCCGCTGCCAGCACGTGTTCTGGGAGGGGTCGCACTGGCAGCGGATCGGCCTGGCGCTGGACGCACTGTCGGGAAGGTGATCCAGGGCCGATAACTGACGCGGCCCTGCGCCGGCGCGGCCGCGAACCGGGCGGCAGAATCCAATTGACCTGCGGCAGCCGGGCGTGCCAAAATGTGCCAGACCCCCAACAGAAAGGTACCGAAGTGCGCCGGGACACAATATACTGCGGTGACGTGCTAGCGATCCTCCCGACCTGGCCGGCCGGGTGCGTCCACCTGATCTTCGCCGACCCGCCGTACAACATCGGCTACGTCTACGACGCGTACGCCGACAACCGGCCGGAGCAGGAATACGTCGCGTGGTGCGAGGCGTGGATGGAAGCCTGCCAGCGCGTGCTTTCGCCGACAGGCTCCTTCTACATCGCCATCGGGGACGACTACGCGGCGCAGGTGCGGCTGGCCGGCAGGAAGCTCGGGCTGCACCTGCGGAACTGGATCATCTGGCACTACACCTTCGGACAGAATACTCAGACCAAGTTCGCCCGGGCGCACACGCACATCCTCTATTTCACGAAGGATCGGGAACTATTCACGTTCAATGACCGGGCGCTGCGCTACCCCAGCGCGCGCCACACGGAGTATCAGGACCTGCGGGCCAGTCCGCTCGGACGCCTGCCCGACGATGTCTGGGACGAGTTCCCGCGCGTCTGCGGCACCTTCAAAGAGCGCGACGGCTACCACGGCTGCCAACTGCCCGAGGCCCTGCTGATGCGGATCATCCTCGCCAGCAGCAATCGCGGCGATGTCGTCCTCGACCCCTTCCTGGGCAGCGGCACCACCGCCGTCGCCGCCAAACGCCTCGGCCGCCGCTACGTCGGCATCGACATTTCGCCCGAATACGTGCGGCGCGCCGAAATGCGCCTCAGCCGCGTGCAGGACGAGAGCCAGGCCCGGTGCCTGCTCGGCGTCTGGCCCGACCTGCACCTGGATCTGCTGACCCAGATCTACCGTGAGACGAAGGTGAGTCTGGCCAACCTGCTGCCGAACCGCGTCGCCCTGCGCGTGATCGCCACCGCGCTCAACGCCCGCACCGGCGCGGCCTACGACGAGCAGGACGTCGCCGCGCAGCTCAGGCAACTGGGCGCCGCCAACCGCCTGCCCAAGCTGCCGAACGATACGCCGTTCGTGCCGCGCAACCACGTGACGACGACGGGCAAGAAATACAAGCGGCGTGTGTTTCGGTTGCGCCGGGGCCGCCGGGCGGCGCAGGAACAGCCCGTGCCGGGTTCAGAGTAGCGCCTGACGCCGGCCCTGCGACAGGCGCGCCGGCTGTTGCCGACAACCGCCAGTCAGCGCTGTTCCGAAGCCGGGGTGGGCGCGCCTCGGCAGCACGGCTCACAGTTGCGTTTTCCCGCGTGTGCGGAATAATGCATCCGCATCCTGGCGCGAAGGCGAATGGACATGGCGGACTACGATTTCGACGAGGGCGCGGCGCTGGGCCGTTCCCGCCGCGTGGAGGCCTGGCTGGAGTACGGCGGCTGGCTGGTCATTGCGGTCACGCTGGTATGGGGCATTCACGCGCTGGTGCAGATCAGTCTGGCTCCGGTGCCGGACCAGCCGCAGCCTGGGGCGAGCACGGCCGGCGCGGTGCTGGCGACGCTGGTGAAGATGTTCGCCGGGATCTGGGGCGGCTTCGCGCTGCGGGGGCTGGCCGTTCTGATCCGGCGGTCGATCGCGCTCCAGTACGCGGCGGAGCAGTCGGCGGCGGCGCACCGGGACTGGGCGGCCGGTCGGGGCGGCGGGGGACCGGGGGGCAGGGCGGTCGATGCGGACAAGCTCGACGAGCTGGTCGTGCTGATGCGCGAGGTGCGGGACATTTCGCTGTTGAGCGACCAGGAGCGTGCCCTGCGTTTGCAGGCGCAAGGCAAGGCGGTATGCGCCCGGTTGCAGCGCGAGGTTCCGCTGCTGCTGCGGGAGCACAACTGGATCGAGGCACGCAACCGGGTGGAGGAAGCGCGCGAGCGCTTCCCGTCGTTTGCCGAGTGGGACGAACTGGAGCGGCAGATCGAGCAGATGCGCAGCCAGGTCGAAGCCCACGACATCGAGGCCGCCCAGCGGCAGATCGAGGACCTGACTTCGCTGGGGGCCTGGGACCGCGTCGCTGAGGTGATCCACGAGCTGCTCGAGCGCCATCCGGAATCTGCCCGGGCCAACGAGCTGGCGCAGCGCGTCCGCGCCCAGCGCAGCAAGGCGGAGGCCGAAGAGCGCGCCCGGCTGATGGCCCAGGCCCAGGAGGCCGCCAACCAGCACGACTGGAAGACGGCGCTCAATGCGGCAACGACGCTGATCGAGCGCTTCCCCAAGTCCCCGGAGGCCCAGGCGCTGCGCATGCAGATGCCGACGCTGCGGGAAAACGCCGAGATCCAGGCCCGCCAGCGGATGGAGAGCGAAATCCGCGACCTGATCAAGGCGCGACGCTTCGACGAGGCGCTGCGCATCGCCCGCGAGCTGATCGACCAGTACCCCGGCTCGCCCCAGGCGGCGGTACTGCGCGAGCAGCTTCCGCGTCTGGAAGAACGTGCCGCCGGCATGCGCTCACGCTATTAGGGCTGCGAGGCTGCGCACGGGCCTGGCCGGCACGCACGACCATCCCGTCGGGCCCGCCCCTCCGCGTGCGGCGCGAATGCGGCACCGGGCGGAGCGGGCGCCGGCGCACAAGCCGCCCGCGGGCCCCGGCGCCACAGCCAGCACGCACAAGCGCACCTCAGGAGCCGGGCGCGCCGCCGGTGTCTGATTTCCAGCTTGCGGCTTCTGCCTTCTGACTTCCTTCCCCGGTCTGCTGGCTTTCTGCTTCCGGTTTGGCCGCCAGCGGCAGGACGACGGTGAAGATCGTCCCCTGCCCGACTTCGCTTTCCACCTCGATCCGCCCGCGGTGCGCCTCGACGATGCGGCTGGCCACCGCCAGCCCCAGCCCCGTTCCGCGGCCCGGCGCCTTGGTGGTGAAGAACGGATCGAAGATCGCCTCGCGGATTTCCGGCGGTATGCCGCACCCGTTGTCGGTGAAGCGCACGAACACCTCCTGGCTGGCATCGTCGTGGCCGGTCGTGACCGCCAGCGTGCCGCGCTCCTGCATGGCGTCCACGGCATTGAGGATGATGTTTATGAACACCTGCTGAAGCTGCGAGTCATCCGCGATGGCGACCGGCTCGCTGGGATCCAGTTCACGGACCACCTGGATGTTCTGGAAGCTGGCCTGCTTCTCCAGCATGCCCAGCGTGCGCCGCACGATCTCGTTGACGCTGTGCGGGGCCATGCGCGCCTCGCGCTGCCGGCTGAACTCCAGCAGCTCCTGTACGATCCGCCGGCAGCGGTCCGCCTGGCGCACGATCTCCTCCACGTCCGGGCGCAGCGGGCTGTCGGGCGGCAGCTCCTCCAGCACCAGCGTGGCAAACGTCAGAATGCCGCCCAGCGGGTTGTTGATCTCGTGCGCCACGCCGGCGGCGAGCTGCCCGAGCGAGGCCAGCCGCTGCTGCCGGTGCAGCGCCGTCTGCGTGCGGGCGAGCTGCTCGGTGCGCTCGTGAACCTTCTGTTCCAGCATCTTCGCCCACTGCCCGATCTGCATGTTCATGTCGTGGATGCGGTCAAGCATCGCATTGAACGAGCTGGCCAGCAGCCCCACCTCGCTGCGGTCCGCCACCTGCACCCGCAGGTTCAGCCGTCCGGCCGCGATCTCCTTCGACACTGTCGCCATGTGCTCCAGCGGCCGCACCAGGCTCCGCGTCAAAAAGTACGTCACCGCGACGATCAGCGCGAAGCAGAACAGCGCGATCAGGGCAAACGCCAGCGTGACCCGGTCGCGCACCGCCGTGTACGGCCGCTGAAGCAGCCCCACCCCGAGCATGCCGATCCGCTCCCCGGCCAGGTTGGTGATCGGCTCGTAGGCCGTGATGTACCAGTCGCTGACGGCAAGAGCGCGGTCGCTCCAGGTCTGACCCCGCCGCATCACCGCCTCATATACCTCGCGCGCGACGCGCGTGCCCAGCGCCCGCCGGTTCCGCGCGTCCAGAACGTTGGTCGCGATCCGCACGTCGTCCTGAAAGATCGTCGCGGCCCCGGCATTGCGCCCCTGGAAGTACATCCCCGGAAACGCGGTGTCCCGCAGCAGATCGGCGATGCCCCGGTCCTCCGGCGCCGGTACGCGGGCTTCCGCGCCGCTGTAGCGCCGGACCTCCGAGTCCGGCGCTTCGTTCAGAAGCTGCCCACCGTACACCACCCCCACCGGCCGGCTGCCGCCGCCCGCGGCGCCGGGTGTCAGCCAGCGCCCGTCCCCGAGAATCGGTGCCGCGGCCAGCAGCACCATTCCCGCCGCCAGGTCACCCCCCGCCGCTGCGCCCGCCTCCGCACCTGCCGCCACGGGAATCCGCACCCGTTCCGCCAGCGCCGGATCCTCGGCGGCCAGCGTTGCCAGCGCTACCACCTCCGTGCTCGCCGCCACCACCCCCTCCAGCGCCGCCCTGACCGGCGCCAGTCCGGACACGTCGTCGCCCGTCGCCCCCGGGCCGGCTGTCCGCAACACCACCCGGCCGCTGGCGTCGGTGATCGACAGGAAGTCCAGCCCGCGCCGCTGCCGGATGCCGGCGACGTATTCAGCGTACTCCGGCCGTGCCTGCGGCTCCTGGCCGGTGGCAAGGCTCAGCGCGCGCCGCGTGGCGCCCAGAAACTCGACGCAGTCGCGGACAGCTTCGAGCCGGCTGCGGTAGATCATGCGCGCTGCGGCCAGCCCGTGATCCACCTGCTGTCCGGCCTGGCGCAGCAGCGCGGCACCGGTCACGCGGATTCCGATGATCGACGTCGACAGCCCCCCGGCGATCAGGATCAGCGAATAGCTGGCAACGATCCGCCAACGGAGCGAATGTGTCCAGCGCGGCGCCTGCATGCCGCCTCCGTGCCGGCCGCGCGCGGTGCGTATCTGCCAGCCTCAGGACCCGGGCCGACCACGCGCCCATCCGGTCGCCACGACCGCATCCTACTGGCCCTGACGACGGCGGTGAAGTCTGCCCCGCTGCCGCTCACGCGCCCCCCAGCACCAGCTCGTCGCCCCCCTCGGTCGACCGGGCCTGCTCCGCCGGGACGCGCGGCAGCGTCACTGTGAATGTGGAACCCTCCCCCGGCGTGCTGACCAGCCCGATCTGCCCGCCCAGCTCCTCCACGATCCGCTTGCAGATCGCCAGTCCCAGACCGGTCCCGGTGGTCCCCCTGGTGCTCCCATCCTTGACGCGGTAGAACTCCTCGAAGACGTGCGGCTGATGCTCCGGCGCGATGCCCACGCCGGTGTCGCGCACCGCCAGGCTGACGGTGGCCGGGTCCGCCGACCCCTCGACGCGCACCCGACCCCCGGCCCGATTGTACTTGATCCCGTTCGAGATCAGATTCGACAGCACCATCTTCAGCGCCGCCGCGTCGCCGATCACCCGCGGCAACTCCGCCGGCACCGCGTTCTCCAGCCCGACCTGGTTCTCGGCGGCGGCGGTCGTAAAGCCGTCCAGCACCACGGGCACCAGGTCCTGCCAGCCGACGGGCTGGCGCTCGGTCGCCAACTGCCCGCCCTCGACCTTCGAAAGCGTCAGCCAGTCGGCGATGATCTGGAGCATTTCCGTGATCTTCCCGCGGCAGCGCTCGATCCAGTCGCGCTGCCGCGCCGGCATCTCGGCTCCGCCCTGATGCAGCAGCACGTCCAGGTATTGCCGCACGGCGCCCAGCGGCGACTGCAACTGGTGCGAGACGAACGTGATGAAGCTCCGCGCCTGCGCCTCCTTCTCCGCCCGCAGCCGCTTGGCCTCCCGGCTCAGCCGGTAGCGCTCCATCGCCCGCCCGATGATCGCCCGCAGCTCGTTCGCCGTGAACGGCTTGGGGATGAAGTCGTAGGCCCCGGCCTTCATCGCCTCCACCGCAGTCCCCACCGTCGCAAAGCCGGTGATGACGACGATCACCGTGTCAACGTTCATCTGCTGGACGCGCGCGATCACGTCCATGCCGCTCATGCCCGGCATCTTCAGGTCTACGATCAGCACCGCCGCGGGGCTTTCCTCCATGCGCTTCAGTCCGGAAGGCCCGTCCAGATACGCTTCGACCTGATAGCCCGCGCGGCGCAGCGCCACCTGACACGCGCGGCGCATCGCCTCGTCGTCGTCGATGACAACAATCAGACCGTCTGACCGGCAGGGGATGCTCATGCTCGCGGCTCCGACGCGCCGGCGGGGCTGGCGTGCGGCCGGCCCCCGGGACCCGCAGCCCAGCGGCCCCCTGCTCCGGCCCCGCCGCTCAGAACGCGCTGCCCCGGCCGGGGCCCCCGACCGCAGCCCGCGCCGACACTGCACGCGCTGCCTGTCGCCGCCCGGCCGCGCCCCCGGCCTCTCAGCTCCCCAGCATGCGGCGCACGCAGGCCAGAAACCGCGGGACATCCAGCGGCTTGCGGAAGTACGCGTCCGGCGTGATCATCGGCACGTCGCCTGCCATCGGGAACAGTGCGGCCGGCTCCTCCTGTATCGACGAGACCATCACGACCGGGATGTGCGCCACGTCCCGGTACTGCTCGTGAAACTTGAGCGCCTGGACCACCGTGTAGCCCTCGACCGGACTCTCCATCATGATGTCCAGCACGATCAGGTCCGGCCTGTACTGGCGGACGGCGTCGGCTCCCGCACCGCCGGAGTCCGCCTCCGCCACCTCGTAGCCCTCCCCCTCCAGCAGCGCGCGTGTCGAGGCCCGGTAGTCCGCGTCGTCGTCGATAATCAGGATCTTCGCCTTGTCCGCCATCGCGTCTCGCTCCCGGCTGGCATGCAGGTGCAGACTATAACGGCCCGGCGCGACTGGCAACACCGGTTCCAGACGCCTGATCCCCCGCGCGGTCAGACGTGGCGCAGCTCGTGGCCCAGCTTCCGCTTCTTGGTTTCCAGATAGCGGCGGTTCAGGTCGTTGGGGGGCAGCTCG
>Ga0209018_1001008_pt1 | contig 24243 bp, 22 predicted proteins | sample YNPBryBLVA2012_FD_185814 | JGI IMG/M metagenome (GOLD analysis project Ga0209018, IMG submission 185814) | Anoxygenic and chlorotrophic microbial mat microbial communities from Yellowstone National Park, USA - YNP Bryant BLVA 2012 (SPAdes)... ...
CTAGCTCATCGTACCGCCAGGCTATGCCTGGCTCTGCAGGGCCGACCAAAGGTCGGCGGTACACTCACCTCTTTGGTTGCGGCTGGAGGCCGCGCTATGGAGTTTGACGAATTATCGCCGTAATCTGGCGAGATGCGGGCGACCAACCGCCGTACCGCTGACCTGCGGCCGGCCTTGCTAGACCAGGCAGAGCCTGGTGACATGCTGTTGCGGCTTGCCGCGCTATAGGGTTTGGCAAATTACCGCCGTAATCTGGCGAGATGCAGGCCGCCGAGCCGCCGGGGCTAAAGCCAAAGGCTTTTAGCCTCGCTAAGCTCATGGAAGTCCGCTCAAGCGGACTGTGTCTGGCCGCTGCCGCCTGGAGTCGGCTTCCAGCCGACTTCCATGTGCTGAGGCGGGGGACCCCCGCCAAAACAGTGGTATCCATTTTTTGTCAGACTATATCTGGCCGTTATCGTGTACAATACTCTTGATTCCTCTTGAAAGGCAGATGTTTCCATGGACGACCACCCCCCAGATCGAGTATCCCCTTCGGCGTCGCCGGCTGATGATTCCCCCCCGCCTGACGTCTCCTCCCCTCCTGAGCAATCTCATCACACCCCGCGGGATGCCTCACCAGCAGACTTGCCGTCAGATGCGAGCGTTCCCAGCCAGCCGGCGCGCCCTGCCTGGCTGGAGCGTTTCTCCGATCGGCGGGTGATGCTGCTCTTGGCCGGCCTGTCGGCCTTTTTCCTGCTGACCGCTTTGGGCCTGGCCAGCTATATCCTCAAGGGCCAACCTGCTCCCCCCCTAACGCCCACTTTGCCGCCCTTTACCCCGCCGGAATCGCTCAGCGCCCTGGCTGGCCAATACCCCCAACTGACTCCCTTACTCAACGACAGCGAACTGGATTCGGCCTACAAGGATTTCGTCTTGGCTTATCAGCAAGGCGGCGTGGAAGCAGCCCTCGACCTGGCGCGTAAACGCGGCTTGATCAATGACCAGGATCAAATCATTGTCACACTCGAACTGGATACCACCGAGACGGCTGAACTGGTAAAACAGCTCGAAGAGCGGGGGGTCATCGTCCTGACCGTCGGCGGCAACCTGATGGATATTGCCATCCCCCTCTCGCTGGTAGACGAAGCCATGCAGTCTGAAGACCCTGCCAGCCTGTTTACCGACATCAGCGGGTTGGAGCACGTCGTCCGCCTGCGCTTGCCGCTTCGCAATACCTCTGAGAGCCTTCTCTTGCCCGCCGAGGAGGCCTTGCCCATCATCGGGGCAGATGTGTGGCACAGCGCGGGTTTTACCGGCCGGGGGGTGAAAATCGGCATTCTCGATTTGGGCTTCAACGGTTATAAAAACTTGCTTGGCAAAGAATTACCCGCCAATGTCGTCGTCCAATCGTTCATCGCCGGCCACCAGGCCGACGACTCCGACACGGAACACGGCGCGGCAGTGGCAGAAGTGATCTACGACATCGCCCCCGAAGCTCAACTCTACTTCGCCGCTTACTGGACGCTGGCCGAACAGCGCCAGGCAGTGGAGTGGCTGCTCTCCCAGGGGGTGCAGATCATCTCCCATTCGGCAGGCTCGGCCTACGGCCCCATGGACGGCAGCAGCACTCAGGCACGTTTGGTGGATAGCGTCGTCCAGCAGGGTATCCTGTGGGTCAACTCGGCGGGCAACAACGCCCAAGCTCACTATCGCGGCGTCTTCACCGATACCGATGGCGACGGCTATCACGAGTTTGCCCCCGGCGATGAGATGATGGGCATGCGCCCCGATTACTATGCCACCCTCACCCTCAATTGGGACGATTGGGCCACCGGCAGTGAAGACTATGACCTCTTTGTGCTAGACAAGACCCTGGATAAAGTGACCAGCTCAGAGAACATCCAGGATGGCGGTGAAGACGCTGCAGAGTGGTTGCGCTACAACTTTGGCGATACCAACGTCTATTACGTTGCCATTCGCGCCACAAGCATCACCCGCCCCGGTTTGTTAGATCTCTACGTTCACAACGCCGAGATCGAGTATTTCAACGCCGACCATAGCCTGAACACGCCGGGAGACTCTTTCTTGAGCTTTACGGTGGGGGCAACCTATTGGCAAGATGACAGCCTGGAGGATTACAGCTCGCAAGGCCCAACCAATGATGGCCGCCTGAAGCCGGAAATCAGCGCCCCAGCAGGGGTCTGGAGTGCGGTCTACAACGAGGAATTCTACGGCACCTCGGCTTCCACCCCCCATGTGGCCGGGGCAGCCGCGCTGATCTGGCAGGCTTACCCCAATTTTAGTGTGCAGGATTTGAAGACTTATCTGCAACAACAGGCCATTGACCTTGGGCCAGCAGGGCCGGATTACGCCTTTGGTTACGGCCGCCTATGGCTTGGCAATCCACCGGGGTCGAACACACCGCCCGACATGACCCCGCCGGCATTGCAGCCTGGCCCCAAGCCCACCCCCCGCCCAACGTTTACCCCTGGCTATGACGTGCCACCTCAAGCGGTTGGGCCGGCGAGCACCTCTAGCGTAAGCACGCTTTTGCTGCTCTCGCTGGCCTGTTTGTGCTGCGTTGCTGGCCTGGGTTTGGGCGGCTTGCTGCTGCTGGTCATCCTGGCCTTGGCCACGCGCCCCAAACCGCGCCGACAGATGCCTTACCCGCCGCGGGGGTACGTCTCGCAGCCGCCGCCCTCGCCGGGGTATCCTCCTCAACCAGCGCAGCCGTTTGCGCCGCCTGGGGCCGCCGCCTGGCCGCTTTGCCCACGCTGCCGTGCCCCCCACCACCCCGAAGCGCGTTTCTGCCCGGCGTGCGGCCAGCCTTTTGCGCCGCCGCCAGCGCCCCCTTACCAACCCCAGCAACAGCCGCCGCAGGCCGTTGCCTGCCGTTACTGCGGGCGGCCCATCCATCCCGCCAGCCGCGTCTGCCCCTATTGTGGAAAGCCAAGGTAGCAGCTAACAAGAGCTGGCCCTGTTATCGTCCTTGAGCTGGCTTCACGGATTGCTGGTAGTCTGTCTCAAGCCCCGCACAATTGCTTTCACCACGCCTGGCCCGGCGTAAATCAAGCCGGTGTACAACTGCACCAATGTCGCCCCGGCATCGAGTTTCTCGTCAGCGTCGGCGGCGTTGGCGATGCCTCCCACGCCCACAATTGGCAGCCGCCCCTGGGTGCGCTGATGAATCTTGCGCACCATGGCCGTGCTGAGCGCCCGCAGCGGCGCGCCGCTCAATCCGCCGCTTTCACCAGCCAAAGGGGAATGCAGCCCCTGGCGCGACACGGTCGTATTGGTGGCGATGACCCCGTCCATGCCGCTTTCCACGATGGCTGCCAGCGCCTCGTCCAATTCTGCATCGCTCAGATCGGGGGCAAGCTTCACCAGCACCGGCACATGACGCCCCAAGCGGGCAGCCTGCGTTTGCCTTTCTCGGGCCACTTCGCCCAGCAGCGCCGTCAACGCTTGCCGTGCCTGCAAACCGCGTAGCCCCACCGTGTTGGGCGAGCTGACGTTCACCGCCAGGTAATCGGCCAGCGGGGCAAAGACCTGCACCAGGGAGACGTAATCGGCCGCAGCGTTTTCGAGCGGCGTGTCTTTATTCTTGCCGAGATTGACGCCAACAATGACGGACGGACGTCGTGCGGCGGTCAACTGCCGGGCAACGAACGCCGCCCCCCGGCCAGGGAAGCCCATCCGATTGATGACTGCTTGCTCCGCCACCAGCCGGAAGAGACGCGGCTTGGGATTGCCCGCCTGGGGGCGCGGCGTGACCGTGCCAATCTCGATATGACCAAAACCCAGGCAGGCCAGCCCGCGCCAGCCAAGTCCGTCCTTGTCGTAACCGGCGGCCAAACCCACCGGGTTGCTAAACGTCAGACCAAAAGCCTGCACCGGCCTGGGCGGCGGACGGAACCAGGCGCACAACGCTGCCCGCAGCGGCGGGAGCGCCCCCGCAAGGCGGATAGCTTGCAGCGTCAGGGCGTGGGCCGTCTCAGGATTCAGCCGAAAGAGCAGAGCGCGAAACAAAGGGTACATGGTGGCTCGAGGAGGCATGGCGTCAAGCGGTAATTTTTGCACTTCAGCCGGCCGATTTCAGGAAGGCCCGCGTCGCCGCCAGTTGCTCATGGCCGACCTTGCCGGTTTGTTCCCAGTAATCGAGCAGTTGGCTGAGGGTGAAGACGGCGTGGAGGTGATAACCGGCCTGCGCCAACGCCTCGGCGGCTCCCGATTGGCGGTCAATCAAGACGACCACATCCTTCACCACCAGGCCGGCGGCGGTCAATTTCTCGATAGCCTCGAACTTGCTCTCGCCGGTGGTCGCCAGGTCGTCTAACACCACGGCGCGCTCGCCAGGGTTGAACACGCCCTCGATCTCCGCCTTAGTGCCGTAGGTTTTGGCTTCTTTGCGGGGGTAGATCACCGGCCAACCGGAGAGCAGACTGGCGGCTGTGGCAATCGGCAGGGCGGCGTAGGGTAAGGCTGCCAGACGGTCGAAGCTCAAGCCGCGCAGGATGCGGTCGTAGGCGTCGGCAGCATGGACCAGCAGGCGGGGGTAAGAGACCAGTTGGCGCAAGTCGAGGTAAATGGGCGAGCGCAGGCCAGATTTGAGGGTGAATTGGCCAAATTTGACGCAACCGGCGGCCAGCAGGCCATCGGCCAGGGCCGAGAGGGGGTAGGGCAGGGGCGAGAGCGAAGGGCGCAAGGCAGCCCGTTGACGGTTGATGGCCTGACAAAGGTCCAGCGCCGCCTGACGCGGGTCTTCTGAGCGGGAGATGGCGCGTGAGACAGGGATGAGCAGGCCGAGACCGTCGGCGCGCAGCCCCGCTGCCAGGGCGGCATGCAAATCGCCGCCTTGCGCACCCACGCCAGGCGCCAACAGCCAGGCATCCGGGGCCAGGGCGCGCACCCGCGCCAGCGCCTCGGGCTGCGTGGCGCCAACCACCAGGCCCAGATTGTCATTGCGGTTCCAAGCCACTGCCAGGCGGGCGACATGCTCGTACAACATCGAAGCCACATGCAATGAAGCGATGAACATGGATTCCTCGTAGCGCGATTCGATGTAACGGGTGGGGCCAACCGGCAGGTCTTGCAAGTCCGCCGCGCCAGGGTTAGAGGTCTTGCACAGTAAGAAGACGCCGCGTTGGGGGTCGCGCAAGAATGGTTCGAGGCTGTCTTGCCCCAAGTAGGGGTTGACGGTAACGGCATGCGCCCCTAACGTCTCGAATGCCGCGCGGGCATAGGCTTCGGCGGTGGAAGCGATGTCGCCGCGCTTGGCGTCGAGGATGACCGGGGCGCTCTCGCCAGCGGCAGCAATGACCTCTTGTAAGGCGGTCATGCCTGGCGCGCCGAAGATTTCGAAGAAGGCCGCGTTGGGTTTGTAGGCCAGTGCCACCGGGCGGGTGGCTTCGATCAACCGCAGGCAGAACTCCCGCGCGGCCCCGGCGCTCGCCTCGGGCAGGTCGCTGACATGCGGGTCCAGACCCACACAGAGCAGCGAATCCATGCGGCGGGCGCGGTCCTCGAGTTGTGTCAAGAATCCCATGAAAACCTTCTCTTTTCGTTAGGGGTGACAAAGCTTTCAGAGCTGGGGTGATTATAGCACGGCGGCAAGGGCACAACAACCAACCTTGCCGAAAGTCCGAGCACTTTCGGCAAGGTTGGCTTTTTTGCAAAAGGAAGATGAACCCAGTTTACAAGGCTGGCGGCTGCTGGAACGACGCGTTTTTCTTACCACTGATTTGCCACCACAGGATGCCGCCCAAGGCGCCCAAACCGGCCATGAGGGCCAGGTCGAGAATGCCAAAACAGCAGGCGCTGCCGATCAGCCCGGCCCAATAACTGCCGGGATCAGCTCCGTTGGATATGCCGAGTTGCCGCAAGATTTCCGAGGCGCCCTGTGGGCCGAGGATGGCGCCGTTGATGGCGCCGCCGATAAGCTGCCCCAGCAAAGCGCCCACGCCAGCGATCACGCCGCCCAATGCGCCGCTCTTGGCCGATTGGCTGTTGTCCATCGGTTTGTCGAAGGTGCCTGCCAGGAAACCGGCGCCTAGCCCCAGGAACAGCGCCAGGCAGGGTGCGCACAAGGGGCTGATGAGAACCACCCCCGCGGTGAGAAGCAAAGCCACGAAGCCGATAATCAAACCCGATTTGACCATTTCTGCCTCCTTTTGAGTGAAAGATGAATTTGGGATGAGAAGATTATATCCCAACTCCACAAGCCTCACAACAGGTCTTGAGTACTTTTTCGGGCTTTTGGGCAAATGTATCCAGAGGTAATTTTCCCTCGGTCAGGGACAGCAGGGTATCGGTCAACCAACGATTGATGGGGGTGGGAATGCGATACCGTTCACCGTAGCGCGCCACAGCCCCGTTGAGATAGGCCACCTCGCTCTGGCCGCGCCCGCTGTGCAGGTCAATGTGAAAAGAGGGCATTTTGCTGCCGCGGCCGTGCCCTACGGCGCGTCCGAGTAACGGCCGCGCCAGCGCCGACGGCAGGCGCGTGGCCCAGGCCAGCAGACGCACCGGCGTGCGCGGCAAATCCACCACGCCGATCCCTTGCGCCCGCATCACCGCCAGCGCCTCGCGCAGTTGCGCCATTTCCAGCCGGAATAGACCAGGATGGGCAAAAATCTCCGCCGGGGTCAGGTCGAGGATGGCGGCGGTGGCATTGGCCAGCAGGTTGGTGAGCAGTTTCGACCATTTCATATCGGACGGGCGGGCGTATAAGTGAGCGTTCAGCCCGGCGTCGTTCATCACAGCCGCCAAACGCTTCGAGAGCGGATGCCCGGCGGCAAGGCCAACCCCCCGCAGGCGTTCGACGACCACCTCCCCCGCCGCCCGCCGCCCAATGGCCGATGTCACCGTGGCGGCAATGATTTTCCCCGCACCCACGGCCTCGGCCAGCAGGGGCTCATTGTCCACGCCGTTGGACAGGCACAGCAAGGCGTCGAATGTGTCGCCCAGGATCTGCAAACTTGGCAAAATGGCGGGGGTATCGTAGGACTTGAGCGCCGATAGCGCCAGGTCGAACGGCGCCAGGGCGAGCGCCTCCTGGGGGGAGGTGACGATCTCGAAGGCGGTGGGGGGCAGGCAGATTGGGGCAGCTTGCCCCGCCGGTTGCAGGCGTAAACCGTTGCGGCGGATGTGCTCGGCTACCGCGGGGCGCTCGATGAATACAACGCGCTGGCTGCGCGCCGCCAGACTGCCGCCAATATAGCTGCCAATGGCGCCCGCCCCAAAGACAAGCATCCGCAGGGAAGCAGAAGGAGGCATGGTCAGGGGTGATCTTCAGCTCTCTTGCCAGTGCGACCGCTCGTTGAAGCTTTCCAAGAACCAGGTGTTTTCGGCGGGGTGGTATACCAGCACGGCAAAGGCCGTGTTGTGTAGGCGAAAGTGCGGCCCCTGGAAATTGGCTTGGGGAGCGATGCCCAGGATGACGTACAGCGCCATGTTGAGGGTGCCGCCGTGTGAGACGATCAGGTAACGCCCCGCAGGGCGGCGCAACACGCTGTTGACGGCGCGTCCGGCGCGCAGGTAGAGTTCCCATTGGCTCTCGCCAGTTTGAGCAATGGGCTGGAAAAGAGGGATGAAGGCCGGACGTGGGAGCTTTTCTGCCGCTTCGGTGTGGCTGAGACCCTGCAACAAGCCGTTATGACGTTCCATCCAGTCGGCGTCGAATTCGACCGGCCGGTGCAGGGCGGCTGCCAGGATTTCAGCCGTCTGGCGGGCGCGCAGCAGGGGGCTGGCAATCACCTGGTCGAAAGTCCTCCCCTCGGCGGCCCAGCGGTCTGCCAAGGCTTGAGCTTGCTGTCGGCCGCGCTCGGTTAGGGGGAAGTCGTGTTGACCCTGATGGTAACCGTTGGCGTTGCCCCAGGATTCACCGTGTCGTAGAAGCGTGAGCGTATAGGTAGACGGGGTGGAATCGGCGCACATCGAGAGGCTGAAAGGAGTACGGGCAAACGGCGCTTACGTTCGCTTCAGAGGTGAGACCATAACTTCAGGCCGCGCTTGGCATGGGGGTGCCGCTTTTCTTGGGGGTGGGCGGCGGGAAGATGGCTTCGAATTCCTCGCGGCTGAGGGTCTCAACTTCGAGCAATTTTTGGGCTACGGCGTCGAGTTGGGCGCGGTATTTTTGCAGCGTAGTCAGGGCGATTTGGTAGGCCTCATCCACCAGCTTGCGCACTTCGCGGTCAATTTGCTCGGCGACGGCTTCAGAATAGTCGCGCTGTTCGGCAATTTCGCGCCCCAGGAAGATGAGTTCTTCCTTCTGGCCATAGATCATCTGGCCGAGGGCGCTGCTCATTCCCAGGCGGGTGACCATGGCTCGGGCGATGCGCGTCACCTGTTCGAGGTCGTTGGCGGCGCCGGAGGTGATGTCGTCGAAGACGATCTGTTCGGCGGCGCGCCCGCCGAGTGTGCCGGCCAGGTGGGCCATCAGCTTGCGGCGCGAGGTGAGGATGCGGTCGTCTTCGGGACGATACCAGGTGATGCCGCCGGCCTGGCCGCGCCCGACGATGGTGATCTTCTGCACGGGGTCGGCTTCGGGCATGGCGTTCAGCACGACGGCGTGACCGGCCTCGTGGTAAGCGATGACGCGCTTTTCTTCGTCTGAGATGAGGCGCGATTTACGCTCTGGCCCCATGATGACACGCTCGATGGCCTCTTCCAGTTCTTTTTGGCCGATGCTTTTCTTGTTGCGGCGCGCCGCCAAGATGGCGGCCTCGTTGACCAGGTTCTCCAGGTCTGCGCCGACAAAGCCCGGCGTGCCGCGCGCCACCGCGCTCAGGTCCACGTTGGCTTCGAGCGGCTTGCCTTTGACATGGACTTTGAGAATTGCCTCGCGGCCGCGCATGTCGGGGCGGTCGAGCGTCACGCGGCGGTCGAAGCGACCGGGGCGCAGCAGGGCAGGGTCGAGGATGTCGGGGCGGTTGGTGGCGGCCATGATGATGATGTTGGTGTCGGTATCGAAGCCGTCCATCTCGACCAGCATCTGGTTGAGGGTTTGCTCGCGTTCGTCGTGACTGCCTCCCAGGCCAGCGCCGCGCTGACGCCCCACGGCATCAATCTCGTCCACGAAGACGATGCACGGGCTGTGGCGTTTGGCTTGGTCGAAGAGGTCGCGCACGCGCGAAGCGCCCACGCCGACAAACATTTCCACGAACTCCGAGCCAGAGATGGAGAAGAAGGGCACGCCAGCTTCGCCGGAGACGGCTTTGGCCAGCAGGGTCTTGCCGGTGCCGGGTGGCCCCACCAGCAGCACGCCTTTGGGAATGCGCGCCCCCAGCGAGATGAATTTCTCCGGCTCGCGCAGAAATTCCACCACCTCGCGCAATTCCTCCTTCGACTCGTCCACCCCGGCCACATCTTCGAAGGTCACTGTAGGTTGATCGCCGGTAAACATGCGGGCGCGCGATTTGCCAAACGACATGGCGGCGTTATTGCTGCCCTGCGCCTGACGGAAAATGAACCAGAACACACCGCCCAGGATGATGAACGGCATGACATACGACAGGATGGTCATGATGTTCAGCCATGGGCTAGGCGGGCGGATTTCGATTTCCACGTTGGCGGCCAGCTCCTCCGTGGTCACCCCTAGCTCTTTGAGTTGTTCTACCAGGGTTGAGGTGGCCTCTTTGTGCGAAATGCGCTCAATGTCTTTTTCGTCTTTGTAGATGACGCTGAGCTGATTCTCGTTCTCGACGATGCGCGCCACGCGCCCCGCCTTGATGTCGGCGGCCAGTTGGCTGATGGTCAAAGGCTCTTGCAAAGAGGTGCGCTGCTGTAGTTGGTAAATCACCAGGACGACGATGGCAACCCCTAGCAAAATGTATACAACCGTGTTACGACTGCGATTCTGATCCACAGGATACCTCCGCTAAATTCGAGCGAAATTATACCAATCTATCGCCGCTGCTGGTAGCTACAAAAGAATTTCCACGGGATTTCTAACAATATGCTAACGATTGACTTGCGGCTGAAAATATTCTATACTGACTGCAGTGTCGCTACAGTGTCATTGGTGCAGTATCTTTCGATACTTATCCCAGGAGGTATATCATGTCCGATGAGAACGCACCTGCGTCTGAGTCTCCCAATTTGCCTTCTCCTGCTGATGAGCAGGGGGCGGGGGAGGAGTTGCTGAGTGAGGGGGGGATGGGCACGGCCCGCGAAGAGCTTGAGATGGGCGGCGGCGAGGCGCTCGAACCTTTGCCCGGCGAGGAAGATAAAGGCGGAGGGGCCATCTACCCCATCCTGCGCGACGAGGACATGCCCTCCTCCCCCGGCGCGCCCCAAGCCGAAATGCAGATTCCCCCGGCGGAAGCCGCTGCCGGCGCCCCGCTGTTCAGCGATAAGGCTTACGATGAGCCAGACCCTACCGAAGCAGGCCCGGCGGCGCCCCTACCCGGCGAGGCCAAACCTCACGACCCGGCGATGGTGGCGCTGTTGGTCAGTGACGACAGCATCACCGAGCTGTGGCAACGCGCCGATAAGGCCAAGCAAGAGGTAGATAAAACCATCAGCACCCTGCCAATCGCCCGCGCCTTGTTCGACCTGATCAAGGCTGCACGCAACGAACTGATGGCCGGGCGAGAGAACTACGAGGAGGCTGAGCGCTTCATCAACGAGGTGGAGTATCGCACCCAATGGAGCGTTTTGGTAAAGCAATGGTCGCAAACGGTGGGCTTGCGTTTGTTCTTCTACGAGCTGGCGTGGGCTATTTTGCTGGTGATCCTGGCGCTGTTGACGCTGCGTAATGGCTATTCAGGCGGGCAGGCCGAAGCATTGTATATTTTCACCACGATGGTGTGGGGAGGCTTTGGCGGCGTGGTGGGCGCCTGGTTCGCATTGGTCAAGCACATTGCCAAAGACCAGGATTTCGACATCCAGCACACCATCTGGTACATTTACACACCACCGATGGGCATGGCCTTGGGCCTGGTGGTTTGGGCGATCATGCGCTCCGGGCTGATGGCGTTGACCGGCGCAAGCGGGGTACAAAGCCCTTTGCTCATTTACCTGTTCGCCTGGCTGTCGGGCTATCAGCACAATGTCTTCACCGACGTGATCAAGCGGGTGATCAAAGTTTTCGAGACGACCTTGGCGCCGGCAGGTGCTTCTGCCGAGTCTGCCAAGCCTGCTGAGGCTGGGCAAAAGCCAGCCAAGGGGGGCGGCCGCTAAGCGCCGCGCCAGGTGCTCTGCGACAATGCAAAGGGCTCGCGCCTACCGTGCAGCGCAAGCCCTTTGCATTGCCGTTCAACCTTCGGCAGCCTCGCTCCCCCACAGCCAGCCTTCCACCCGCCGCAGCACTCGCCGCAGGAACGAGCGCAGCCGCGCCCACAGCCGGTAACTGGCCGGACGGACTTTGCGCCGCGCCGGCAACGGGCCGGTCCAGATAGCCACTGCCGCACCCCATGTCAGCCCGCCGCCAAAACCGACGAATACCACTTTGTCCCCCGCCTTCAGCCGGCCTTCGGCCAGCGCCTCGATGGTTGCAATGGGAATGGACGCCGTGGAAGTGTTGCCGTAGCGCTCGACGTTGATCACACAACGCTCCAGCGGGATTTGCAACGCCCGCGCTGCCGACTCAATGATGCGCCGGTTGGCCTGATGGGGAATCACCAATTGCACTTCATCCAGCGGAATGTTGGCTTTCTCCAGCGCCTGGCGCGTGGATTGCTCCATCACCCGCGAAGCAAAGCGAAACACCTCGCGTCCGTTCATCTGGATGAAGTGCTGCTTGCGGCGCACCGTCTCTGCACTGGCGGGCAGTTTGCTGCCCCCGGCCGGGATAGATAACAGGTCGCCGCCAGAGCCATCCGAACGCATCACCGCCGAAAGCAAGCCGCCCGGCTCATCGGAGGCTTGCAGCACGAAAGCCCCAGCTCCGTCGCCAAACAGGATGCAGGTGTTGCGGTCTTCCCAGTCGGTGAAGCGCGAAAGCGTCTCGGCGCCAATGACCAGGGCGTTTTCCAGCGAACCGCTGCGGATGAGCTGCGTGGCCACATTCAGGGCGTAGATGAAGCCGCTGCAAGCCGCAGAGAGGTCGAAGGCTCCCGCTTTGCTGGCCCCAATCTGGTCTTGTACCAAACACGCTGTGGCCGGCAGGATGTGTTCAGGCGAGGAGCTGGTGACGATAATCAGTTCCAGCTCGGTGGGCTTCAGCTTGGCCACCTCCAACGCTTTGAGCGCGGCCTCCACGGCCAGGGTGGCGCTGCTCTGCTCGGGGCTGGCAATCCGCCGTTCGCGGATACCCGTGCGGGTGACGATCCACTCGTCGCTGGTCTCCACCATCTGCGCCAGCTCAGCATTGGTCAGGATTCTGTCCGGCACGGCCATCCCCCAGCCGGTGATGTGAGCGTAACGAGGCATCTCAAACCTCCTCGAAGCGGCTGACGATGAGCGTGGCGTTATGCCCGCCGAAGCCGAAGGAATTGGACATGGCATGACGCACTGTGGCCAGGCGCGCCGTGTTAGGCACATAATCCAGGTCGCAATCGGGATCGGGAAATTCGTAGTTGATGGTGGGCGGCAGGAGGCCGTGTTGCAATACCTGGACGCAGATCAACGCCTCCAGCGCGCCAGCAGCCCCCAGCAAATGGCCGGTCATAGACTTGGTGGAGGAGATCGGCACACGGTAGGCTTGCTCACCGAAAACGGCTTTGATGGCCACTGTCTCCGATTTGTCGTTGAGCGGCGTGCTGGTGCCGTGCGCGTTGATGTAGCCGATGTCGGCGGCTGCCAGATGAGCGTCGGCCAGGGCCAGCTTCATGCACAGGGCCGCCCCGGCGCCGTGTTCATCGGGGGCGGTGATGTGGAAAGCATCGTTCGAAGCGCCATAGCCGCTGATTTCGGCCAGGATGTTGGCCTGGCGTGCCTGGGCGTGTTCGAGCGCTTCCAGCACCAGCACCGCTGAGCCTTCACCCATCACGAAGCCGTCCCGCTGGCGGTCGAAGGGGCGCGAGGCGCGCTGGGGTTCGTCGTTGCGCGTCGAGAGAGCGGTCATGTTGTGCAGACCAGCCACTGCAATCGGGTGCAAGACGCCCTCCGCCCCGCCTGCCAGCATAACATCTGCCTGGCCGCGGCGGATAATCTCGGTGGCCTCGCCGATTGCATAGTTGCCGGTGGCGCAAGCTGCTGAGACCGCCAGGTTGGGGCCGCGCAGCCCAAAGGTGATCGCCACCAGACCACCCACCGAATCGGGGATCATCATTGGCACCAGGAAGGGACTGACCCGTTCGGGGCCGCGTTGGTGATAGACGCAAAATTGCTCGAACAGGGTGGTGACCCCGCCGATGCCTGAACCGATGAGCACGCCGATGCGGTCGCGGTTTTCGGTGCTGAGCGACAACCTGGAGTTTTCCACGGCCTGTATGGCGGCGGCCAGCCCCAATTGGGCAAAGCGGTCCATCCGCCGCGCTTCGCGGCTGCCAAAGCGCTCGGCTGCGTTGAAATCTCTGACTTCAGCGGCAATTTTGACCGCCGAGCGGCTCGTATCGAAGTAGGTGATCGCGCCAACCCCGGATTTCCCGGCGATCAGATTGCTCCACAATTGAGTGGGGTCGTTGCCTAGTGGAGAGATACACCCCATGCCGGTGACGACCACCCGACGACGGCTATGTGGTTCGGTTTGCATAAGAGCCTCCTGAAAGCGGGTAAGAGCCAGCCTGTCGTGCAACGCAGCGTCTCTGTCGAACTCTGACCCTGCGGGACAGACTGAAAAGCTTACCCTGCGAGCGTTGCAATATACAGCGTGTTGGTCAACAGCTTGGATTGCCAAATCCAGTCGGCAGTAATAACACCGCCTCTCTCTTGGGGAGGCGGTGAAGGTGGTCACTGGCGCTTCAATCAGCGGGGCTGGGGCGAAAATCGCTGTCAGCGCGTCGCCGGGAATAGGGTGGCGTGCAACTGGCGCACGTGCATTTGATCGTGTTGGACAATGATGTGGACGATTTCGCGCAGGCTGGTGGGGCCGAAGATGGCGTGGCGTGCTGGACGTTCCCAGTCGCTTGGAGCCAGGGCTTCCAGGCTTGCCAGCAGCCCCTGGCGGCTTTCGCCAAAGCGCTGCAGGGCCAAGGGGCCATCTTGCTCGTGGTAACGGCGCGCCGCTGCCCATGGGTCGGTCTCTTGGCCGGGGATGAAGGGATTGTCTTCGCGGATTATGGCCTCCAAACGGGGGAGATTGACCTCGCTCTCCACATCCCGCAAGTGGCAGAGGATTTCGACGGCCGCCCACTCTTGCGGCTGGGGACGGCGGCGCCAGTCCTGTGGGGTGAGAGCTTTGGTCAGCGTTGCCAAGGCTGCTGGGGTGGCGCGCAAGATGGCCAGCAAGGCGGCGGGGGCGTCGTAGGCCGGTTGCAATGTCGCTGGGGAGACGGTCTCCAGCCAGGGCAGCACGTCAGCCAGGCTGCCGCAAGCGGTGCAATCGGGGCCTTCTCCGTGCGGGTCAACCCAAAAAGCGGCCAGGCCTAATTGCCGGGCGGGGGCGATGTCGTTGACCGGATCGTCTCCCACCATCACCGCCGGCCCGTCGGGCCAGCCCATTTGTGCCAGGAATTCAGCGTAAAAGGCCGGGTGGGGCTTGGCGAAGTGAAAGGTTTCATAAGAGGGCACCAGCGCAAACGGGTAACGCTGTGGCGAAAGGCCGGCCCATTCCAAGCGTTGTTCGATCGCGGTGCGTGGGAAGAGTGGGTTGGTGGCAATGCCCACGCGGTAGCCGCGCGCGAACGCCGTTTCGACCAGCTTGACGGCTGCCCGGCGGGGACGGGTGAGGCGGCGCAGGCGCGGAAATTCCTCGGCATAGAAGCGGTCTATTGTCGCCTGAACTTGCTGGCGCTGCATGCCCAACGGGGGGTAGAAGGCAGCGTCGAAGGTCTCGCTAAGAGTATGGTCGAAGCTGGCCGCGCTGACCATTTGGCGGGTGGCTGCCAGCAGGGTGTCAATGAGCAAGGCGGGGTCGGCATGGGAGGCCATGGAACGCGACAAGGCCTGCAAATAGGCCGGCACGAAAGTGTCCATGTCGTTGCCTAGCAGGGTGTTGTCGAGGTCGAGCAACAAGGTGAGCGGCGGTGCGAATGTCACGCGAATTCCTCGAAGGCAGGTGGGGTGGTAGCGAAGGCCAATGGTTGATCAAATTCGTTGGTTGCTGGCGGCCCAGCAGTCACGCGGATTCCTCGAAGACAGGCGGTAGGGCATGGCATTCGCCGCAGCCGACGTGGGGGTCGAAACCACGCCGCAGGGTCTTCTTACAAAAAGCGGTCACCTGTACCTGGCGTTTGATGAAAGGAAAGGGGCGCGTCAGGTGCGCTTCGAGACTGAGATTGGCGCAGGCATTGGCCATCTCGATGCCCGGCACCGGGCAGGTAGCGCACAGCTCACGCTGCCAGCGCAGGGGCGGAGAGGCTGCCAAGAGCAAGCGGCATTCCTCACGTTCGCGGCCGCGGAAATAATCCCCATAAAAATAACGGCATTCCTTGCCAGCAGGGGTTTTCATCGCAGGGGGCACTTGGCGTACGCCAGCCTAGACGCGGGTGACGTAACTGCCGGTGGCGGTATTGACCCGAATGGTGTCACCCTGCTCGACGAAATTCGGCACGGTCACTTCCAAACCGGTTTCAGTCTTGACCTTCTTGGTGACGCCGGTGGCGGTGTCACCGCGCACGGCCACGCCTGCTTCGACGACTTTGAGGTCCACCGAAGCGGGCAGTTCGATATCGAGCGGCTCTCCCTGGTAGAAGGTCAGCTTGACTTCCATGTTTTCCACCAGATAATTGCAAGCATCTCCGAGCACCTCGGCGCGCACGGCTGGCTGATCGTAGGTCTCGAGGTCCATGAAGTGGTAAAGCTCGCCGTCGTTGTAGAGGTATTGCACGTTGTGGAAATCGAGGCGGACATCTTGCACCCGCTCGCCAGACTGGAAAGTTTTCTCCAGAATGGTGCCGCTGCGCAAGTCAATGGCTTTGACGCGGATGGTGGCGTTGCCGCGCCCAGGTTTGTTGTGGTGGTACTCTAACACTTTGTAGAGCCGGTTGTCGAATTCGAAAGTGACCCCTTTGCGTAGATCGTTGACATCAATCATGGTTGTTCCTCTTACAGCTTGGTTAGATACGCTTCTTGCCCGTCGGCGTCGCCGCGGGGTAAGCGTGCCGATTATAGCCTAGCGTGGGAGGCGTGGCAAGAGGCCGCGTTGCAAGAAAAGGCGCCCGCTTTGTACCAACACCCGATGGGAAGAGTTTCTATGTGTCGTGGACGCCCGAAGATTTCGATAAAGCGCAACTTTGCCCGATGATCATCACGCTCCATGGCCAAATTGGTAGCCAGCTATAGCGCAATCGTTGACCTCTTTAGGATGCAGCAAGAGATCACGGCGGCTTTCACCGTGATCCAGCAAACGTGAACAAGGCACGAGATGTGTTCGATAAGCTGATTGGCAGATAACGAATAACAGAAGGCAGGCCAATTTGTGAAGGCAGGCATGGCGTGCAAGGCAAGCGCCGCGCTGGTATAATGTTCATGTGCCAACACCTTTCTATCACCTGAGCGTTGCCGAGGCCTTGCTGGTGCATCCCGCCCTGCCGCCCACGCTGCGCGCCCTTCTGCAAGAGCATCGCGGCGAATTCTTGTTCGGCCATACTGCACCCGATGTGCAAACCGTGTCGGGGCAGAGGCGAGAGGCCACGCATTTCTTCGCCCTGCCTTTCCAGTTCGATGCCCCACCGCCGTGGAAACGCTTGCTGGAACAATATCCCGAGCTGGCCCAGGCCGAGAAACCTGTCTCTCAGAAAATCTTCCTGAGCGGGTATTTGTGTCATTTGCAGGCAGATTGGCTGTGGGTGCGCGATATTTTTGCCCCGGTGTTTGGCCCTTTCTGTCTCTGGTCGTCCTTCGAGCACCGCCTCTACTTGCACAATGTCCTGCGTGCTTACCTCGATCGGCAAGTGTTGCCCACTCTGCCCGCCGATGTCGGCCAGGTGATGCAGGCGGCACGCCCGGCAGGTTGGCTGCCCTTTGCCAGTGACCATTTTCTCTGCCGGTGGCGCGATGAGCTGGCCGGTCAACTCGAACCGGGAGCGACAGTCCGAACCGTGGAGTTTTTCGCCGCCCAACAGAAAATCGAGCCAGCCCGTTTCTATGACTTGTTGCAGTCCGAAAGCCGGATGAATCAGGAAATCTTTGGGCGTTTGCCCCGCTATCGCCTCGATCGCTACCGGCAACAGTTGCTCGACGAGAATCTGCGGCTGTTGCAAAGTTATCTCTGGCCCAGCGCCGCGCCGCTCGCCGCGGCAAATACCGTGTCTCTGGTAGGAAGCTCAGTGGAGAGATTTTTATGAAAGTGATAGACCTTTCCCCCATTCGCCCTGCCGACAATTCCCTCAAGAGACTCTGGACTCAGCTTGAGGGCATCAGCAAGTTTGGTTATTCCTGGTTGACCGATCTCAATGCCCAGGAAATGGCCATTCGGTTGATGCAGAACCTTTTCGACAACCGCTATACCATGTTGCGTTATGTCACCCTCGAAAAACTGGACATCCCCATCCCGTTGATTCTTGTTGGGCCAGCCGGTATCTACGTCATCTACGTCAGCGGCGTCAAAGGGCTTTTTCAGGCCAAAGGCAATACCTGGTCTGAAATGAACCGCGCCCGCCAAAGGTACGAGCCGGCGCGCCAGAACCTGCTTCAGCGCGCCCAGCTCATGGCGCGTGCCGTAGATGCCTACCTCGTCTACCGTAAGCGGCCGCATCCGCCGCTGCAAGCCGCCTTGGTTTTCCCCGACCCGGGGACGCATGTGGATACCATTCGCCCGGAAGTGCGCGTGGTCTTGAGAGATGGCATCGAGCGTTTTGCCAGCAGTGTGGTGCAAGGCAAGCCGCTATGCAGCCCAGAAGAAGTGGCCAGTTACATCGAGGCCCTCGCCCAGCAGGGGGAACAGGTCGCTAAAACCGTCGAGGTTCCGGCTGGTAAGCCGGATGTCTTCGATTTGAGTGAGCCGCCCGATGCCCAGTCCAAACCTCGCCCAGCCCCCAGGCCGGTCTTGCCTTTGGGCAAACTCAACATCACCCCTAAGCAGTGGATGTTTTTAGGCATCATGGCAGCGGCCGAAGTGGTGATTCTGATCGTCTTCGCCATACTTTTCTTCAGCTTCCTTTCCACGATGTAAGGGCCTTCCCGTTTGCCAACGCCATTTCTCTCCATCATCATCCCCGCTCATAACGAAGAAAAACGCCTGCCCCGTACTTTGGAGCAGGTTGTGGCGTTTTTGCAGGCGCAGCCCTACCCGGCGCAAGTATTGGTGGCCGAAAACGGCAGCCGCGACCGCACGCTAGACGTTGCCCAGCGATTTGCCGCACGGCATCCCCAGGTGCAGGTTTTGCAGTGCCGCGGGCGCGGCAAAGGCCTGGCCGTGAGAGAGGGAATGTTGCAAGCCAGCGGCGAATATCGTTTCATGTGCGACGCCGACCTCTCGATGCCTATCGAAGATGTAAACCGCTTCTTGCCTCCCGCCCTGACCGATTTCGACGTTGCAATTGCCTCGCGCGAAGCGCCTGGGGCGGTGCGGCACAACGAACCGGCCTACCGCCATTGGGGCGGGCGCGCCATCAACCTGGTCATTCGCCTGCTGGCGCTGCCTGGCTTGCAAGATAGCCAATGCGGCTTCAAGTGCTTCCGCGCCCCCGTGGCCGAGGACTTGTTTGGCGTTCAGACCTTGTTGGGCTGGTCTTTCGATATCGAAGTGTTGTACGTGGCACGCCAGCGCGGTTACCACATTGTCGAGGTGCCTATCCACTGGTACTATGAGGCAGACAGCAAGGTCAGCCCCTTGCGGGATGCTTTGCAGATGATCAGAGATATTTTCGTCATCCGCCGTAATGCGCGCCGGGGGCGCTATGCCCGCCAGATTTGACCCGGCCTGTTTGCCGGCTGCGCCCGATTTGAGCTTCGAGCAGCCTTTATGGCAGGCCGGCGTGAGCCGCGTGGCCGGCATTGACGAGGCCGGGCGGGGAGCGCTGGCCGGGCCGGTGGCCGCCGCCGCCGTCGTTTTGCCTGCCGACCCCGCCATCCGCCAAATCCTGCATGCTGTGCGCGACTCCAAGCAGATGATGCCCTCAGCCCGCCAGGAGTGGGCCGCCCACATCCAGCAAGCGGCTGCAGGCTGGGGGGTGGGCTTTGCCGACTCGCAGGAGATAGACGCCCTGGGCATCGTCCCGGCCACCCGCCTGGCTATTGAGCGCGCCCTGGCAGCTCTTCCCATGCCGCCTGAGCATCTTCTGCTAGATTGCCTGTTGATGCCCGAAATCCCCACCCCGCAAACCGCTCTGATCAAAGGCGATTGTCGCTCCTTGAGTATTGCCGCCGCCTCGGTGTTGGCCAAAACCGCTCGCGACGCCTTGATGCGTCAGTTGGACGCCCAATACCCTCCCTATGGCTTCGCCCGCCACAAAGGCTACGGCACAGCGGTTCACCGCGCTGCACTGGAACGCTACGGCCCTTGCCCTATCCATCGCCGCACTTTCAGCCTCGCCGCCAGGGGATAGAGCAGGCGCAAATCTGGGCGGCATCGCATTACTCATCAGCAATGGCATGGTAGAATGTAGCCCATGAAAAATTGGCTTAGAAGGTGGTGGAAGTTTGCCCTCGGCGTGCTGATCAGCGCGCTTTTCCTTTATGTGGCGCTGCGCAAGTTGGATTGGGGCGAGTTCTGGACGGCGATTGGCACGGCTAATTACCTGTGGATCGTCCCCGGCGTGGCCGTTTACTTCGTGGGGGTATGGGTGCGCGCCTGGCGCTGGCATTATCTGCTGCGGCCGGTCAAGGCCATCCCCACCAGCGTCATGTTTCCCATAGTGGCCATTGGCTACATGGGCAATAACGTCTACCCCGCTCGCGCCGGCGAGCTGTTGCGGGCGGTGGTGCTCAAGCGGCGCGAGGGGGTGCCTGTTTCGGCCTCGCTGGCAACAATCATCGTCGAGCGCGTCTACGACGGCGTGGTCATGCTGGCTTTCATTTTCGTCAACCTGGCCGAATTGTCGCGCCTGACGGGGGTTTCGGTGAACATCGTGGGAATGCAGCTCGACATCCAAGCGCTGGCCATCGGCGGCAGTGTGCTGTTCGTTGGCGCCCTGGCAGCTTTCCTGCTGGCAGCCATGTTCCCCTCCCCAGCCTATCGAGCCGGAATCTGGTTGACCGAGCGTCTCCTGCCGCGGCGTTTGCAGACCCAGGCGTTGGGCATGGGCGGCAAATTCCTGGACGGTCTCTCCTCGCTCAGCTCTCCCTTCGAAGCCCTGATGGTCTTCGTAACCTCGCTGGTCATCTGGTTGTTGGAGACAGGTAAATACTGGTTCGTGATGCACGCTTTTGGCTTCGAGGTGAGTTTCTTTACCTTGATGCTGATGAACGGCATTGTCAACCTGGCGACGACGCTGCCGGCGGCCCCCGGCTATGTTGGCACGTTCGATACCCCTGGCATCGAGACGCTGGTGGCGTATGGCGTGGCGCGCGGCGTGGCAGCCGGTTACACCATTGTCTTGCATATCGCCTTATGGGTGCCCATCACCGCCCTGGGTGCTTATTACTTCGCCCGTGAGGGTTTCAGGTGGGGGCAGGATGTGGAAAAACTGCGCGCTGAGGAGCTGACGCCTTGATGGATGACTTGCTGCGCCAGATATCTTTGTTTGCCGGTCTCGAAGCGGATGAGATACGCTGTCTCATCCAGAGCGCCCGGCCCATAGAACTGCCCGCTGGGGCCTTTCTCTTCCGCGAAGGTGAACGCGGCGATTGTTTCTTCGTCATCCTGGCTGGCGAGGTCGAGATCATCCAGGCTTTGGGGACGCCCGAAGAGCGTTTGCTCCTGGTGCTTCGGGCGGGTGACTTTCTGGGCGAGATGAGTCTCTTCGAGCCGGAGGGCCTGCGCGCCGCCAGCGGGCGGGTGCGCACCTCCCTGCGGGCTTTGGCGGTGACCCATGCCGATTTCGATGCCCTCTTGCGGCAATCTCCCCATCTGGCCTATGAACTGGCCCGCGAACTGACCCGTCGTTTGCGCAAGGATGACGCTGCCGCCATCCGTGACTTACAAGAGAAGAACCGCCAGCTTGCCAAAGCCTACGCCGCCTTGCAAATCGCCCAGGCGCAGCTTGTCGAGAAAGAGAAACTGGAGCGCGAATTGCAAGTTGCCCGGCGCATTCAACAAAGCATGTTGCCGTCTGTTCTGCCCCAAATGCCGGGCTATACCTTCGCCGCGCACCTCTTGCCGGCGCGCAGTGTCAGCGGCGACCTGTACGATTTCATCCCCCTCGACACGGATACGCTGGGTGTGGTCATCGGCGATGTGTCCGACAAAGGCGTGCCGGCGGCCTTGTTCATGGCGCTGGTGCGCGCCTTGCTGCGCGCCGAAGCGCAAAAAGACTACACGCCAGCCCAGGTGTTGCGCGGCGTCAACCGTCATTTGCTCGATATGAACGAAGCCGGCATGTTCGTCACCCTGCTGTACGGCATTCTGCATGGCCCAAGCGGGCGCTTTACCTATGCCCGCGCCGGCCACGAATTGCCTTTGCTCTTCGATGGGCAGGGTCATGCCCTGCCAGTGGCGCATACGGTGGGACAGATTTTGGGCCTTTTCGACGACGTGCTGCTCGATGAACAAACGCTCACCATTCCCCCCGGCGGCGTCTTGCTGCTGACCACCGATGGCGCCGCCGACGTCGAGAACCCGGCCGGCGAACGCTTTGGCCGCCAGCGCCTGGAAATGGCTGCCCACCCTGGCCCGGGCGAGAGCGCCCCCGCCGTTTGTGACCGCCTGCTGGGGACCATCCAGGCATATCAGGCTAATGCCGCTCAGGCCGATGATGTCACTTTGGTGGCTGTCCAATCCCAGCCAACTTCATTTCAGGAGTGTTGATTCGATGAAAGCTCAACTGCTTGCCCTGCTGACCGCCGCCGCATGGGGCATTGGCGGCTATTTCGAGAAAAAAGGCTTGCATCTGGGCGGCCTTTCGCCGCAAATGGGCATCACCATCCGCACCTTTGTTGCCCTGGTCATCCTCGGGGCAGTCAGTTTCCCCCAATGGAAAACCTTGCCGCAGGCCGGCCCCAAGGCGCTGACGATGATGATTGTCGGCGGGGGGGTGGTGGCCGGCGCTGTGGGGATGTTGTCCTTCTACGCCGCTATCAAGGGCGCGCCTCTGAGTAAAGTGATGCCCATTGCTTTTACCTCGCCGCTCTTTGGCGCCGTGATGGGCATTATCTTTGGCGGCGAGCCGCTCACCTGGAAAACCGCTCTCGGCATGGCGCTTACCGTCGGCGGCATTGTGCTGTTGACCATCGGTTGAGCGCCGCAGCAAGGCAAAATCGCACTTGCGCTTCGGGCGGATGGTGGTAAAATTGGGGGCGCTTCGCCAGAAGCCCCGCGCCCCCGTAGCTCAATGGATAGAGCGCCTGCTTGCGGAGCAGTAGGTTGGGCGTTCGAGTCGCCCCGAGGGCACCATAACGAGCGGAATCAACCGCTCGTTTGCTTTCTAGCGGGTCTATTTCACCTCGTCTGATGGTCTAATCATGAGCAAGCGCCAAATTTTGCTGACGAACGATGATGGAATTCGCTCCCCCGGCCTGTGGGCGGCTGCCGAGGCCCTTTCGCAATTGGGCTATGTGCATGTCGTTGCCCCGCGCGAGCAATATTCGGGCGCAGGCCGCAGTTTGCCTTCTTACTCTGATGGCGCCATCTATCCCCAACAGGTGACCGTCAACGGCGTCGAGTGGACGGTGTATTCGGTGGGCGGCACACCGGCGCAGGCTGTCTTGCACGCTGCCTTGGAGATCGTGCCGGACAAACTGGATTTGGTGGTATCGGGCATTAATTACGGCGAAAATATCGGCGTGGGTATCACCGCTTCGGGGACGGTGGGCGCTGCCCTGCAAGCGGCTACTTTGGGTCTGCCCGCTCTGGCTGTCTCACTCGAAACGGATGTGACCCATCACCTGACGTACTCTAACGAGGTAGATTTCAGCACCGCAGCCTATTTCACGCTGTATTTCGCTCGCCTGCTGTTGAAGCGACGCATGCCGCCGGATGTGCGTGTGCTGAAAGTGGATGTCCCCCGCAACGCTACGCCGGAGACGCCCTGGGAGGTGACGCGCCTCTCACACCTGGAATATTTCGAATCGCTGCCACCGCCGCCGCGCCCCTGGGGCGAGCCGGGTCGCTTGCGTTACCGCGTGACGGAACGCTTCGCTCAGGATAGGCCAGATACCGATGCCTATGGCTTACGCGTGCGCGGCGTGGTGACGGTGACGCCTCTCAGCCTGGATTTGACGGCGCGGGTGGACCTGGCGGCTTTGGGTGAGATGTTGCAGGGAGACGGCGAAGAGCGCTAGACGGTTGAGAGGTTGCCGTCGAGATGGGCGCGCATCAGGGGGTAGATGTGCGGATTGGCGACCAGTAGCGAATACGGCGGCCTGAACCACTGGGGGCTGCCTTGCAGATCGGTCACCACAGCCCCGGCTTCCTGGGCAATCAGCCCGCCGGCGGCCACATCCCACGCTTTCAGGCGCAGTTCCCAATAGCCATCGAAGCGGCCTGCTGCCACGTAACACAAATCCAGCGCCGCCGACCCTAGCCGCCGCACGCCCTGACTGCACAGCGCAAAGTGGGCGTAATGATTCAGGTTGTTATCGGGGTTGGTGCGGATGTCGTAGGGGAAGCCGGTGACCAGCAAGCTGTGGTTCAGGTCGGCGGTGGTCGAAACCTGCAAGGGTTGGCCGTTCAAGCGGGCGCCCTGACCCCGTTCGGCTGAGAAGCATTCCTCCTGCATGGGGTCGTACACCACCCCGAAGCGTATCTCCCCGTCTTCGGCATAGGCCAGCGAAACGGCGAAAATCGGCACGCCGTGGGCATAGTTGACCGTGCCGTCTAGGGGGTCAACGTACCAGCATTGCCCATCTGCGCCCGATACCCCGCCGCTTTCTTCGGCGATGATGCGGTGCTGGGGATAGCGGCGGCGAATCTCCCTCAGAATGAAGGCCTCCGAGCGCCGGTCAACCTCGGTGACAACATCAATGAGGCCCTTGTGGTCAATGGTGTGTTTGCGGCCGAAGCCGGCGCGCAGAATGTCCCCAACCTGGCGGGCCAGGGTTTCGATCTCAGAGAGCGTGGGTGACATGGGTGAGGGGGGTAAGGGCATGAGTTACAAGTTAAGGTTTTTTTGGTCGTGTCAAGGGCATTTTTGAGCGGATTTGCTGGTCAGAAATACCAAACTGCATGAGCAGAGGCTGGTT
>Ga0209018_1001009_pt1 | contig 24213 bp, 20 predicted proteins | sample YNPBryBLVA2012_FD_185814 | JGI IMG/M metagenome (GOLD analysis project Ga0209018, IMG submission 185814) | Anoxygenic and chlorotrophic microbial mat microbial communities from Yellowstone National Park, USA - YNP Bryant BLVA 2012 (SPAdes)... ...
AGGTAGAAAGCCCTATATACCGCTTCATAGTTATATTATTGAAGACATGCAGTCTATAGGTTTTTTGATGAGGGGGGAAATATTATGGGATAAAGGAAGTAGTGCCAGCCCTTCAACCGCCTGGGGAACATACTTAAAAGCCAATAATCCGGTGTTACGGGATATTCATGAATATATTCTTGTTTTTTGTAAAGATACGTTTACTAGATTAAATCCGCAAAAGAGAAAAAGCACTATTTCAAAGGAGGAATTTTTAGAATTTACAAAAAGCGTTTGGAAATTTGCCGCAGAACGAGCTTCAAAAGTGGGGCACCCTGCGCCTTTTCCAGTTGAATTACCATATCGTTTAATTCAACTTTACACATTTGAGGAGGAAATTGTTCTAGATCCATTTGTTGGAAGTGGGACAACTTGTATCGCGGCGTTAAAAACAAAAAGAAGATACGTTGCTTATGATATTGATAAAAGATACTGCGATTTGGCAGAAAGGAGAATTAAACAATTTTTACAAGAGCAAACTACATTGTTTTCTGAAAAGAATTTGCCGCCAAATTAGCCGAAATTTTTAAAATTATAAAAGAGTAATAATAAGTATTATGAACGATCAAATTTCAAAATGTGTCTTCTGTGAGATTGTGTTGGGACACGAACCTGCTAGTAAAATATATGAAGACAATAGAATTCTTGCGTTTATGAACATTAGGCCCGTTAATATGGGTGAATTTATGGTAATTCCAAAAAAGCATATTGATCATTTTTTGGATATTCCCGACGATTTAGCAGCGCATATTTTATTAACAGCGCAAAAATTTGCTCGAAGAGTCCAAAAGATATTTAAACCAAAAAGAATGGGTTACGTTGTGCATGGCTTTGGTGTACCGCATGCTCACTTGAATGTTGTTCCTCTTAAACATCCGGACGATATTGTCTCATACAAATTTGCTTGCATAAAAGATAATAAAATAATTTTTGATTGGCGTCAGATTCCTTTAGTACCGCGTGAAGAGCTAAACCAAATAGCGGAAAAAATAAAAAAACAGGAGGACTTTTAAAGAATTTGCTGCCAAGCGGGCCGCAGCCTCGCAATCCTGCAGAGCGGGATTAAAAAAACTTGAAATCGTCCTTTCCACTTTTGATGAGGCTGGCAGGAGGGAGGTTCGATTTTTGCCCTTCTGTCCGCCGAGCTCGTTAATAAAATCGATTCAGTTTTTTTTCAAATACACCCAAAAGGATTAGCTCTGTTAGTTAACAGTCACGCAGAAGCAGACGAATTACGCGCCATAGCCAAGATTCTACCATCAGTGGAATTTTTAAGGCAAATGGACATTAGCAAAATTGTCTTAGGAAAAGAGATGTTTTACAAGTATGGAGCACCTAGCCCAGAAGATCCAATTGACGAAACATCTTGGGCAGCTGGAATTAATCAATATGCTAAACAACTTAGTGAGGCAGGTTTTGAGGTGGTGGTTATTGGGTTTGACTATAGGTATAAAGGTGCAGCACAAGAAGCAAGACACCTATTCAAAATCTATTCGAATCAAAATCTATTCAAAAACTTGACTTATCCTACCCACCAAGATCAATCAAACTTGGCAAATGATCTGTACGCCAGTCTTTTGTCGGTGGACAAATGGTTTTTGATTGCACAACAGGAGAAATTTCCAAGCAGAACAGGGTTCAATAAAACCCACTAACGAATTTGAAATGCTGGAGTTTGTAATTAACTTATTTAATAATCGGACTTTCCGAAGAAGAAATAACTCAAATGACCAGAAATTTACCGCCAACCGTTCAAATCGTTTCGCGAAAATCTAAACTCATCTCAAGTTTATTCAAAAAACAGTGCTACCAAATACAGAGCTTTTTAGTGGTTATTTTAAATCTTCCACAATCACAATTAGCCTGAGCTAAAAATAACTGACCACATTTTGACACTTTTAAATTTTTCCTTAAGCAAGCTTGTTTACTTTTATAGTAAACACTACTACTATGTTACCACAACATCCGTACTTATTAATCAAACCATCTAATAACGGATATGGCGTATTTGCTAATAAAAATTTTTCAGCAGGAGAGGTTATCTGTGAATTTCACGGACAACTGTATTCTCGTGAAGCCTTACCCCAACCATACGACTCGGTTGAAGACCATTACGTCCAAATAGGAGAAAATTTATATATGGGACCTTCAGGTGAAGTAGACGATTTTTTTAATCATTCTTGTGACCCCAACGCCGGTTTAAAAATTACAGCCACCAAAGCAGTATTAATAGCTATTAAAGATATTTCTCCCGGGCAAGAAATTACTTGGGACTACTCCACTACTATGGACGAAGATGACTGGGAAATGAATTGCAATTGTGGCTCTAAAAACTGTCGCGGTAAAATCAGAGATTTTAAGTATTTACAACCTGAAATTCAACAAAAGTATTTAACTTTGGATATAGTACCAGAGTATATTGTAAGAAAATATTTTCCTCATCTGAGAAACCTAGGGCCAAACTCAAACGTACATTAATCCAATTGATTGATTCATTGACAATCACGAAGAACTTTTTCTCCAACTTAAGAGTTGGAGTTTGCATTGTATGCCTTTGAAAAATTTCAAACTAGTCTTAACCCTTATTCTTTCGGGTTGGTGTTTGGTTGTAATTGGTTTAAGTATTTGGTGGTTAATAAACCGAACCGCTACTAACTCTACTGAAAAAAATTCTAGTATAACAGAAACAATTTGTTGGAACCGGGTTATCGCTATGGACAATCAATATTACTGGCCTAATGGTTGCGGAGGTAACCCCAAAACAGAGTCAATATTGTGTACTACAGCTTTAGTAAAACTAAGCGTTGCTGAAAAAGAAGCTTATCTCAAATGGTTACAAAACCCCTACCCTTTGGATCCGAAATGCAATTACAACTTAGATGCAGCTAATTAACCAATTTTGAAGCAATCTAGTTAGCTAAGACTTTTTGATTGCGATTGTGATTATGGTTGACTGAGTGTTTTTAACCGTTTGTACCTCACCAAGATTTTCAGATATCAATTGCAATTGACTTTCATGACCAATAGTTCTGACTTGATTAAAAAAACTCAAAATTTTTGGTTGATTTTAGTCACTTTAAGTTGGTTTTGGCCAAAGTTTGTTAACCTTAATCCATGGTTAGGTTATAACCGAGTTAACAATTTTCTAGATTTAGTAGTTAGCCCTGGACACTTGCTAGTGCTACTTGGCTTAATTATTGAGTTACTTCGTCTAAAACAACACTATACAGTTTTGTCCTTAAGCCTATTAACCATTTCCATCTGGCAAATTAACTTAGCTAATCCCAGTATAGAAGAACTAGCCAGAGCAGTTTTCACTTGGGCTAATTTATCTCTTTGGTTGTCTATTTGGTTTCGCTATCAACTTTGGTTTAAGTTTTTTTGGCCACAAGTTATAATGATAGTGTGGCTATTTTATGCCGTTTTTGAACATTTATTACTGTCTAACCCCTACCCAGTAATGTTAGTTTGGTTAATCTTTCAAATTTTGGCAGAACTTAAATTTGCAATCGCTCACACTCAAAACTATTCTCAACCCAAACAATCAGTATTTTATAAACTGTCACCAACAACAAAATCTTGGCTAGTTACAAATAGTCAACAGTCAAGAACAAAGTTAAACCAACTATTTATCATCACTAACCATGTTCACAAAGACTTTCTATTAATCAAATCCAAATACCTCACTAAGACTCAGATCTATAGTAACCATTCTAATGACGGAATGTTTGACTTTAAAACACCATCACAACCAGTAAACTCACAACTAAAAACATGGTTAGTCAATTTGCTAAAACCAATCTTCTTGGCCAAACAGCAATGGCTACGTTTTAGGGTTTTAGTTCGTAGTCTAATAACCCAAATTAAATTCCTGCAACCAAGCGAAGTTATTCTTTTTTTAATTAACTTATGGCTTACCCAAAATTTACTATTTGCCGGTTGGCAAGTAATAACTGGAAGTAGCCTAGGACTGTCAATACTAGGAGAGCCATTAGTTTCCCTACAAACAACAATTGCTGCCAAACAGCCAATTGGAGATTACTACTTAGTTTTACTACGCGGTTACGGCTTGATGCAACACCCAAACGTCCTGGGTTTTTTAGGGGTAACGGGTCTCTGGTTAAGTCTAGCTAGGAGTAACTCGACTACTCATTGTTTCAGTAAACTACAGTTCTATTTAAGAATGGTGAGTATTATTATAATAATTCTCAGTTTTAGTCGTCTAGCTTGGTTATGTGGATTATTCATCTTACTATGCAAACTCGTAGAAACCAAGATAACTGCTACAACCAACCCATTAACGATAGTGATCGAATTTTTTAAAAAAACCTGGTTGTGGTTGCTTGGTCTAGCTGGGTTGATGGCACTAGTTTTTTTCTCCCGGTTAGCCTATGCCCACAGCACCGACTGGATTAGACTGCAAGAATACGTCTACTTTTGGTCTACCTATAGTCAATTACCTTGGAGTCAAAAACTGTTTGGTATCGGTTTAGGTCAATACCCTTTCTATTTTCGCAGTTATCACTCTTGGTTTCCAGCAGAAACTTATCAACCAATGCATAATTTGTTTGCTAGTCTGTTTTTAGAACTGGGTATTGTCTTTAGTGGTCTACTTTTAGTTTACTTATATTTATCCAACAAGCCAAACAAGCCAAGATCCAACAAATATTAACCGTTAGTTTTTTCCGACCTGTGCTAGAACTTACTTTTGACTAAGTGTCACCTATCAAGCTTGTTTCAACAAACTACTGGATAGTTTCCATGACTAAACTTAAGATAACAGCAAAAAAATTGCTCCATGCCTAGTTTAGTTAAGCTACTCTTAAAAGATATCTGTAACCTTAGACAGGTTAAGTTTTGACAAACTTGATGTTTTTTCTTTATTTTTACTTTCTAATAATCAAATTAGATGATTTAGTTTTATGCCTCTAGTGCCAATGGTGGTCAAACGTACACACGAAGGCGAAAGATCCATGGATCTATATTCGCGCTTATTGGATGAAAGAATAGTTTTGCTAACCGAACCTATTGATTCAATAATTGCCGGAATTGTCGTAGCTCAGCTACTATACCTTCAAAGCGAAGATGCTACCAAAGATATTACGATGTATATCAACAGTCCAGGTGGATCAATCACGGCTATGTGGTCAATTATTGATACGATGAATTTGGTTAAACCAGATGTATCCACAGTGTGCGTGGGTATGGCCGCTTCGGCTGCTAGTGTAATTTTAGCTGCTGGGGCTAAAGGAAAAAGATACATTTTACCACACGCTGAAGTAATGATTCACCAACCACTAGGTGGGGCTCAAGGACAGGCTAGTGACATCGAAATTACAGCCAAACACATTCTCAAAACTAAAGATATTCTACAAAAATACATGGCCGGGCTTACTGGTCAACCAGTAAAAAAAATTGAAAAAGATATGGATAGAGACTTCTTTATGGACGCCCAAGAAGCTGTCAACTATGGTATAGTAGACAAAATTATAGGCCAATCTAAAATAAAAAAGTAGCTGTCTATTTGTTGCTCTGATAGTTAATGTCTAAAACTGGGAATTCTTTAATCACTCACTGTAAAAACTATTTTACAGGTCTGTTATTAGTTCCTTGGATTTGGCTTTGGGGGCCTTTATTAATGTTATTTTTAACTTATATATTTGGCTTTTATCGAGGTATCTTTCTTGGGACAGAAAGTTTTCGTTTAAGCAGTGAATTGATTAACTTGCTAACAGTTTGGGTAACTACACTGGTTTTTCTGGGTGGAAATTACTCCATAGCTTATTTAACTAAATATTTCTACCCCAAATTACAACCAATTTTATTTTTGTTAAGTGTGTTTATTTTTTTGATCTTTTTGATATTATATTTTCCTTTTTTGTTGGAAGCTATTAGAATTAGCTGATCATCGGTCGTCAAGTAAGTTTTACTGAAAAACCAGTAAAAACCTAAATTTAGGTAAAAGTAGCCTCTTACTCTCACTTGTTGGCAAAAATAATAACCCTAGCTAGATTTTAGGACGAAGACTTCCTTTAGCTTAGTTTTTTGCTTAGTCTGTAAAAACACAAGTAGTAAATCAAATTTTGAAAATCAATCAAAATCTTTAAGTGGAAATTTTCCAAATTAGTTTGGCGATCGTGGTTTATCTTAACCAAAGCAACTCCGTCTAGATTTTTATTTAAACAACTTGACAACTCCCGAAAAACTCAAGACCGCCACGGTTATGACTAACCATTCTACTATGGACCTCGAAGAAGGTAGTGATTTTTTGCCAAATTTCAACCAGGACGGATTATTGCCAGTGATTGTTATTGACCACCAAACCAACCAAGTACTAATGTTTGCTTATACTAACGCCGAAGCTTTACACTTAACCCTAAGTACAAAGCAGGCGCACTTTTACAGCCGATCTAGAAAAAAAATTTGGCAAAAAGGAGAACAAAGTGGTAATGTTCAATTGGTCAAACAAGTGTATGTCGATTGTGACCAGGATACCCTAATATTTGCAGTGGAACAAATTGGGCAAGCAGCTTGTCATACTGGTAGACGATCGTGTTTCTATCGAGTGCTAGAATACGAACCTAACAATCCTACCCAAACCCGACTAAAAATTATTGATAATCACAAGTTTTTTGACCCTCAAGAGGTTTATTCGCAACCCAAAGAATAACCATGGACGTAATTAGACGTAATTGATTGGTTTTATTTTCGTTTTTTACCGAAGTTAATTAATTTAATCTGTTAGGACGAATCCCTCAGCTAAAGCTTCTTCTAAACTACTAAAACAGGCGCTTGGAACAGTGTTTGGGGGTAAATGAGAGCGAATTTGTTTTTTGCCAGTATAGTCTATCCAACCGATCACTGGCTTGTCTGCCGGACACCCAATTGGCTCAGTTTGTGAACTAGCTCCTAAAACCTGTTGACCAGCCTGTTTTTCTAGAAATTGCAAGAAAATTATTCTGTCATCGTTAATTTGCTGAAACGGGGGATTATACACACTAAAAAACAAAAAAACCAAACTGGCCACACTAAATTCTAATATCAAAAGAACTTTTCTAGCTTTAGACCAAGGTTTCATAACAAATTAAGTTTACTTAGCAATTTGTAAACTGACAAGTTTGGCCGTTTTATAAAATATATTAAAAATCGCAGCTTTTAACTAAAATTAGATCATACCAAAACTTGGTTTACAACTCACGCTAAAACTAACTTTTCTTGAAAATCTTAACCAACCTTGCTGAACAGGAAATGACGAAAAATCGTAATTAAGAAAAAATTTAGTTCGCTAGAACAATGAATTGTAAATTTTCATCGTTAAATAGTAGAATATACACTTTTAAAATTAAACCATTTTGTGGAAAAACTGGTTGGCAATAGCTACGCCTCTGGTTGAGTTCAAACTAACAAACTTCTAAAGAAGGTTAAGACAATTGTCTCTTGGATTTTAAAGAACAATCGAGGTCGAGTACAACAACCTTTAAGTAAACTTTATTAATCACAGATGAGTTGGTTCGTTTAGAGATTAGTCTTCATTAAATTCTTTGAGAAGTTTATTAAAATCTTCGGCTGTATCAAAACTACCATACATAGCCCAAAAACAAATGTAGGCTGCTTCGTCCACTTCACGCAAGTTTTTTAGTACAATTTTGCCAATTCTAGTTGATTTAATCGGATTTTTACCAGTAGCTACGATATCTTCAACCACTTTTTGAACTAATTTAGCAATTTTTATGTTATCAATTTTTCTTTTATTGAAAGACTTGCGAATACCAGTCTCAATTTTTTCAATTTCAAAAGGCACAATTTGACCGTTTCTTTTTTCTACATACAAATCTAAAATTTTGATTTCCTCTAGGGTCGTAAAACGATATTTACATTTAGGACAGACACGCCTACGTCTAACGGCTTTACCATTTTGAGTTAACCGAGAGTCGTAAACCCTAGTAGTTTTGTGTCCACACTTTGGACAATACATATTTCTAGATGCAAATTGGTTTATTAACTACTAAATATAGAAAAAACTTCCCCTTCTCTGTCAAGTTAGGGACCCTTAAAACTTGTTTTATTGATTGATTTTTAAGAGTCAAAGAATTTTACTGATTTTATAGAGTCAAAAAGCAATAATTACTTAGGTTTATAAAGTATGATGGCGATTTTACTGTCATGCTTAAGTAAACCGGGGTGTTGTTTAGAACAAGATAGTTTTGAAAGCAGTTTCAGCATTTTATTAAATTATAGGAAAGTTCAACAAGTTTTCAATATCAAAACATCATTTATTTTAGTCCTACAAACTAACCGTAATTGTATCCACTAAACAGTTCGAGTAAAGTTAGTCAAACTCTACTCACAGTTTAATCAATCTACTACAGCACCAAGGCCAACTACAAAACCGGCAAAAGTTTTCTTTTACTTCGAAGCTAGTTAATGCTATATAATTTAACCTTTTAGTTAAAATTTGCGTGAACGTTATTCTAACACTATTTCGTCAATACATTCTACAAAATCCCCCGCTTCCACTTTTACTTTACCTTTTACCGAAACCCCAAATTGCTGAGCAATATTAATTTCTTTAACCTTCACTTTGTTTCTTTGCAACTCTACAATTTCCAAACGTCCTAAATCTTGACCGTTTCTAATGACTCTTAGTTCTTTATTATCTAAAATTTTACCCCACTTTACTTCCCCACCAAAAATTTGTATACCTGGTTTGTCACTCTTGAACTTGGCTAAAACCTCAGCTTTACCGAGAACTTCAATTTTAGTCTGGCGTTTTTTGTTTTTCAACAACTGTTCCTCTACCCATTCTAGTAATTCGTAAATAATTGAACTTTGAATCAGGTTAACTTTTAATTTTGACAAAATCTCAGCCGCCTTTGGTAAAACGTCGGTATGAAAAGCTAAAATAGTGGCTTTAGTAACATTGGCAAACTCTACGTCAGCTTCGCTAACTTTACCAATACCTTCACCGACAATTTTCAATCTAACTTCTTCCTGAGGGATTTTCAAAATGGACTCTTTTAAAGCTTCCAAAGAACCATTCACGTCAGCCTTGAGAAACAAGTTAATATCACCGCTATTCGGTTCCTGTTTGTAAATATAGGTACGCTTGAAATTACGCTTAGCTTTTTCCATGTCTGCCGCCATTTGAGCAGCCTTTTGAGTATCGTGCACAGTAAGTAGATCTCCTGTATTAACTATCTCTGGTAACCCAGTAATTTCTACTGGATCACATAAACTAGCTTCTGCTTGTGACCTTCCCTCGGTATCTTTAATAGTACGAATTTTTCCGGCTACGGGACCACAAGAAACAAAGTCGCCAACTTTAAGTTTATATCTAGTGACCAAAATTTTAGTCACTACACCAATGTGGTTGTCTATATAACTTTCAACCACTACTGCTTGCCCTGGTTGATCCATGCAACCTAGCAAATTTGCTAAGTCGGCTAACAACAGAACTGTATCTAACAACTTGTCAATATTGATATTGTTTTTGGCTGAGATGGGTATAAATGGAGTATCTCCACCCCACTCTTCAGGTACTAGGCCAAACTTGGCAATATCGGCTTTAGCTTTTTCAACGTCAGCATTGGGTAAGTCAATTTTATTTAAAGCTACAATCACTGGAGTTTTAGAAATTTTGGCTCGCTCAATAACTTCTATGGTTTGCGGTTTTGGTCCTTCAACAGCCGAGACCATTAGAATAATAAAGTCAGCCAGTTGGGTACCTCTAGCTCGCATGGCAGTAAAAGCTTCGTGGCCCGGGGTATCAATAAACGTAATTGGTTGACCTTTGTACTCAATTTTATAACTAGACACGTGTTGGGTAATGGCCCCAGCTTCAGTAGCTACTACATTGGTTTTACGAATAGTGTCTAGTAAAGTGGTTTTACCATGATCAACGTGTCCCATTACGGTTACTACCGGTGGGCGCTTGACTAAGTTAGTTCCGGTCTTAGTGTTAAAGACTTTTTCTAGATTAACGATAGTAGTAGTAGTCGAAACTGCCTCTTCTTCTTTAGTTTCTGGATACACTTCCACTCCCAGCTCTTGACTAATTAAATAGGCAGTATCGTAATCAATTTTCTCGTTCAATGTAGCCATTACTCCATTCATAATCAAAGTCTTAACTACTATCCCAGGAGGTTTACCGATGGCTTCGGCCAGCTCAGCTACCGTCAAGCTTGGAGGTAAATAGATTTTATCGTCATCTTTCAGTTTCTCTAGTCTTTCTGGGGCCAAAATTTTAGTAATGGCAATAGCTGAGTTATAGGGAATGCGGGTATTTCTACCCTGAAACCCGGGAATTCCGTGTTCTTGCGCAATTTCTCTTAGTTGGGGAATAGTTTTTCGCAAAAGTTTAGCTAGAGTTGAGATATTCATAAATAATTTACCAAAAAACAGCCAGTAAACGATCAAATCAATTCAATTGAGTTCAATAATAAAAGTTTTTTGTCAAGCTAGAAGCCTTCTTACTATTTCTTAATTTACTAAAAATTTGCTAGCAAAATTAACTAGTGTAACTAGTTTTGTAGTCAGTATCAGACTTGGGTTTTGCTCATTTAAGCCTTGTGCAAGTTTATACATTGCCATTGATTGCTTTAGTTTAACCTAATAAATATTTACCCAAACAAGTCGAACACGAATTTCAGCTTAAAAAACCAATTTTTGGTTACCAAGTCAATAGCTTACTGAAGTAAATTGTGCACAAGCTGGGGTATATTCAACAATTTAGCTAAATTTTAAGTACATTTTTGGATTGATTAGACTTAATCTAAAATTTCATGCTGTCAAAAGTCTAAGCAAATTCTGCATGTGTTTGACAAAACCTGGGAATTAGCCAACTTATGTTTAATCGACTCTATGTCTCACAATTACCAAGCCGAAAACATCATCGTTCTAGAGGGTCTGGAAGCCGTTCGAAAAAGGCCAGGAATGTATATCGGCAATACTGGCAAAGAGGGTTTACATCGCTGTTTAGGAGAAATCTTAGACAATTCGGTAGACGAGTTTATGGCTGGGTTTGCTACTCACATTCGAGTGGTTGTGGACAAGCAGTTTGTTTTGGTGGCTGATGATGGACGAGGTATTCCTACTGATATTCATCCTAAAACTGGTAAGAGTGCTGTGGAAACCATTATGACAGTGCTTCACTCAGGAGGTAAGTTTGACCAAAAAAACTACCAATTTTCTGGTGGTTTACACGGAGTGGGAGCGAGTGTAGTCAATGCCTTGTCTGAAAAGATGCAAGTATTTGTCTTGAGAAATCAACAGGTTCACTTTATAGAGTTTCAGTTTGGTAAAACCACCCACCCCTTGGTAACTTTTAACCTCGAAGAGTTTAGTCAAAAATTTCCCGAAATAGCTAAACATAGTGTTTGGCAAACTAGTGGTACTATAGTGGCTTTTTGGCCAGACAGACAAATTTTCGAGACAGTCGATCTTGATGTTAACGAAATTCAAGAATTGTTAAAAAACACAGCCTATCTCAACCAAAATTTACGCATTAGCTACGCCTTTAGGTCATCTGACCAAATTGCTGAATATTGTTTTCCTGACGGAATTAGAGCTTATTTAACCGAATTAACCCAAGGAGAAAAACTTTTACTGCCGTGCATTTATTTACAAGGAAAAGAAACTAATTTTCAGCTAGAATTAGTACTCGCTTACAGCGACGGTTACAATGAGAAATTGTTTGCTTATACTAACGGAATTTTTAACCCAGAAGGGGGGATGCACGTAACTGGATTGCGTACAGCTCTAACCAGAGTAATCAATAATTACAGTCTGGAAAAAGGTCTACTTAAAAAAGACGAGCGCTTTAGCGCCGAAGACTTAAAAGAAGGCTTACGAGCCATACTTTCGGTAAAAATGCTTGACCCCCAATTTACTAGTCAATCTAAAGTAAAACTGGGGTCTACCATAGCCCGCACCTATACAGACAAAATTGTTAGCGAACAATTAGCTATTTTTTTGGAAGAACACCCCAAAGAAGCTCAGGCTATAGTGCAAAAAGCTCAATTGGCTATGAAAGCCCGTTTAGCTGCCAAAGCAGCCAGAGAAACCGTCTTGCGCAAAGGAGTGATGGATAGCTTAGCTTTGCCGGGAAAACTAGCCGATTGCAGTGAAAAAGATCCAGCCAAAAGTGAACTGTTTATTGTGGAGGGTGATTCTGCAGGAGGTAGTGCTAAACAAGGTAGAGATCGACATACACAAGCCATCTTACCACTTAGGGGTAAAGTACTCAACACCGAAAAAGCCACCTTAGATAAAATTATGAATTACGAAGGGATTAAAAATATGATTATCGCTCTAGGAACTGGTATTGGAGAGGCTTTTGATATCAGCAAGCTTAGGTATCACAAAATTATCTTGATGACCGATGCCGACGTAGACGGAGCCCATATTACCACCTTACTTTTAACTTTTTTCTATCGTTATATGCCAACCCTGATTGAGGAAGGATATGTATATATGGCCCGGCCACCGCTGTATAAAATTAGCTGGGGTAAACACTATCAATATGTCTATAGTGATTTAGAAAAAGAAGCTCTTCTAGAAAAACTAAAAAAATTAGGTCTGGAATTAGAGAACGCAGACTCAACAGAAGCTGCTGAGCAGTCATCAGAAAAAAACCAGGAAAATAACTCTGTTGACCAAACAACATCCCCAACAGAACCAAAAATCAAAGTAAAAAAATCTCTAAAAATTTCAATTCAAAGATACAAAGGTTTAGGAGAGATGAATGCCGAGCAATTGTGGGAAACTACCATGAATCCAAAAACTAGAGTGTTATACCAGGTCACCATCGGAGAAGCAGCCATAGCTAACCAAGTATTTGAAGACTTAATGGGTCCAGACGTCGAACCAAGAAAGAAATTTATTGAAGAAAATGCCATTTTTGCTGAAGTAGACTCAATTTGATAAACCAACTAAACAACCTTAATCTCTCAATTCTCAAGATGTCTTGTAAACTGTAACAAGTCTAATAGCTAAAAAGAGCAGTTGGTAAAACTTGCCCCAGACTGCCTCTGGTTTCAATTACTTTTGTAGTGTTTGTCTACACAATTCACTCTGTGTTGCTGGATTTTGCACAAAAGTGCAAACAACGTTTTCTCGAAAACTGCCAATTTGTCTTTTATTTATCAAATTTGTCCAAAAATTTTTGCAACCGACTTTTCTTTTTGAAAGGAATTAGAGCAGTGAAAATCGAAACCACAATCTCACCCAGAATACTTTTGGAATTATCTTCAACCGCCTTAACGGTTTCCAATATTACTAATTGGGTTAAATCAACGGTTTCTTGCATCTTATTAGCAATTCGGTTGATAGTTAAATTAAAATTTACTAAAGTCAAAATCCCCAAAACACAGATTATATGAAACAAAATCATGCTGGATATGGCTAGCCATTGAATTATTTCTAAAGTCATAGTCCAAGCCTTAACTAGGTGAAAGCCAGTATACTCTAGGTATACTTAAAAGTCAAATTGTAAATAGTTTGGAAGAATAGTTTTAAGAAACTACTGGCATCCTATAATCTATAAATCTATAGGAAAATATCCTTAACTTTGTGAGTTTTACAAAATAAAGACCAATCAACAATTCTAAAAGCAATTCCGGTTTAATATTGATCCTTTTAAACCTAGTCTAAACTCGATTTCTTTTATATTTTCGCATAATTTAAGTCTATAAAATAAATATAAAGTCGCTACCCTAATGTATACTGCCCTACGGGGATGTAACTTAATTACATTAAATCAGCAAAGCTTTTCTAGAGCTCTAGCTTTTACACCAGTTTGTTTAGCTCAGAATAAAATTAGTATTAATTAGTATTAATAATTAAATAAACTTAGTATTAATAATTAAATAAACCAGATTTTAATATTTTTTAACTTGACGAGTATAATTAACCCACAACTCTCATAACCTCCTTAACGTCTGTAATACCTAGAATGGCTTTCAACAAGGCATCTTGTTGCATATTTAACACTCCCTCGCTGGCAGCCGTACGCCTAACATCCATAAAAGAAATACTTTCCCTGGATAGTAAGTCTCTAATTCCGTCGGTTACAGTTAAAACTTCGTAAACTCCAATTCTACCTTTGTAACCAATACCAGAACAGTGAGGGCAACCGTCTGAAGTGTAAAACTTGATTTCTGAAGGAATTTCTACACCATGATTAGCTGGCATTTTTGATAAAATCTCGTCTACAAAAGCTTGTTCTTCAGGTTTTAAACTAACTTCTCGACGACAGTGAGGACACAGTCTACGGACTAACCTTTGACCAATGATCATGTTTAAAGCATCAGTCAGTAAAAAACCCTTTATGCCCATTTCCATCAACCTAGGTAAGGCGCCAGCTGCATCGTTAGTATGAATGGTAGACAAAACTTTATGACCTGTAAGAGCTGCTTGTACAGCTACATCAGCGGTTTCTTTGTCACGAATCTCACCAACCATTACCACATCTGGATCCTGCCTAAGAATGGAACGTAAACCGCTAGCAAAATCGTAACCTACTGAATGATCAATCTGAGTTTGCGCAATTCCTGAAAGTTTATATTCAATCGGATCTTCCAAAGTAATGATTTTATTCTCGCCGTTATTTAAGGTTTTCAAAAAGGTGTACAAAGTAGTAGTTTTACCACTACCAGTGGGTCCAGTGGTTAATACCATACCTATAGATTTAAATAAAGCGGCCATAGCCCGGGTTTTAGCTGCACCCAAAAAGCCTAAATCTTCCAAAGTTAAGTTAACTGAACCGGTGCCCAACAACCTCATTACAATAGAATAACCATAATTAGAAGGTAAAAACGAAACCCTCATATCAATTTCTTTAGATCCAACAAAAAAGCTAAAACGCCCGTCTTGGGGTTGGTTGTCAATATTAATTTTCACTTTGGCCATAACCTTGATTCTGTCTTCAATTTTTGAAGCTAAGCTTGAAGGAAATTGAAAGAAAGTATGCAAAACACCATCGATTCTTAGTCTTACATTGTAAACTTCTTTTTCTGGTTCAAAGTGGATATCAGAAGCGTTGTTTTTAATGGCGGCAATTAGGATAGCCTCAACAATCTGACTGATAGATAAAGTTTGCCATTTTTGTGATAAAACCTGCGGGTCGGCTAAATCGAAAGAATTAATTTTTTCTTCGGTAATATTAATACTGTCTTCAAAATTTGAGTAGGTGACCGCAAATCTGTATTTTTCTAGTAACACTTGAAAACTGGAATAACTGCAATAATGCAAAACAATTTTTTTGCCTTCCTGGGAAAACTTTTGAATAATTTCTGCTTGTTTAGGATTATTGGGGTTAGGAGTAACCAACAAAACCTCTGTATCCTCAAGGCCAAAAATGGCAATCTCGGCTGTTTGTGCTTGTTCTTTGGAAATTTTAGTTAGTACGTTTAAGCTAACTGGAAAACCATATAAATTAATATATGGCAAGCCTAGTTCCGCTGCCCTGGTCTGGACTGATCTTTCTTCATATTGTTTATCTATTTGTTTCTTTAAATCAGCTAAACGATTGAATTTGTCCTGACCGGTTGTTTGTAAATTAACAGTTGCTGGTCTTCTTAGAGAACTAGGATCAAGTTGCACTACAGACATACACTATGATTATAGTTTAGGGAAAAAGCTAGTTTCGGTCAATTTACGAAAACTATTAGGTATTCAGCCTAAAGTTTTAGGCAACCAGAACAGTTTAAAGAAGCGTATGTTAGTCTGCTGATAATAAACCTAAATATTCACTGTTACATTTGAAAAAAGTTTATGGTAATAGCTTTAAGTCAACATAACTATCGTTATGAATTAAGTTTTTCTGTGAAAAAGCAAGGTGATCAAGTAGTTAATATTAAAAGCTAATATTGGTTTCGGTAAATTTTACATGCAATCGAATACTAAGGCGTTTTTAACAAGATTTTGACAGGGATAAAAAACCAGTGTATAATTTTTTTAGATGGGAACCTACTACCTTTATGACGTAGGCCACCTAATCATTGTTGGTTAGTTGTCCTATTCGCCTTTTCTTAATTGATGTAACGCCACCTACACGCTTACATCAGCAACAAAAACAAAAAACTTTAACGTTGCGTATAAGCTTTTTTGAAAGACAGAAACTTATACAACAACAAAAAGTAAGAAAGGGCGAAGAATAAAGGTCGTGTAGGTACCATTAGGGATGGTTGGTATAGTTCATCAGAGTTGTCCGTGGCATTATAAACTAGTGCTACGAACAGCCACGGCTAAACCAACCCAACAAAGGGCAGACGGCCTTAAGGTTTTAGGAATTTTAGGGGCTATGCTGCCCTTTTCCCTTTTTTAGAGCAATTAAATGAATTATATTTCAAAATTCACTCTTTGAAAGCAATTTTTTTATTATACAATTGTTTGAGACACGAAAAACAATATTTGATTTAATCAAAAATCGCTAAATTGTACTTGGTACATATCCAGGTTGATTTTACACCTACAAATAATCAACTTAAAGTTAATACTTGACAACTAGACATCTTTAAATTCTCTTCAGTAGTATGTCTACTAAACCTTCAACTTCTCTATCAGATGCTGCTCAGATGTCACAAACTAGCGAAAACTCAGTAGCCAACCCTCAAACTCCTTTAGAAAACATTTCTTTAACAGAATTTAATAAGCTTAAGTCAAACCTACAAAACATGGCTTTTGCTTCGATCTTTTTAGGTGTATTTAACTTTTTTTTAATTCTAGTGATGTTATGGTTAACTGGCAACCAAATTAACTCAACGCAACCAACTTCAGTGAACAGCCGCCTAAGTCTTTTAGAAAACAAAGTAGACCAGATAATAGATATTTTACCTCCAGAGTTAAAACCAAAAATCAATGTAAAAGTAAATACCCCAGATAAAAACCTAGATCGTTGGCAGGGAAACAAAGAAGTTCGTTACGTCTTAATTGAATATGCTGATTTAAGGTGTCCTGGTTGTGCAGCTATGCATCCAGAAATTAAAGCCTTTTGGTCTAAGAATCAATCTGAAGCTGCCTGGGTGTTTAGACACTTTCCAGGAACTAGCGGCAACCCGAATTCTTATCGTTTAGCTCAGACCGCTGAATGTATTGCCAAATATGAAAACGAAGAAGGTTTTTGGAACTTTATTAATGGTGTTTATAGTCAATCGATTAAAGAAACTATCCAAGGTGCTGACCAGTTGTCTACTGTGACCACAAAGGCCAGTGAAGTAGCTAAGTGTGTGGAACAAGCAGAAACTAAACCTAAAATAGAACGCGATCTGCAAGACGTCTCCCAGGCAGGGATTTATGCTACTCCTACTTTAGTTTTTTACGATACTCAAAAAAATCAGTTCTATTTTATTCGTAACTTAGGTAATGCAGACTACCTACAACAGGTATTTGAGGACTTCAAAAATAAGCAAAAGTAAATTGGTTTCTAAGCTTCTTTAGACTACTAAATTAGTAGTAACTAAATCAGTTTTACTGAAAATGTGAAGGTCTTGGTTCCATATTGGAACTTTGCAAACATCCAACTAGTACTATTGAATTATACTCTCAACATAAAACACTTGTACTAATAGTGGCGATTGAGCTTTTTTAAAAGCATAAAAATTGACTAAAAACCGGGCCAAAAACTTAGTTGCCAAGTCTTGCAAATTAGTCTGTAAATCGACTTCTGGTTCTAAATCTAATTCTGAACCTAACAACAGATAGTTACCCACATTGACTACTTTACCTTCTACAATTTGTTCCACAAACACACTACCCAAATAATCTTGATAAGCGTTTTGAGTAATAACCAAAGTGACTAAATCCACCGACTGCCTTCCGGAAAGGAGGGTTTTTCTGTTAGTCAAAACTTTGCGCAGTAGTAGTAGCCTATCTTTCCAGACAGTGGCCTGAGCAAAATTACCGTTGTCTACCATTAAGTTAATTTTCTCCAACAAAAATTTTTCCACTTCAGTAAGCTTGCCCTGCAAAGCCTTTTGTAATTGTTCAATTTTTTCTTGATAAGAAATCATATCTTCTTGACCACAACAAATTCCCTCACACAAACCAATACCTACATAACTACAAGGTCTAGTTTGTGGTTTTTTAACTTGGCAAAAAGGAAAAATTGACCTAAGGGTCCGTAAAATCAACTCAGCTACAAATCTATTGGCAAACGGACCAAAATATTCGCTTTTAGGATCGTTTTTGTCGCGGGTGACAAAAAAACCAGGAATTGGTTCGCAACTAGCAAACTTAATGTAGCAATAGTTACGATCTTCTTTCAAAGCAATATTATATTTAGGTTGTAAACTGTTAATTAAGTTAGCCTCCAACAACAAACTTTCCTGTTCAGTAGCGCAAACCGTATATTCAATTTTGGCAATTTGGCTAACCATCAAGCGAATACGAGGGTGGTGTATAGTGTTTTGAAAATACTGAGATACTCGGTTTTTTAAATTCTTGGCTTTACCTACATACAACAGCTCACCATCAGCTGAATAATACCGATATACTCCAGGTTTTTGGGGTAAACTTCGAATAAGTTGCTTAAAGTTAGAAGACATGGGTTTGAGTTATTCTTGTTTAACTGCTTAATAATGACTAACTAACCACAAAAAGTATTTTTAGAAAAATTAAAAACATCTTACTTATTTTAAGTGAAAAAATATCAACTAATAAATATTGACAAGCCAGTTGAAGTACTAACTGAATTTATTAGCGTGCTGACTAGTTGGCTTTACTGGTTAATTAACTTCCAGCAAATGTTTATCCAATACTTTGAACCATCTATTAGCAGAACACAAACCTTAAATTAGATAAAACTTTTAAACAATTTTTGTTTGTTGACTAAAATAAAAGCAATTGGTTACACAAGTAACTTTGATACTAACTAACCTTGACTAAAAACCCACTAGGCAAACCTACACCCGACTCGCATATCGGCACTAACTCTGATACTGTTACTGTTCTAGTGGAAAACAATTGACTAACCAAAATTTCTAGAATTTTTGGAGTAAATCTGGGTGAATGTAGAGTCAAAACCATTTTGCCAGCTGGGTTAAGCAACTTATAGGATTCCACCAAAAGTTTCACCAAGTGATCCTCAATCTTAAATATTTCACCCTTAGTACCTCTGCCATAACTAGGAGCATCAATCATAATCCCGTCATATTGTTTTCTCCTCTTAACTTCTCTAGCTACAAACTTATATGCATCTTCCAAAATAAAGCGTTGACCAACTAAAGATATGTGATTGTTCTGTAAGTTGTGGTTGTAAGTTGTAATGGCTTGTCTAGAAGAATCCACAGCTGTTATAGAAAATCCGTTTTTAGCCAAAATTACACAATTTGATCCCGAATAAGTAAATAAATTTAAAATTTTCCCAGATTTGGGGAAAAAATCTAGAAGTTCATCGGCATATAACCAATGTTCGGTAAACACCCCCACATTGCCAAATTCGTTCGGCTCAATTTCCCAAATTAAACCATTAGACGAAGTAACATACCATTGATTGGGTAACTGAGGGTTCAGTTTTTGCCAATAACCTTTTTCTTCCTGAGTACGCACAAATATAGCGTCTACCTGCTGCCACCACTCGGACTTTTGTTTAGGCCACATAGCTTGAGGACAAGGCCTCACTAATTTAAATTCACCAAATAATTCTAATTTCTCTCTATTGCCACAATCTAATAGTTTATAAGGTAAAGCTTTTATCATAAATTTAATGGTGGATCTACACTTACTTTAAAGTCGCCTTAATTCGTCGAATTCCTTGGCCGCTACTCTCTTCTTTAAGAATTACAAACTTACCCCACTTAGCTAATTCACCAGTGTTAGCAACGTGCGGACCACCACAAAATTCTTTGGAAAACGCAGATTCCAAATCGTTACCAATATAATATACCGAAACTATTTCGGGATACTTTTGACCAAATTCCATCTCGGCACCGATTTTCTGAGCTTCAACCAAAGGCATTTCTATACGTTGAACAGGTAAATTTTCAGCAATTTTGGCATTTACAATAGCCTCAACTTGTTTTAATTGTTCCACTGACACTTTAGTGTCATAATTAAAATCTAGACGTAAACGTTCTCCAGTAATATTACTACCACGCTGCTTGACTGAATTGCCCAACACTAGTTGTAAAGCCCTAAGTAACAAATGGTGAGCTGTGTGTAAAGCTACCACTCGTTCTGACTGATCGGCTAAACCACCTCGAAACTTTTGTTCTGAAGATAATTTGGAAAGTTCACGGTGCTTCTGATTCTCTTGATTAAATTCCTGTTGTAATTTGTATACCTGAGAGTCTTCGGTAAGATTGAACTCATCTAACGTTAATTCCAACGGAAAACCGAAAGTTTCGTAAATATAAAAAGCTAATTTACCATCTAGAATTTGGTTAGACTGTTTCAACTTTTGAATAGTCTTCAAGCCGCCGTCTAAAGTTTTTTTGAATTTAACTTCTTCTTTATCGATTTCTGTTAAGACTATATCTTTATTTTCTTGTAAGTGAGGATAAGCATAATGTAAACTATCAATCACTACTTGAGCTAAATTGGCAGTAAAATTCTGTTGTATACCTAAACGCCAACCAAAACGTACTAACCGCCTAATAAAACGACGTAAAATATAACCCTGATCTTTGTTACTGGGCAATACCCCATCAGCTAAAATAAATGTAGCGGCACGTGCATGATCGGCTAGAATTCGAAAGTATTTGGTTAGTTCGTACTCCTTGCCTTCTATTTTGTAAGGTTTACCTGACAGTTCAGTAATTTTCAGTAATAAAGAGGCGAAAATATCAGTTTCAAAAATATCTTCTTTGTTTTGCACCAACATAACCACCCGCTCGAAACCACCGCCAAAGTCTATATTTTTCCTATCCAATGGATGCCACTGTCTATCTTCTCCAAAACGATATTCCATAAACACGTTGTTGCCGATCTCAATAAACCTTCCAGAATTATCGTTAATGTGATACATTTCATCTTCGACAGCAATTTTACCCATGTCGTAAAACATCTCCGAAGTAGGTCCACCCAGTTCACCAGGTACATCTCCAGCCCGTTGCCACCAATTTTTCTTTTTTGGATAAGGAAAAATACGGTAAGGCCAAGTTTCTCCAAGCTCCAAATTAGGAGGAATTTTAGTGATATCTTCAGTAAATTCAGCTACCACACCATACTTAGCAAAGGTTTGTTGCCAAATTCTAATTGCCTCCTCATCTCTAGGGACTACGTCGTCACCGGCAAACACCGACACGTAAATTCTTCTTGGATCTAATCCACATACCTCTACCCAAAAACTCATAATCCAAGGAATTTGCTCAGCCTTGGTAAACGCACCCAAAGACCAATCTCCCATCATCTCAAACATTAAAGTGTGTCGGTTGTCACCAATTTCCAACATTTCGTCGTAGTTGGTGCGTAAACATCTTTGAAAATTACACAGACGATCCCCTAGCGGATGAGGTTGCCCAGCCAAATACGGATTTAAAGGAAACATGCCCGAATTAACAAACAATAAGGTAGAATCGTTATTAGGCACCAAGCTAACGTTGGGTACTTGTTTACAATTTCTAGGTCCACTAGTCCAAAAATCCAAAAATCTAGAGCGAATCTCAGCCGAAGTCATATTTTATGAGAGTTTACTTCAAGCACTAATTGAAATTAGCAAACTGTTTTTGTCAATTTTAGGTTTGATGGAATTTTTAAGAAGAAGCGCGTATCTCTTCCTGGAAAACCAAATAGATGCTTAATTAGAGTTAAAAATCAAACCAAGATTTGGTTACACTCAAACGCAGGCTAAACTTTAACTGGCTTTTTATCGTCTTTTTGTCTCTCTATAAATGATGGGCCAGCTTTTTTATTGCCAAAATTGTTTTTAAATTTAATTAAGTCTGTTAACTATAAAGCATCACACCTTAACTCGAAGACGTAGGCTACACCTCAAATAACCCGCTCCATAAATTTAGAAACCAGCCTTGACGATACTTAAACGGCCTAAACACACCTACCAAACAAGACGTGCCTAATTATTGCTAAAAATAGCTAAAACGAACTAACTTAGTAAAAATACATACTAGCTTCTAGTACTGGCAGGAAGCCTCCCTATTGTTTTAGGCCTTTTTATTGTCTGTAGGTTCTTCGGGCTCCAGTCGAATTTCTTCAGTTCGTTGTAATTTTTGCTGAATTTTATGTTTTAAGTCGGTGAATTTACTTACTAAGTCTTTTTCTAAGTCGGCTAACCTAGCCTCAATATCTTGGACTCTGGTTTTAGTTTGAGACATTAAACCCCGAGTTAACTGACTTGTTTGTGACTTGGCTGAGCTTAGCTTGTCTATCAAGATTTGTCTATTTTTAGACCCTGAGTTTGGGCTGGTGAACAAACCTACCACGAACCCAACAATAGCCGAAAAGAAACTGAAAAGCAAAAACTTCTGACGATTTTTTTGTTTTTGGCGTAGAAGCTTTTCTTCTATGAATTTTTTGTATAAACAAAACATAAGCAGATTATTAACAATTAAAATTAAACCCCACTCCACAATTCTTGTCAAATTAAAAGAAATTGGTAGGAGGAAGACATCGATTCTCCATCGTCAGGTATAAATTTAGTTTTTTCAACCCTACTAGATATCTTAATCCAAGTGATTACTCGATGAAGTTTATAAATTGAAAAGTTCCCTAAAGAAAAGTTATACACTACCCTATAGAACGAGATGTCACAATGAACAATAGGTGATCAATTGTAGTCTACTACCTGAGTGATGGTTTTGTTAAAAGTTATAGTCCTGGCAGTAAAACCCCGAGAAAGTTGTTTTATCTTAAAAATCTCATAGCTATTCTTTGTTAGCCTTTTTCAAGGTTGGTTCAGATGGCAACTTAAGTTATTAATCAGTGTGCGTTGAACTAACTTGTGCTGGTAACCTAACAGAATCGGGCAAAATTGGTATTAAACCCAAAGTAGCTAAGTTCTCGCCAGCGTCTCTAAAAATTTCTAACAAACACCCAAACCCAGAATATAATTTGACAGATTTTTGTCTTGTCACTAGGACAGTATTTTTTTTGTAAACTGTACTGTAAATACAGCCTGTTGCTGATAAAAAAAGTTATTTAATTTTATTTATGTTCCGCCGAGCTTTGTTAGTTTTTACCGATCCTGACTTACGGTCTAAAATTTTAAAGATTTTGGGTTTGCTAATTGTTATTCGGTTTTTAGCCTATATTCCAATACCTACCTTAGGTATTAGCGACATCTCACAAATTTTAGGTTCTGATGCGGTTTTTAGTTTACTTAACACCATTTCTGGAGGAGCCTACAACAGCTTGTCATTTATAATGTTAGGAGTTTCACCGTACATTACAGCATCAATTGTGATGCAGTTGCTAGCTGTAATTATTCCTAAACTTAACGAAATTCGCCGCGAAGAAGGAGAGCTTGGTAGAACCAAAATTAACCGTTGGACAAGATATTTAATCGTTCCTTTAGCAGCTTTACAAGCCTGGGGTATTATTAGATATTTAGTTACTGCCGGAAACGCCAACGGTAACAGAATTTTACCAGAAATATTTTATCAGACTAGCATTACTACCGAAACTCTTTGGGCCTGGTTTGTGGTAATCATCTCCATGGTAGCTGGTAGCTTAATTATGACTTGGATTGGAGAAATTATTACTGAATACAAAATGGGAAACGGTATTTCTCTGATTATTTTAGCTGGTATAGTGGTTACCCTACCAAAGCGATTTCTAGAATTTTGGAAAATCGTCTGGCCGAACCTAGTTTCAGCTTGGCAAGTTTTAAGCGCTAATCTAACTAACATAGACACCTGGAAGGGAGTATTGTGGACCAATCCAGAGTGGGTCTCTACTAGAAGTTTTTTGTTGGTTATTGTCACTTTCCTATTTACTCTAATGTTAGTCATTTTTGTTGGTGAAGCTGTTCGCAAAATTCCCGCAGTTTACTCTAGAAGAGGTTATAATGAAAATTCTAGCAGAACTTTAAGTAGAGTTAAAAGCGAACTGCCGGTAAAAGTTAACATGGCTGGAGTAATTCCTATCATTTTTGCTATTTCTTTTATCCTATTTCCTAGTGTGATAGCCACTTTCTTTAGCACTTCCACCCTACCTCAAATTCAAGAAACCGCCCTTAAAGTGCAAACCTTCTTAAGCACTAACCCCAAAATCAGCAATCCC
>Ga0209018_1001011_pt1 | contig 24181 bp, 21 predicted proteins | sample YNPBryBLVA2012_FD_185814 | JGI IMG/M metagenome (GOLD analysis project Ga0209018, IMG submission 185814) | Anoxygenic and chlorotrophic microbial mat microbial communities from Yellowstone National Park, USA - YNP Bryant BLVA 2012 (SPAdes)... ...
TTGCTCTCAAATCAAAATTGTACGTACGCGCTATCTAAGGGCTTTACGCTGCTCTTCGGGAACTCAATCCCGTTCAATTGGCTGCGTAAGGTGAGTAATCAAATCAATTCCGTTGGCTATACACCGTATCCAGTGTTTCCATAGCCTGAAGGACCTGAGTTGCCCGACTTGTTTGTCTGGGTTGGTGGAGTGGGTAAGGTTTTAGTAACACTGCTTAAAGATAAGAAAGCAAACACCATACCAACTCCCTTCAAAAAGTCTCGGCGGGAGAATTTTTTGGTAAAAATTTCGGAATTTTTAAGGTTTTCCCAGAATTTAGAAATGTTTTCTAACATAGGCCTGATTGAGTTAACTAAATTAAGTATAACACAAAAAACTTGTTTAAGCAAGTACAAATTTTATGATTCCACTAATTCATAAATCAACCCCTCAGGAAGTTGGGCTAAATTTAACCAATATTCTCCTTTAACTTTTCGCCAGCGATTAGTACTATCTTGAACTTCAAGTTTAATTTGAATATCTTGATCTGTTGTGGGTGTGTTGGTTAACCTGTTTTTAAGGGCTAGCAACTGTTCTTTGGTGGCTGTGTTTGGGATGCGTAAAATTTTGATTCGGTTATCTTTGGTTGGAGTGGGATTACTATGACTACTTTTTGAGGTGAAATCAGTAGGGTTTGTCTTAAGCTTTACCCAATCTTGTTCCATTAACAGTTGTGCACGATTTTGAGCTAGGGGGTATTCTTCTCCCTCAAATAAAGGTAAGACTCCTTGTTCAAAACAACAAACTTCTTCAATAATTAGTTTTGGTAATTCGGCAAATTCTTGTGTACCTGACTCTTCGCTAGAGTTATCAGTTTTATCTATTTTATCGTTAGTGTTGTTTTTAGTTTTATTTTTATTCTTTTCAGAAATCTTACCCTTTACCCAAAATAACTCTTTTTCTTCAATTTTAGGTGAGATTTGTAAGGCATTTTTAGGAAACACCAAACCCTCTAAGTCTCTTTCCAAAGTAGTAATGGTTAAAGCCAACATCATAGTGCCGCTTTTAGTAAACACCTTTTTAATTTTTTCGATTAAGACCAAAAAAATGTCGTCTCTGGCTGTGGTTTCTCTAACCCAGTGCACTAGTGGCTGATATTCTTCTAAAGGATTACCTGAAACATATAATCCTAAAGCTTCTTTTTCTAAAACTAGAATTGTGTATTTGCGTAGTAAGGGGTAGTTAGTGTTCCACCGAATGTTGGCTAGTCCAGAAGTCTTGATATCCCAAGAAAATAAGTCATCGGCATTGATTTTGCTTTGTTCTCGACGAGCTGTTAAGTTTTCTAAGATGTTATCAACGTTTCCAGCTAAAAAAGAGCGAATTTGCACGTATTCAGATAAGTTTTTAGACATATTCTCTCATCTTAGATGATGATAGGGATTGATTATCAAAAAACTACAGTAAGGTCAAATTAGCTTATCTAAGTTGATTTAGCTTGTATATTTTTTGGACCTGATAAAACTTTTTGACAGTTGATCGGTACTCGCAAAATCAAAATGTTTGACTGTTGTAGTTTTTCAGAAGTTTGTGATTAACTCAAAACTAGTTTTTTGAGTTTTGGCTTTGACTTAAAATCAAACAAATTTCTTAGACTTGACTAAAGTTTTTCTGTAGGTCTTGGTCTAAGACCAATTATGTCAACAAAATCAGCTATTTTAGACAAGTTGTTAGCTGGGCAGGAACTTAGCGCTTCGGAAGCTTATGCGTTTCAAACAGCTGTCTTAGCCGGTCAGGTGGACACTGAGACCTTGGTAGCTGTGTTTCAGACGATGTCTGAGCGTATAGCTTCGGAAGCAGAGTTACTTGGCTTTTTACAAGCTTCCAGAGAAGTTATGTTAGGCTTTGATCCGGAAAATTTGGTTTTGGACACATGCAGTACCGGGGGTGATGGTATCAACGTTTTTAACGTGTCTACCTTGGCGGCTATTGTCTGTGCTAGTGGGGGTGTAATGGTGGCTAAACATGGAAATAAATCAGCTTCAAGTGTAGTAGGAAGTTTTGATTTATTGGAGGCTATAGGCGTAAATTTACCCTCAGATCCGCAAACAGCTAAGGAACAGCTAAAGACTAACGGTTTAGTTTTTCTCTTTGCTCCTAAGTTTAATCCAGCGTTTAAATGGGCTAAAGAAGCTAGGGTTAAGTTTGGTCGAAAAACCTACTTTAATTTTTTGGGTCCACTAGTCAATCCGGCTAAACCAGCCTATCAAGTAATCGGTGTGTCTGAGGTGAAAATGGTAAAGCCAATGGGACAAGCCTTGTTAAAAACAGGTAGTCAAAAGGTTTGGTTACTTCAGGCTCAAAACGGCTTAAACGAAATTTCTCCGGTGGGTCTAACTCGAGTTTGGGAGTTTGTGCAGGGTAGTGACCAGGTTAACGAATTTCTAATCAACCCCGAAGAATATGGTATTTTTTCCACTACACTAGAAGATATTTTGGTAAACAATTTGGAACAAGCTAAGCAGATTTTTTGGAATGTTCTACAAAATCGGGCCAACCCCAGTCAGATGGCCACTGTAGTTTTGAATGCTGCGGCTGGTTTTTACGTAGCAGGAAAAGTAAATAATTTTTTGGATGGTGTGTTGTTAGCTAAAGAATTGTTAGTTTCTGGACAAGCACTTTACAAATTGCAACAAGTTTTACTTTTCCAATAGATTGGAATTCGATTAGTCTAATAACTAAGCTAACAATATCAAAAAATTACAGTTCTAAAAAGCTTTTTGGTTCAAATAGTTTTTTCTGAGAAAATTTTAGAACTATAGTTTTGAATTTACTAATTTTGTTTACAAGTTAAAGTTTAGTCTGAAACTGTTTTGGCTATCGTCAAAATGACTCTAAGAGGCTTACTCGTCATAATTCAATGATTTCAAAGCTGAATTTGACAACAATAGTCACGGTTTATAAGTACCTTTTATGTCTTCTAGTGGTAATACTTTTGGGCATTTGTTTAGGGTCACTACTTTTGGCGAATCTCATGGAGGAGCTGTTGGTTGTGTCATTGATGGCTGTCCTCCCAGAGTACATATTTCTGCCGAGGAAATTGAAGCTGAACTGGCCAGACGAGCTACCGGGCAAAGCCACTTGGTGTCTGGACGCAAAGAAGAAGACAAAGTACAAATTTTGTCCGGAGTATTTGAAGGTCAAACTTTAGGCTCACCAATTTGTTTGTTAGTTTACAACACTAACGCTAGACCTCAAGATTATTTGTATCTAAAAGATAAATACAGACCTAGTCATGCGGATTATACTTATGATCTTAAGTATGGTATTCGTGCCTGGTCTGGTGGCGGACGTACTAGTGCTAGGGAAACTACAGCCAGAGTAATGGCCGGAGCTATAGCCAAAAAAATTTTGCGCCAGCAGTTTGCTACCCAAATTTTAGCCTATGTGAAAAGAGTTAAACATCTGGAAACAAACGTGGATTATCGCCAAGTTACTTTTGAGCAAATTGAGAGCAACCCAGTACGTTGTCCAGACATGCAAACTGCTAAACAAATTGAGGAGTTAATTTTAAGAACTAAAGCTGAAGGTGATTCCCTAGGGGGTGTGATTGAATGTGTAATCAGAAATTGCCCTAAAGGTATTGGCGAACCTGTGTTTGACAGACTAGAAGCCGAATTAGCTCATGCTATGTTGTCTTTGCCGGCTACTAAAGGTTTTGAAATTGGGTCCGGTTTTGCCGGAACATACCTAACTGGTTCAGAACACAATGACGAGTTTTATCGCAAGGCTGATGGAACCATAGGCACTCGCACCAACAATTCTGGTGGAATTCAAGGTGGTATTAGCAATGGTGAAGATATTGTTTTTCGAGTAGCTTTCAAGCCAACCTCAACTATTATGAAGCTTCAAAAAACTGTGAATAATCAAGGAGAAGAAATTGTTTTAGATCAAGTAACTGGCCGCCATGATCCTTGTGTGTTGCCGCGAGCTGTGCCAATGGTTGAGGCTATGGCAGCAATTGTAATTTTAGATCATTATTTGCGTCACAAAGCTCAAAATTTGTAAGTTTTTAAAAAAAGTGTTAGAGTTGTATTTTAAGTTTTAAATGGTTAAAATAACCAACAACGAATTGCTAATTAATAAGCTGTCCTTATCTAAGTAAATCCTAGATTAAGTTCAGGATTAAGTGAAAAGAAATCTTATTGGCATGTTTTTTTGAAAATTAGTTTACGCACTGTTTAACTTTGGGGTTATAAAATTAAATCGATGTAAAATACGTTAACTTTCTAACAATCTTTCAGCTGATAAAATATCAGTTACATGTGCAACTGGTTTTCATTGTGAAATGATTTACAAGTCGTAATTAAAAATGTCGAATTCTCGAATTAGCTTGGCTTTAAAAGTAGCAATAATTTTTACAAATCTAGATAAAACCGGTTTTTAGTTACTTACAGCCTTTTAATCTTGGCCAATTGTCTTATCATAAATTTGACAAACATTGAAACGATAGCTCGCCAGAGTTGACAGGATTATCTTGAAAAAGAGGGTTTAAGTAAAAGTGTGTCTTTATTGTAGGTAAGTTAACTAATTTGACTAAACTTAAGTCTTTTTTTAGGTTGTTATAAGTTTATGTTTACTAACCTCTCTCATTCCAATAATGATTTACGCAATAGAAGTTTTTTTTATTTACTTATCTCTCTTACAGGAGCAGGTTTTTTGTGGTTAATTTGGAATTATTTAGAAACTGTTTTCATTTCGATTTTAACAGCCATTTTATTTCATCCTTTGTATCTTAAAATTTTAGCTTGGGTTAAGGGCAGAGTTTTACTAGCCACTGCTTTAACTATTATGGCTATTTTTTTGATGGTATTAATTCCCGTGGTTGTAGTAATTTTGTTCACAGCTGCCCAGATGGTAACTATTATCTCTGACATTGCCTATTTCTTTAAAAGTTCTGATTTGTCTGTAAGTGAAATAGTACAGTTAGCTAATTCTTTGCTAGCCAATTTACCACCAGAATTAACAATTACTCCAATTACTGAACAAAGTATTAGGAGTTCGATTAATTCACTAATTCAACCAGCTAGCCAGTTTTTGATTAACCAGTTATCCAATGTATTGGGTATTGGAATTAATTTTATAGCTCTCATTGTTAACGCTTTAATTTTTATTTATGTATTAGGTTCGTTATTTCCGAACTACGAAAAAATAGGCCAAATTCTAAAAGCCATCAGTCCCTTTGATTCGGCTACTGACGCTCTCTATTTCAAAAGAATAATAGCTATGATTGAATCTATGGCTAAGGGTATTTTTATAATCGCAGTTATTCAGGGATTGTTATCTGGAGTATTTTATTGGATTGCTGGATTGCCATACGTTTTGTTTTGGGTTGTCATAGCCACTTTTTTATCAATTATTCCTGTTGGTTCTGGTTTTGTTACCTTACCTTTGGGAATTTATTCAATTTTGATAGGTAACGTTTGGCAGGGAGTAATGTTAATTTTAGCTTATGTATTTTTTATTAGTATAATAGACAATATATTAAGACCAAAACTAGTTTCCCAAGACGCTCAATTACCCGAGTCCTTAATTTTACTTAGTGTGTTGGGGGGGATATCCACAATGGGTTTTTTTGGAATTATTTATGGTCCAGTGATTCTAACCATTTTTTATACCACTATTGAGTTGTATTTACAATTTAGTCAAAAACAAGGTCGCATTACCAATTCTTAATTTTTGTTAGTTTAAACAGTTGGTATAGCTTGGTATTGTGGTCGGTTTTAGTCCTTTCTACGATTGCTCAAATTAGTCTAAAAAATTTTTTCCACTATTTTTTCTTGAAACCTATAATTATCGATAAAATTTATATAATAAAGATTTTTTAGCTGGAAGAAATTTATTATATTTATTGGTTTTGAGTATTGGTTGGTTAGGAGGGGGTAAAAGTGCTCGGTTAATATTGACGTTCTTCTATTTTGACGATATTTCTTGCCTTAAGAAACAAGCATCCTGCTTGTGTAAAAGCCTTAACTTTTTGTTATATGGCTAATTTCAAAAAATGGGTCAACAAGCTAGCCATTACTATGGGTTTGTTAGCTATTTTGGCTGCTCCTGTTGCCTTTGGTGCTACAGAAGCTAGCGCTTGGCGCTGTTGGTTCCTTTGGTGGAGATGGTGTTAGTTTTTGTTGATTTTTTTGATTCGCTTAGGTTTTAACAATAAAAATAAAAATTTGATTTTAAGACCCTCTCAAAATGCCTCCTGTTTTTTTGGGAGGGTTTTTTTTGGTGATTAAGTCTAACCAAAGATACTCGAAACGAAAACAAGGTGTAAAGTTTTACCTATTAAAATGGTAGCACTTAGCAGCAAAAACGAGATTATTTCTATAGAATTTGTTTTGCCTTGATAGTTTGGATATGGATTTAACAAGCTTTTTAGATCTGCAAACATAATCACTAGAATTAATAACGAATTAATTCCAGTAAAAGTTAACAAAATGTTTAGTTCCATACTACGCCTTACTGTTTCCATAGCTATTATAAAGAAGAAAAATAAAAAAACTAATACTGACCAGCGAGTATATCTTTTAGCTAGTATTTTATTATCTTCCAAATCCATATAAAAAACTCCAGCAGCTAAGACTAAATAAATAGAGCCAGTCATCATATAAATGGTGTCTAAAATTAGCTTCAATGAAGGCGATAATTCAAACTGAGTGGTTGTGAAGGTTGTAGGAATAACTAATAAAAAGTCTAAAACAAAAAAGATTGCAGTGGTAATTTCTAGTTTGTAGTCGCTGTAAGGAAGATTAGATAGCTGGATTAATATAAAATGAAAACCAGATATTATAAATAAACTTAAGACAATTGCTATTAAAACTTCTAAAGTGGAAAAAAATTGATTTGCTGCGTAATTAGTAGGTTCGATTTTTAATATTCCAAACAAAACAATGTTAAAAATTATATATAAAACAAAAATCACCAGTAGACTGAACAAGGATGATAAGGCAATTTTTGTAGTTAGATTTAATCGTCTAAGGTAATTTCTTAGCATAAATTGCTAAATTAGCTTTAGCTAATTAAATTATAGAATAGGCTAGATAATCTGTCAAAAACTAATGTAAATTAAAGTTTATAAATAACCAAAAACCAAAAAAGTTGCTTTAAAGAAGGTTGGTTTAGGATTGTATTGATTTTGTATTGATTACATAATAATGCTTAAATCAACTAAGTAGTTAAAAAGTATTATTAATCAGCTAGGTTTAGCTGAAGTAAGCAATCTTAGTTCATTACTTAATTGGTTTTGTTTAACTATTGTTAGCTATTTCCATAAAACCAGTGGCTGTTTTTCTAGGCGTTGACTGTGGCTGAGATCTTTAAGTTGACAAGTTTTATCGAATTCCGTTTCAATAAACGGGTTTATGTATCGTAAAATTCCGGCTACCATGGCCTCGCAGCATCCCGATAATGCTAATGTACCTTTTTGGCATAACCAGGCTTTTGTTGAGACCACTCAAGAGAACAAGGAACTGGTTATTATGTTTGCTGATCTGGGAATTGACGAATATATGTGGGATTGGGAAGGTAAACTAGTTGATGAGTCAGTAATCGAAAAAGTTTTGGCTGAAAAGTTTGATTATTTTAAGGTTAATCAATTAGGTAAGGACAAATTTTTGACTTATCGCTTGCCTAACCCTTTTGTAGAAACAGAGTTTCGCTTAGGTAGAGCGTTTTTTGGTATATTGTCAGCAGATTCTTTGGCCTATAAATTAAGTTTGCACACGCCACCAATTTTCGAGGCTATTTTGCCTATGTGTGAGCAAGCCAAATCCTTGATTGATATTCAAGAAGCTTTTCGGGAAATTGCTAGTTTGAAACATTGGTTGCTTAATTTGCAACGAGGTGGTTTATACCACCTAGAACCAATACCTTTATTTGAGCAAGTGGAAATTATTACTCAGGCTGACCGAATTTTGGGTGAATACCTGAAAATGCATGAAGAACACTTTGGTTTCACTCCAAAATATATGCGATTAATGGTGGCTAGGTCAGATCCGTCGTTAAACTCTAGCAACATAGCCAATATTTTAGCTATTAAAATAGCTTTATCTAGACTTCAAAAATTTGCTGAGCATCGTGGGTTAGATTTGTATCCTATTATTGGTTGTGGTTCTTTGCCTTTTCGAGGTGGTTTGACACCCTACAATGTAGAGCAATTTGTCGATGAGTATAGCGGCGTCAAAACAGTTACCATTCAAAGTGCGTTTCGTTATGACTTTCCTTTGTCTGAAGTTCAAGCAGCCATAGCTAAGTTAAATCAGTTGTTACCTAACTCTCAACCTAGAGTTTTGGATACCAAGACCGAAAAAGTTTTGGAACAGTTAATTCAAATCTTTAAGCATTATTATCAGCTTAGTATTCCTACGGTAGCCAAACTAGTCAACTCACTAGCTATGTATGTACCCAAGCGTCGTGAAAGAATGTTACACATTGGTTTATTTGGTTACTCTAGGGGAGTAGGCGGAATTAATTTGCCACGGGCTATTAGTTTTACTGCTAGTATGTATTCTTTGGGTCTACCGCCAGAAATTATTGGCACTGGCAGAGCTTTAAAAGAGTTGAAAGCTTTGGGTTTGTTGGATGTTTTAGAACAAAATTATCTCTATTTTAGGCAAGATTATACTAGAGTAGGTGGGTTCGTAAATAAAGTCAACTTACAAGCTCTAATTGCCCAAGACCCTAGCTGGCAGTGTCTTTGGGATGATATAGTAGAATTAGAGAACTATTTTGGTTGGAGTATGGAACCCACGACCCAGGAAGAGCTACAACACCTAGAGTTGTCCAGCCAAATTTATACTGGTTGGTTAGCTGGCCAAAACGTGAGCGATTTGGTGGTAAAAGCTGCTTTACTTAGAAAAAGTTTGGGCTAGTTATTAAGACCATCGTTGTTTGTGGTTTGTAAACAAAAGTTTTTAAGAGCAGGCAAACCTGATAGTTAGCTTATCTATCAACTTTAAATTGGTTTTAGTAGTTGTTTTTAATTGACAGTTGGTAGATGATATTGGTTTGTACAATGGTAATGAGTTTTTGTTTATCAACTTTTTAGCGAAGGTGGTGATTTATATAATAAATTAAAGAACGATTGGTAATTAGTTCTTACAGATTTTTCCAGAATTTAAGTTTTTCACGGACTGAATTAATCTAGTTTTCTCGGAAAAAACCGAAGTTTAATCAAAGCTCTTATTTTTAGATGAAAGGGAAAAAAGTTCTAGTTAACTAATCCTGGTCAATCAAGTGTGTAAGTATATTGAACAAATTCACCAAACTCCACAGTCTGTTCTGGTTTGTTTACATTGCTATATTTTTCAGTTTGTTAGTTTTCTATTTTTTAGGTAAACATTGTTTTATTGATCTGGCGAATTAAAGATTGAGTTTAAGTATCTATTTTTTGCAATTTTTTGGCTAACCACCAAGTTTGGTTAAGTAATTCTTCAACTTGATCTAAGCCTTGATTCCACAGCTGAGAATTTACGTTAACTCCAATTTTAGCTAAAATATTTTTAGGTGATTGAGAAGTACCAGTAGCGTAATAGGTTTTGATTTGTTCCATAAAAGCGTGATTTTGTCTCACTTGGTTTTGTAAAAATTTAGACACCAACAGCCCTGCGGCATATGAGTAGACATAGAAAAAATTGCGAAAATGACCTACATAAATCCACCAATTTTCACTACCTGGGTCTTGGCTAACAAATTCGCCCATATACTCGCTCATATGTTTTTGAAATAGTTGCCCAATTTCTTGGTAAGACAAATAACCCTTAGTTCGAAAAGTTTGGTGCAAGTCTAATTCAAATCGGTAAAAAGCTACTTGTCTGAAAATAGTCGAGACGTCATTGTTTAATTTTTCCATCAAAATAGTCAGTTTGGTTTCTTCGTCACTAGTTTGAATAATTTTTTCGAGAACAAAATCTTCTATAAACGTAGAACAAGACTCGGCTATAAACAAGCTAGAATCATAATTTAACTCGTTTTCTTGCTTCATTAGTTCAAAATTGATAGCATGCCCCATTTCGTGAGCTAAGGTGCGTACGTCGTTAAGTCGGTTGGTGTGGTTAAGTAAGACGTATACCGGTAAGTTAGATCTAGTAGGCGCACAAAAAGCTCCGGAATCTTTACCAGTTTTAGGAAAAACATCCACTCTACTTTCCTCTAAAAAATGGCTAAAAATCTGAGCAAATTCTGGATCTAAAGAAAATAAAGTATTATGTACTAAGTTGACAGCCTCAGGCCAAGGAAAATTTAAATCAATTTCCCCATATTCTACGTTACGTTCGTGATAAGCTAGTTTGGGTACTTTAAACAATTTGGCTTTGAGCTCGTAAAATTTTTGACTAATATTGTATCTTTGGCTGACAGCTCGGATTAATTCATCTACCATCTGAGTGTCTACATCATCACTGAGATGTCTAGTTGAGTCGGGTCGAGGTAACTTACGTAAAGTGTCGTCTATCTTTTTATTATATAATACGGCGTTTAGTTCGTTTTCGGCAGTTTGAGTATATTTTTGTAAAATTTCGTTGAAGGCATTGACTGCAGCATCGCGAATAGATTTTTGTTTGTGGCTGGTTAAATTAAGAATTTCGCTAAAACTACAGTTTTTGGTTTCTCCGGCAATCAACAGAGGTTTGGTTTCTTGGTTTAAAAAACCGTCTAACATTTGTACCCATTTGGTATGGGCCGGATAATGTTTTAAGTTCAAGATTTTTTCTTCTTCTTCACTAAGTAAGTAGTGACCTATAGCAAACAATCTTTCCAAAAAGTGAGTATAAGGATATAATTCTGGCGACTGTAGCAATTTAGTTTGAGTTTGCCTATCTAGACGACTTAGTCGGTGAGTAAAAAATTGTACTTGATTTTCCAAATGGACACTAAGTTCGTTAATTTGGCTTTCTTTGGCTCTAAGCCAAGGGTTGTTTTGATCTAAAGCCAGGCTTAAGGCGATGTAAAAACCTTGTCTGCCACTGGTCCCGTAATTTTTACGCCAAGACTCGTAGTCGTCTAAGGCTTGTCTTAAAATTTTAGGATCAGTTAGATAGTCGCTACGGTTCGACCACTGGTCGACAAAACTTTGACAAGCGGTTTGCAAAATAGTTTGTTCTTGAGCAAATAACTCGTCTAATTTTTCTTCGGAAGCGTCAACTAGACAACGTAGGTTCCAAGTAGTATTGTCGAAGTTTAATTGAGGCATAACTAATTGCGGTGTAGAATAAAAATTCAGCGGAAATTTCAGACTCTTGTCAATTTTGGTAATTTCTTTTCACTTTTTTGAGGTAACTTATGTCTCTAGGAATTATTCAAACTGAACAAGCTCCTAAAGCTGTCGGTCCTTATTCTCAAGCCATTAAGGTTGGTAATTGGTTGTTTTGTTCGGGTCAAATTGGCATCGACCCTAATACAGGGGAGCTAGTTTCCAGCGACTTCGTTGAGCAAGCAAACCAAGTTTTAAAGAATTTACAGGCGGTTATACAAGCTGCTGGTACGGACTTAACTAAAATTATCAAGGTAGAAGTATTTCTTACTGATTTAGGTTACTTTAGTACTTTTAACCAGATTTATGCTCATTGGCTTGGTGATCACAAACCAGCCAGGCAAACCATTGGAGTAGCTAGCTTACCGAAAAATGCTCTAATTGAGGTGTCGTTGATTGCTTGGGTTGAATAAACTCAAACCTTAGTTGGTTTATTAGATTGTTTTATTCTTTAACCCTCTCTCAATCAAACCAATGATATCTAAAGTTGTTTTAGTTTTGGTTGTATCTTGAGCAGTTTTTGAGGTAACTAAGAAGCCAAAGATTGGAATTTCCCAGTGAGGAAAGTTTTAAGAATTTACTTTAAGGTTATAAAAGTTACTTAGCTAAAGTGTTGGTAGAATCAAGTAAAATTGAAGAATAAAAACTATAAAAGTCAAACTAAATTTTTTGCTAATATGATATTAGCGACTTGGCTAAGTCTTTATTTTTCACAATCTGGGTAACTACCTACCCATTTTACCCTGAGTGGTGTTAAACTATACCCATGCCTGAACAAGCATTGACGACAACCTCTCTGCTCAGACGGCTCGAGAATTTGGAAGCAGAAATAGAACGGCTGCAAGCCGAGAATGCAATTAATTGGTTGGCAAAAGTTTTTAGATAATGTAGGCCAAGTTAGGTGTATATAATTTTTAGTTGGACTTGTTTAGTTAAAACAGATACTTACTTTTTAGGCTTAGCTGAGTAAATTAAACTTTTTGTTAACTTTAAAACAAAAAGCGGCCCGTTTGGGGGCCACTAGTATTAATACTTAATGGATACAATAGATTACATCATATCTATATCATCGGTCATTTTGTTGCCAGAACCCTCGTTTTTCTTTGGTTCTTCAACCATGGCTACTTCGGTGGTAATGATTGAGCCAGCTACAGATACAGCATTCTGAACGGCTTGTTTAATGACTAAGACTGGGTCGATTATGCCAGCTTTAATCATATCTTCTTGGAATTGCATGGTCCTGAAGTCAAAACCACCGTTTTTACTTTTTTCGATTTGGTTTAATAGCAAGGAAATGTCGTACACACCACTGTTTTGTGCCATGGCTCGGAAGGGTCCATGAAGAGCTTTTTTGAAAATATTAACTCCTACTTGCTCACCTTCGTCATCTATCTTTAAATTGTCTAATTCTTTGCTAATTCGAATTAAAGTTGAAGCTCCTCCAGCTACTACGCCTTCAGAGACAGCAGCTTTGGTAGCGTTAAGAGCATCTTCAACCAAATATTTTAGGGTTTTCATTTCTACTTCAGTAGCAGCTCCAACTTTAATTACACCTACGCCGCCAGCTAGTTTAGCCAATCTTTCTTGAAGTTTTTCTCTGTCATAGTCGGAAGTAGCGTTTTCGATAGATTGTCTAATATAATTAATTCGGTCTTGAATTTTGTTTTTGTCACCTTTACCACCAACTATGGTAGTAGTATCTTTGGTCATGATTACTCTGTCAGCTTGACCTAGGTCTTCTACCCTAGCGTGTTTTGGCTGCATACCTAAGTCACCGGAGATAAAGGTAGCTCCAGTTAAAATAGCAATGTCTTCCAGAATAGCTTTACGGCGATCACCGAAAGCAGGAGCTTGAACAGCAAAAACATTGAAGATTCCTCGAATCTTGTTTAAGACAAAAGTGGCTAAAGCCTCTCCATCGATGTCATCGGCAATGATAACCATTTCTTTCTTACCCATTTGAGCCAAAGACTCAATGACTGGCAAAACTTCTTGAATAGAGCTAATTTTTGCGTCTGTTACCAGAATATAGGGCTTTTCAGCTACAGCCTCCATTCGGTTGGTATCGGTAATGAAGTATGGTGACTTGTAACCTTTATCAAACTGCATACCTTCGGTTAATTCCTCAACAATCTCGTTGGTGTCTCCGGTTTGCACGGTTACCACTCCGTCTTTGCCAACTTTGTGAATCATTCTAGCAATCATCTCGCCAATTTTGCGGTCTCGGCAAGAGATTGTAGCAACGTCAGACATCTCTTCTTGACTAGTAATTGATTTAGAATTTTTAGCTAAAAAGTCTACAGCAAACTCGGCAGCTTTTTGCATACCGTGTTTTACCTTGACTGGATCAGAACCAGACTCGATAACTCGAATACCTTCGTTAATCAAGCTACCAGATAAAATGGTAGTTAAGCTAGTTCCATCACCAGCTACCTCATTAGTTTTATTAGCAGCTTCCTGAATTAGGCTAACTCCTAACTGCTCAAAGCCATCTAATTCGACAGCTTTAGCAATAGTAACTCCGTCGTTAGTGATATCTGGAGCACCGTAAGATTTTTGAATGACGCTGGTACGACCAATAGGTCCATAGGAAGTTTGGACAGCCTTAACTACAGTATTGACTCCGGCTTGAATGCTGCGACGAGCATCGGTTCCGAACTTAATAATTTTTTTAGCCATAAGCAGATAAATTAAGTTAAAATTTCTTTAATAAAGACGAAAGTAAAAAGTAAAAAGAGACAGAATTAATCCTCAAGTACAGCGATTACATCGCTACCTTTAAGCACTTTGTAAACAACATCTGGGTTATTTTGGTCTTTAATTTCTTCCCCAGCATAACGTGGGAAAAGTACTATTTGTCCAATTTCTAAACCTAAATCTTTGATGTTTTCATCATCACCCTGACCTTTACCAATAGCAATAACCTTGCCCATACCTTGTTCTGGTTCTTCTTTAGTGGAGGTAATAATACCAGAAGCGGTGGTATTTTTTTGCTTGATTAATTGTACTACTAAACGATTACCCAATGGTTTAATGGTCATAAGCTAATAATAATTAAAAATTTTAATGGACACTTTATTGCTTAGATAGATGCTTTTTAGCTTAAGCTAAAGGTTAGCAACCTAAGCTAACAAGTGCTAACTTGCAGTTAAGAAAAGAAAAAAAATTTGTCAAGTAAATGATCGAGCTGCTAATCTACTTAGTCTTTGACAGACCGACTAGAATAGCTTATTCTAGCGTTATTTTAAGAACGAAGAAACTATTGAGATTGATTAATGGTTATCCTAAAATTTGAGATTTACAAGTTGGTATGGGAATACATTGGACTTTTAGTTAGTTTTTAAGCAAAGAAATTAAACAAAACTTCAATTTTAATTAGAAGTTTGACAATTTTAGTTTTTTAAAATGAACTTTTCTAAGTTGGTTTGTCTACGGTTTATGTCTTTTTTGTCTGTTAGCCAAAAAGAGTTGCGTAAAATTTTGGCCGTTTGTAGCCAAATTAGTCCTAGAGTAAGCGATGTGGAAATTTTTACCTACACCCAAGTCAGCGTACAAGCAGATAAAGTACAAATTAGTTGTTTTAATAGTTCTACTTTTTTCCAATCAGTTATTGTGCCAGTACAGGTAGACCATTTATCTGATCCGATTGAGTTTCTAATCAAAACTGATTTGTTTGCTAGTACCGTCAGTTTGATTACAGATGAGAATTTAGGTTTGAATTTGGATTTAAATAAGCTAGTCTTAGTGGTGCAAGGTTCTACAAGCAAGCATACTTTGAGAATTAAAATTGATGGGTTGGACGATTTTGTTCAGCCTAATTGCCAGTTGGATAAAGTACAAGCTACTTTGTTAGTAGACAGTAATGAGTTTTTGAAGGCTAATAAAGTTTCTCAAGTGTCTGTGGGTAACCCTAGAACAGTTTACCAACAAGAATTTTTACATATTTGTTTTACTTTGAAACCAGCTTTGAATCAATTACTAATTGTCTCTACTGATAGGCACCGAATGGTTCAGTCAACTTTAACGCCAAAATATGCAACAGTCGCCGAAGCTTTACAAACTGGCTCAAAAAATTATCTAATTAACCCAAAAAGTTTGAACATCGTAGCTGGTCTAGTAGACACTGATTCAGAACTAGAGTTTTCTTTTCAAGAAGATGTTTTGTGGGTTAAACTAAACCAAACAGAGTTGGCCATAAAGTATGGCGAGGGGACGTACCCTGATTATGAAAAAATTTTGCCTCAAAGTTTTGCTTGTAGTTTTTTGATCAATACTAAAGAGCTTTTAGAAGCCCTAAGACAGGTTTTTTATTTAGCCAGGTTGAACACGGTTAACAAGTCAGTTACCGTTCAGGTTGAACCGGCTCAAAATCAGTTAAAATTGGTCACCACTACTAGCGATGGTTATGCTAGTGAAAGCGTAGTAAATATGTTAACTTATGAAGGTAGCCCAGAAAGTTGGAGCCAGTCGTTTAATGCTGAATATCTAATCGACTATATTGCTACCGTAGATACAGAGAAGTTGCTTTGGGAGGCCAATCCTGGAAAACCCACTTTGTTGTCGCCAGAAAATCAAAAGTCTAAGCAAATTTATTTGGTCAGCGGCTTGAGGTAAGGTAGATTTTATAAACTAGATTTTATAAACAAAAAAATTAGCCACCTTTGGTAGGTTTTGCAGTAGCTGTGATTTTTTAAGTTTACTACTAGTTTGTGTCAGTGATTTTTTGTTAGTTTTTCACTAAAATAGAGTAGAATGTTGTTTTTGAACAACGCGCTACTTATTAAGCTAATTAATCTAAATTAGAGTTTCAGTTTACTTAAATATTCATAGAGAATTTAGAAAAATTAGTTAAATTGGAAGTTTAAGTATAAGCCTTAATATTTATTAGCTAGACTAACAATTAGGTCGACAAAACCCAAACTTAAAACTTTTAAAAGCCTAGATTGTTGGTTAACAGTTGTTTGTGTAATGTGTTTATTAGCTAACTTAGGCGAGTATAAACTTCTAGCTTGAAAACTAAGTCTTGATATCGCCAATTGTTTTGAATTGCTTCTACTAACAGATCTTTAGTAGGTAGGCATAATCTGCCAGCGCTAGAAGCTCCTAACACTTGGCCAGTAATGTCTCGATAAACCACTTTTACAAAACTGTCAGTGTAGTTATCTCGAATTACTAAGGTTTTCACAGAATTACCATATTTTTGCGCGGCTATGTGCTGACTGAGACCGATCGAACAAATTGGAAACCGAGAATTTAGAAAGTAATACTGATCAGCCAAACCAACTTTTTTAGGTACTAAAATTTGCATCAAGTGTTGTTTATCTGTTTGATTTTTGATATACTCTTGAATCATAAATTCTTTGGTTTCTGGACGGGTTTGGTTACTACAATCACCTAAAGCGTAGATGTGTCCGTGAATGGTTTTGCCTAAGGAATCGGTAACGATGCCTCGTTTATCTGCTTTGATGCCAATTTTGTTTAGTCCTAAATTCTTGCCTGAAAAGGCTGTAGGAATAGATAAATAAACTTCAGGAAAAATTAGTTTCTTACCCTCCTTATCTTTAAGGACCAACTCTTTTTTACGATTAAATTTAAATTCTTTAGTGTCAAAATTAAAAATTAAATCTACTTCTTGAGCTACTAATTTTTTCAAAAAGAAATTTATCACGCTTTGGTCCAAATTAGGCAAAGCTTCCTGAACATTTTTGTGCTTGTCTAAAATACCCACTTTAACTCCCAAGTCAGCGTAAATGGCGGCTACTTCCAGGGTTTCCAAAGTCAATTCAGTAAAGGCCATTCTTTTGGGGACTAACTTAAATAAAAAACAGTTTTCCTGATATAGAAAATCGATGGTCTCAATGCCAGCGATCTCCGGCTTAACCAATTGATCTTTACCTACGGCTAAAACGCATTGTTTAAAATTCACAATATTTTTTTCGCTGGTTGAGTTTACTTCGACTAAAGATTTGGAGATAAACTCTGCAGTACCTTGAAGAAAGCGAAAATTACTAAATCCTTGAAAAAAAGATTGAATTTCTTGAGTTTTTTGTTGAATTGCTTGACCAATTGAATCGTGTATTGTCTCTCGATGTTTAATTAGAACGGGAAAAGTTTCTGGATAATCTTTAAAGTTTTCTAGGCTATGAGCAAATTTGGTAGCAGCTTCTCTAAGTAAAAATTTTGGATATTCTTTGGTAAACAAAAAACTACCACCCAATTGGTGTTGGTCAACTAAAATTACTGATTTACCGGTTTTGACTAGTGCTTGACAGATAATTAAGCCAGTCTGCCCAGCCCCAATAACTAGATACTCGCAACTTAACATAACTTTAATGTATTAACTTCAAAACGCTGAAAAAGTTGGCTAACTGTTGCTGCAGGCTAGGTTTTTTGTCAAGATTGATAACTTAAATTATGAATACTGAGGTTTAACAGTTAAGTTTTAGACAATTGGTATGGATAGATTTTTGAATGATTTGCTAAGCATAAAATCTAACTGAATTTGATTTAACTCCTGGCTGTTATTTGGGCAGTTTTGACATTGAATAGATTTAAGTTTACTTAAAACCAGCCATATAACTCAAGTTAATTGAACTTAACTTGACTTTTTTACCATTTTTCTTAATTAAGCAAATTAAGCTAATTTAGCATTTCTTATGGAAGATGGTGCTAACAAAACTAGTATTATAATTGCCTTGTTGGCTATTTCTTTAATTGTTGGAGGTATTTATATATTAAATCAAAGTTTGAACAAAAACGACCTACAACCGGTTAACCAGACCAATGTAGCTAGTAACCCTCCCAAAAAAACTCCGACTAACTTTCAAGAGTGTCGAGATGCTGGTGGTTTTATTATTCCAGGACCTCCAGAAGAATGTACTTTTAATGGAAATACTTTTGTGAAAGATGTTTCTACCAACCAAAACACTACTTCTAACGACAAACCATCTAGTAATACCAATACCAACACTAATCAACAGCCTAATTCTCCTAAAAGTTTTGATGAGTGTGTAAAAATGAGTGGAGTAGTAGTTAATCAACCATCTGGGGTTAAAGCTTGTACCTATAATGGTGTCACTTTTGTCCAGCCTAATCAGAATTCCACTACGACTACTAATCAGACTTTAGCTAGCAACGAATTTATTGCTTTATTACAGTCGGTTAATGGCAATGAAAGTAAGTATAAGATTGTAGAGTCAGGCTTGCCAAATGCTAAATGGCTTAAACCGGGTGCATCTATGACTTTAGTTGGAGTGTCATCTAGTTTTAACATTAATTTACAAGTTGGTAAAAAGTATAAATTTAAAGCCGACATTACCGAGACTAATACAGGGTTCTTGATTAATAAAATTGATTCGGTAGTTTTGGTTGATTAGTTGAATTATTGAGTCTTTCTCAACCGAATTGATGTTAACTGGCTTTTTATGTCTCCGTTTTATGGATATTAGACTTAGTGATAAATATCGAGCGATCATTGTTTTAGTTGTATTTTTTCTACTTTTTTTGTTTAATATCACTTTTACTAATTATCTATCTAGTCAAAGAGCTACTTTAAATTTCTTAAATAAACGCAAAGAAAACCTGCTGTTGCAACAAAAAAGTTTACAAGAAGATGTGTACAAACGAGTTAGAGAAGTAGTTAATCAAGACAACAAAGGTTACATTAAGGTTTCTGGTTCGAACTTGGTCAAACCGCAAGACATTTTGAAAAAAACAGAAGAACCAGCCAAAACTAATTTGGACACAGTTACCGATGAAGTGACGGTGGCCAATAGGTAATTGGTAATCTTAGGTTTTTCTTTAGCTTTAAGTTTTTTACTAAGTAGTACCTCATACAAAAAAAGATCTGATCTGAATTTTTTACTTTGGTTCAAAGTAATCAGGTTGGCACAAACCCTTGGCATAGAATCAGCAACAAAATCAGAAATTAATAAAATTTTCATGTGTATATACTAAACTAAGAGTTTTTTCAATTGGGTATGTTTACATCTCAAGATTAGGCTAAAAACTCTTTTAAAAACTATCTCAGATAAAGCGACAATTGGTCTGCCTGATTGGCGAATGGTTTTGGTATTTCTGGCTGGAATAAGTGTGATCAAAGTAAAATTGATTGAAGTTAAGAGATTTTTTAAGAAGCGTTCGAATTTTTTGAGTTTTGGTTAAAATCCAAAGTCAGTTTAGGTTTAGTAACCTAAGTTATTTCGTGCAATTATTAATAACTGATTACTGATTGGAAAGTTAAATAATCAAATTAATTCAAAGCGATGGTTGGTGCTATTGTAGCTAATTTTAACTGATGGTTTTTTGAGTTAATTTAATCAAGTTTAAGCGTAGTTAAAAGTTTTATTATTTAGTTGTTTTGTTTTATTTTTGTTTTGTGAGCTTGGTTTTTTGATTTTTTGCTAGATATCAGTTTTGTCAGGGTAGAGACTTCTTGACATTTTCTGTAGTTGTGTTAAGTTAAACTTAACAAGTTTGGTATGTCTGTAAATGCTAGTAATTTGTATTTTTTGCCTTCTGGTACTGTTCAGGAGTTCAATGTAGTTATTGAAATTCCTTATGGTAGTCAAAACAAGTACGAGCTTGATCCTGAAACCGGAGCTTTGATGCTGGATCGAGTGCTTTATTCGGCTGAGTTTTATCCTTTTAATTATGGGTTTATACCTTCTACCAAGGCTGAAGATGGGGACGCTTTGGATGTAGCTTTGTTGCTAACAAATCCAGTTCCTCCATTAACAGTAGTCAAAGCTAGGGCTATTGGTATAGTTAAAAAGATTGATTCCGGTGATCAAGACAATATGATTTTGGCTGTACCAGTAAGCGATCCTAGATTTAATGATATTCAAGATATTTCCCAAATACCACAACATAAAATTGCAGAAATTGTTGACTTTTTCAAGAACTATAAAAGATTACAAAATAAAGTAGTAGAGGTACAAGGAGTATTTGGCAGGTTAGAGGCTGAGCAAGAAGTGGCCAAATATCTAAACAATTTTACTAAATAAAGGTTTATGAATAATCTAGCTAATTGGTTAACAATAGTGGAAGTAGTGTGTTTAGTGTCAGCTTCAGGTTTAATTTTACTCCAAAACCGAGGTGCTGGTTTGTCTAGTACATTTGGTGGTAGTAACCAAATTTATATCACCAGGAGAGGTATTGAGAGATGGGTAGTGTTTTTGACAGTGTTCTTCATTGTAGTTTTCGTAATAGTGAGAATTATCTCTTTGTATTTAGTTTAGACTTAAAAGTTGGAAGATTTCTTTTTGAGTTTGATTTAAAAGCAAATCTTAAATTAATCAGGATGTTGGTGGTTTTTTGTTGTAGCAGTTAGACCTGTTTTAATTTTAATATGTAAATCTATGGAATATCAACAATTAGGAAATAAAATCCATTTAATTTTGCAACCAGCTGAACGTAACGAAGTTAATTTAGAATTTACTTATTCTTCTGGTGGCAGTTGGTTTGAACAACCAGGTGATCGAGGTAGGAGACATCTCTTAGAACACTGCTTAATTAGCAGTACTGAAGACATGAATTTTACCCAGTTAAAAGATTATTATTTTGCTCAGGAAATTAGTTTGAACGCCTACACCGATCGTCTTACGATGACGATTGTGGCAACTGGTCACAAAGAAGATTTTGGTAAGATTTTAGATTTGTTGTTAAAGTTTTTTTTGCAACCAGTACTGTTACAAGCTGATTTAGATAGAGAAAAAGAAATTGTTTTGCGAGAAATTAGTGAACGTTCAGGTGACCCTAATTACGTTTTGTATTACGATACTTTAAAACAAATCTTTACCCCCGATTCTCTAGATAACAATCAGGTTTTAGGCTTAGCTGAAGAAGTAGCCACTACAACAGTAGCAGATTTTGCTGGAATATACCAACAAATTCTTACTGACAGTCACTTAATTTTTAAGATTAGCGGAGGTTTTTCACCAGCGTTGGCGATTGATAAAATTAATTCCAATCTGGACACTCTTGGTTTACTCAACCAAACAGCCGTTTATCCAATAGACTTTTTACCTAGTAACCAGTTTAACCAATTTACCTATTTACCCTATGTTCATCCGTTTGGCCACCAACATGCAGAAGCCACTATTTTTTTGCCTTGTCCTGTGACTTACGAAGTAAAACCAGCTCAAGATGTCTTTAAAAATTTGTATTTACGCTACGGCGGTATTTTGTATGATCGTCTACGAGACGAATTAGGTTTAGTATACAGTTTATACGGACAATTTAGAAAATCAACCCAAGCTTTGGAAATTCAACTAGCTTGTGAGCTAGCTCATATACAGACCATTTTACAAGAAATTGAATCAGTTTTGAGTAATTTTGACCGCTATTTTAAACCTGAAAAACTAGACCAAATGAAGGATAAAATGCGTAAGAGAGAAGACATAGCTATGGATAAACCCAGTTTTTTGGCAGATTTTGTTGAGTCTAACTTACTTGGTTTCGGGGTAGTGCAAAACTATGAGGATTATAGTCGTAAAGTCCAAACGGTAACACGAGAAGAAATTTGGCAAATACACCATCAGTTAAACTTAAGCTGGTCTCATAGGAAAGTAGTAGTGGTTAGTCGAGATGAGCGAATTCAGCAATTAAATTTGGGCTAGATCTAGTCATTTTTTGGTAACGATCAGTTATTGCTTGACTGTTGTACAGCATATCATTTGTAAATTTTTTTTGATTATATTAACAATTGTCTGTAACATTTTTGCTAAAAAATTAGACAACCAGCCAACTTGACTGGTTTCCTCTTAGTCAATCCTATTAAGTGTTTTTTTGATAAGTATTCTAATTGATGTATTTAATTTTTGACCAATCAAGCTAGTAAACGTTTTAGTTTTGACAAATTGTCTTAATTATTTGGTTGGTTTATTTAGCTGCTTTTGAGTAGTTCATTCAGTTTTGGAAAGTTCGGTTTTTAGAATTGCCGTAAGGTTTTTCTAAATATCTAAAATCAATTCTCCTCTGGTTAACCAGCGATGGGTAGGAATTAGTACACCGCCTCGCCAAGTGAGCACAGACGTTTGCAAGGTCACTACGCGCCGATCTTTGAACAGCTTAAACGCTGTGGCTGTGTCGGACTCTTCAATTAGAATCGTTTCGAAAACTTTAAACTTTAACTCTCGTCCGTATTTATCGTAGATAATAAACTCTTCGCCAACTTGGGTGCGTTTTTCTAGGGGCTTAAAGATTTCGTTATAATTACTTTTTACCCAGCTATAATTGCTACTATGCCCAACAATATAACTATTGCCAATTTCACCTGGCATAACTGAATATGGATAAACTTCTTCAGTTAGGTGAACTACTCCGTCTCTCAATTTAATTTGAATAGGAATTTGAGTTTTTTCGTAAGGGGACATATCAGGCCGGTAGATTGGGCGGTTAAAATCGATACTACCATCTGGGTTAGTGTGGTAAAAATCTGCGGCAGTAGTGTAAATTATAGGTGCCCGAATATTGTATTTGGGATATAACAGCAAATTAGTTTTAGCTGGATCGGGATTTTTTGGTCGTGGAATTAAGTCATCCAGGGGTAATTGACGCATTTTTTGACCTTTGGTTGTTTGGGCTTTACGAAAGGTTTCCAGATTTAAGTCAAGATTAGGGGTTTCGTAAATAAAACTTTTACTGTAAGCTTGAACAATGGTTTTGTTGAACACTGGATTACCGCTAACGTCAAACAAAAATCGCTTGTCTTGACGGTTAAAAATTAGAGATATTTTAGTTTCTTGAAGAGAAGGCAACGAATTCTTTAGTGTTTCTGGTTTAATTTGTTTTAGGAAAAAGTTTGAACTAATGACGGTTTTTGGATCAACCAACACCTCGCTTTTTCTAAAGTTACTACTAGGTAAACTAAAAACTAATAGAAACAATATTAGGAAGGCTAAGGTTTGCCTGCCAAAAAAGCCATATCGACCAGAACCGGTTTGTTTTAATTCCATACAATTAGTTTTAACTGAAAAGACCAGAATTAGCAATTGTGGACTATTTTTTAGTCAAAAGCATTTTAATTTTTTCAATTTTAAGCTTTTCTAAGCTAATCTAGAGGACTTCGGTATCAACGATAAAGATTTTGTGGCCAATTTGTAACAAGTTGGTGTTTAGCTAATCTTTGATGATTATTTTGTGCTATTTATTGGGTGTAGCTGATTTAGCTAATGGTAAATAACCTGATGTTAGGTAGTGGAATGATACTTTGGCTATTGATTATGAGACTGTAACTCTGGTTCGAACAGTTGCTGCCAAGACAAAAAAATGGCTACTTTGTGTTGTCCATAGCGAGCCAGCTCTTGGATGATCTCAGTTACACTTTCTGGTTCAAACAAACCTTGTAGATCTGAGTTGTTAAATTTTGACTTGGAAAAAAACAAATCAGCATAGCTAACAATTTTTTCTTCCAAGGTTTCTGGGTGGTAATCTTTCACGGGTAAGGGTAGGTTGTTAGCTATAATTTCTGCAGCATCAATACCCACTCCGGTGTGAGTTTCGGCCACTCGAGCATGTTTAGGTAGACCTTCTTTGAGCAAAATTTCGGCACCGATAACGGTATGTTTTAAGTAAGGTTCGCTGCCAAAGCAAAAAATTTTGGGGGCATTCACAAAATACACCCCAATGTCGTGTAGCATACCAGCTTCGTAAATAAAATCGGAATCTGTTTGAGGGAATTTCTTAGCGATTGCTAAAGCTTTGTTGGTAACAGCTTGACTATGAGCTACAATAATGCGATAGGCTGTTTCAGAAGTGGCATATTTTCGGTGTAGTTCCAAAGGGTCTAGAGGCATATATTAATTAGTGTTGTTTGAAACAATTGTTGTAGTTAAATTTAATTAAGAGAAAGTTAGTTTTAACTAAAGAGTTATGTTTAATTTGGTTAAGCTA
>Ga0209018_1001012_pt1 | contig 24172 bp, 16 predicted proteins | sample YNPBryBLVA2012_FD_185814 | JGI IMG/M metagenome (GOLD analysis project Ga0209018, IMG submission 185814) | Anoxygenic and chlorotrophic microbial mat microbial communities from Yellowstone National Park, USA - YNP Bryant BLVA 2012 (SPAdes)... ...
ACTCGTCGCAGCGCGCGCCCCCCATGGTGCTGGGCCGCGATCACCCCGCAGCCCGCGAAATTCGCAGCGGGGCCGGCGCCGGGGGCTGCGCCCGGCGCCATGCGGAGCCCTGCCGGTGGGGTGCCCCCCTTGCACTTGCGAGGATTCCGTGCGATAGACGCCCCGTGAAACGATTCTGGCCCGCCCGTTTGCCGTGCAGGCATGCCCATCATCACGCAGGGCCGGCCGGGGCGTAGGCAAACCGCTGCATGCGCTTCGACGCCGGTCCACGCAGCCGGCGTCGGCCGTCTGGGTCTCGCCGTGCTCGTGGGTCAGCCCCATCCAGGAGGGAACCCGATGCCCGAACCCAACGACAACAGCGCAAGCATGATCAGGCTGGCCCTGCCCAAGGGGCGCATGCAACGAGGCGTGGAAGACTTGCTCGCCGGAGCGGGGATCCGCGTGCTGTATGGCGCCCGCGAGTACCGTCCCGGCCTGTCCATCCCTGGCTTCGAAGTCAAGCTGCTCAAGCCCCACAATATCGTCGAGATGCTGCACCTGGGCTCCCGTGACATCGGTTTCGCCGGAGCGGATTGGGTCGACGAGCTTGGTGCGGAACTCGTCGAGCTGTTGGACACCGGGCTGGATCCCGTGCGCCTCGTCGCCGCCGCGCCTCGGGACCTGCTCGGCCCGGACGGCGCGTTGCCCCGGCGCCACCTGGTGGTTGCCTCCGAGTACGAACGGCTTACCAGGCGCTGGATCGCGCGAAAGGGGATCGACGCTACCGTGGTGCGTTCCTACGGCGCCACCGAGGTGTTTCCCCCCGAAGACGCCGATTGCATCGTCGACAACACCGCAACCGGCGCAACGCTCAAGGCGAACGGCTTGGTGATCGTCGATGAGCTGATGCGGTCGTCGACGAGGTTGTATGCGCATCCGCGGGCGCTCGATGACACCGGCCGACGTCACGCGATCGAGGACCTGGTGCTGCTCGTGCGCTCGGTGCTCGAAGCGCGCCGCCGCGTCATGGTCGAGGTGAACGTCCCGGCCGACCGCCTCGAAGACGTCGTCGCCGTCTTGCCCTGCATGCGCGAACCTACGATTTCAGAGCTTCACGGCGAAGGAGGATACGCCGTCAAGGCCGCTGTGCCCCGCGAGCAGCTTCCCGCCTTGATTCCGCTGCTCAAGGCGCGAGGTGGAGCGGACGTCGTCGTGACGCAGCTTGCTCAGATCGTACCTTGAAGGGGGGAAACCATGACCGTCACTTCACCGCTGCAACCGGTACCGGCCCTGCAAGGCACTTCACCCTACCAGGTTCCCAGGCACCCGGCGCTCGTGGACCTCGTCCTCGACGGCAACGAGGGGCGCAGCCCCGATGCTCGTCTGTTCGACCGTCTCGTCGACGCCGGGCCCGAGATCCTGCGACGTTATCCGTCTCCCGCGCGGCTCGAGGCGGCCATCGCTCGCAAGTTCGGCGTGGAGCCGGCAAGGGTACTGGTCACCGCGGGGGCCGACGATGGCATCGACCGATGCTGCCGGGCCATGCTTTGCGATGGGCGGGAGATCGTCTTGCCGGTTCCGACCTTCGAGATGATCCCGCGCTATGCGCGGCTCGCGGGTGCCACCATCCGCACCGTGGACTGGCCCGACGGCCCCTATCCCACGACCGAGGTGCTCCACCAGGTCAACGAGCGCACGTCGGTCATCGTGGTCATCAGCCCCAACAACCCGACGGGCGCGGTCGCCACGCTGGACGACGTGAGAAAGCTGGCGCTGGCTGCGCCGCGCGCGCTCGTGCTGTTGGATCTCGCGTATGTCGAGTTTGCCGATCAAGACATGACGTCCGAGGCGTTGTCGTTGTCCAACGTGGTCGTGCTCCGGACGATGTCCAAGGCGTGGGGCATGGCGGGGCTCCGCGTGGGTTGTGTCTTGGGGCCGCCACATGTGTTGGGCTGGCTGCGCACCGCCGGCCACCCCTACGCCGTGTCCGGGCCGTCTCTGCTGATGGCGGCGGCGCGGCTCGAGGCTGGTGACGGCGAAACGCAAGCGTATGTGGGGCAGGTCCGCTCCGAGCGGGAGAGGTTGACCAGAACCCTCGCAGCGTTGGGCGCGAAGCCCACGAGCTCGCAGGGCAACTTCGTGTTTGCCAGAATGCCCCGCGCCAGGTGGATCCGCGACGCGCTGGCGGGGCTGGGCATCTCGGTGCGGGCGTGGCCGGGCCACCCCGATCTCGACGGCTGCGTGCGAATCACCTGTCCCGGCGACGAACGCGACTTCCATCGGCTCGACCATGCAATCCGGGCTGCGTTGGCCCCTCAGGCCCTGCTCTTCGACATGGACGGCCCGCTGGCCGACGTGTCTTCGTCCTATCGGCAGGCCGTCATCGAAACCGCTGCCGAATATGGTGTGACCGTGACGGCCCAGGAGATCGCCGCTGCCAAGGCGCGCGGCCACGCCAACAACGACTGGGTGTTGACCCGTACCCTGCTGGCCGAACACGGTGTCGACGCGCCGATCGAAGAGGTCACGGCGCGATTCGAGGCGATCTACCAGGGGACTGGGTCGAAGCAAGGTTTGTGGCGAAGGGAGCAACTGGTCCCGCGCAAGGAATGGCTCGTCTCGATGGCCTCCAAGATGCCACTCGCCGTGGTCACGGGGCGGCCTCGCCAGGACGCGTTGCGGTTCCTCCGCACGCACGGCCTCGAAGGGGTTTTCCGGGCGGTGGTATGCATGGAAGACGGCCCGCTGAAGCCGGACCCTGCGCCGGTCCGCCGTGCGATGGACCTGCTCGACGTGCATGCCGCGTGGATGATTGGAGACACACCCGACGATATGCGTGCAGCCAGGGGGGCGGGTGCGGTGCCGCTGGGGGTGACCGCACCGGGGGGCGGGACCGAGCAGGCCGATGCCTTGGTCCGGGCGGGCGCGGCACGGGTTCTCCCGCGGGTCGAATCGCTGGAGGAATTGCTTCCATGAACGACGAGAACGCAGCCGTGCGGCAGGCACAGGTGCACCGCAAGACACGCGAGACCGAGATCCGGCTGTCCATGGTGCTCGACGGCAGCGGCAAGGCATCGGTCGCCACTGGGCTCGGCTTCCTCGACCACATGCTCGTTTCCCTGGCCCGTCACGCCCATTTCGACCTGGACTTGTCCGCCAAGGGCGACCTGGTTGTGGACGACCATCACACGACGGAAGACTGCGCGATCGTGATCGGTTCGGCCATCGACCAGATCCTGGGCGACCGACGAGGCATCGCGCGCTTCGGCCACGCCTACGCCCCGCTCGACGAGGCCCTGGCGCGCGCGGTCGTCGACCTGTCCGGGCGTCCCTGGGTCGAGATCCACCTGGCCTTGCACCGTGCGTCCATCGGCGATCTGGCATGCGAGAACGTCACGCACTTCTTTCGGTCGCTTGCGACCGCCGGGCGATTTGCGTTGCACATCGACGTGCTCCGTGGCGACAACGACCACCACAAGGCCGAGGCCGCTTTCAAGGCCTGCGCCCTCGCACTTCGACAAGCCCTGGCACGTGATGGGTCGGGCGGTGTGCCCAGCACCAAGGGGGTGCTGGGATGACACCCGAGGTCTGTGTGATCCGGACAGGCAGCGCGAACCTGGCGTCGGTGGTGGCGGCGCTGCGTAGGATCGGAGCGTCCGTTCGCATCACCACCGACCCGGACGTGGTGCGTGGCGCCGAGCGCCTCGTGCTGCCTGGCGTGGGCGCCTTCGGCGCGGCGATGGACCGGCTGCGCCAGGAGGGACTCGTCCCGGCGATTCGCGACCATGTGAATGCGGAACGACCGTTCCTGGCCATCTGCTTGGGCTTGCAGTTGCTTGGCCCGAGCAGCGAAGAAAGCCCCAGCGTCGCGGGCCTCGGCCTCGTTGACACCCCGGTGACCAGGTTCCCCGACGGCCTGATCGTTCCCCAACTCGGCTGGAACCTGGTGGAGCCGTCGGCCGGCTGTCGGTTGTTGCAGCGCGGCTACGCCTACTACGCCAACTCCTATCGCATGCTGTCGGCGCCTTCGAACTGGCAAGGCGCGGTCAGCGTGCACGGTGCGCCCTTCGTGGCCGCCTTGGAAAAAGGGCCGATGCTGGCCTGCCAGTTTCACCCCGAGCTCAGCGGCGCGTGGGGCAAGGCACTGCTGGAGCGCTGGCTCGAGGCCTCGGCCGACGTCGGAGCGGTATCATGCTGACCAGGCGAGTCATCCCGTGTCTCGACGTGCGAGACGGACGAGTCGTCAAGGGCGTCCGGTTTCAAGGGCTGCGGGACGCCGGCGATCCGGCCGAGCGCGCGGTGGCCTACGAGGCGCAAGGCGCGGACGAGTTGGTCCTGCTGGACGTGTCCGCCACCCCGGAAGGACGCGGCCACGCGCTGGAGACGGTGCGCCGCGTGCGTGCCGTGCTCGGCATCCCGCTGACGGTCGGCGGCGGTGTGCGACAGGTCGACGACGCCGCCGCACTGCTCGACGCCGGTGCCGACAAGGTCGGGGTGAACACCGCGGCCGTACGCGACCCAGCCATTGTCTCGCAGCTCGCCGCACGATTCGGAAGTCAGTGCGTCGTCCTCGCCCTGGATGCCGCGTCGACCGGCCCGGGGGGCTGGCAGGTCGTCGTGCGATCCGGCACCGAGCGGACGTCCCTCGACGCCGTCCAGTGGGCGAAGCAGGCCGTCGAACTCGGTGCGGGCGAGATCCTGCTGACGAGCTGGGACCGGGATGGTACGCGCGCGGGCTACGACCTCGGGCTGGTGGGCACGATCAGCCGATGCGTGCACGTGCCCGTGGTCGCGTCCGGCGGCGCCGACAACGTGCGGCACATGATCGACGCGTTCCGGGCGGGAGCCAGCGCCGTGCTCGCGGCTTCCATCTTTCACTTTGGCGAGACGACCGTCCGCGAGGTCAAACACCAGCTCGCGGCGGCCGGACTGGAGGTGCGACCATGATCATTCCTTCGATCGATCTGATGGGAGGCCAGGCGGTTCAGCTCGTTGGCGGTAAGGACAAGGCGCTCGACGCTGGCGACCCGGGACCCATCGCGGAGCGATTCCGGCTCGCTGGCGAGATTGCCGTGGTGGACCTCGACGCCGCGCTCGGCCAGGGGTCGAATCGTGACCTGGTCGAACGCCTCTGCAGAATCGCGTCTTGTCGGGTCGGCGGCGGTGTCCGCGACATCGACACCGCCGTTCGTTGGCTCGACGCTGGTGCGACCAAGGTCGTTCTCGGCACGGCTGCGCACCCCGAGATTCTTCGGGCCTTGCCCCGCGAACGAGTGATCGCTGCACTCGACGCTGTGGACGGAGAGGTCGTCGTGGACGGGTGGCGTACGCGTACCGGGCAATCCGTGCTCGACCGTATGCGGGAGCTGAAGGAATTCGTGGGCGGATTCCTCGTCACCTTTGTCGAGCGAGAGGGACGGCTGGGGGGAACGGCACTCGACCGGGTGGACGAGCTGGTACGGTGTGCCGCGCCAGCCCGTGTGACCATCGCCGGTGGCGTCACCACGGCGGAGGAGGTGGCGCGTATCGACCGCATGGGCGCGGACACCCAAGTCGGCATGGCGCTGTATACGGGGCGCCTCAACCTGGCCGACGCGATCACCGCCCCGCTGCGCAGTGACCGGCCCGACAAGCTTTGGGCTACCGTGGTCGTCGACCAGCACGACCGCGCGCTCGGCCTGGCGTGGTCCGACGCAGAGAGCGTTCGCGAGGCTGTCCGGCGCGGGCAGGGGGTGTACCATTCACGCGCCCGCGGGCTCTGGATCAAGGGCGAAACCAGCGGTGCTACCCAGGAGCTGCTCCGCATCGACCTGGACTGCGACCGCGACGTCTTGCGGTTCACCGTGCGTCAGCGCGATCCCGGCTTCTGCCACAAGAACACCTGGACCTGCTGGGGCGGCGACCGTGGGCTGCCGGAACTCGCGCGACGGCTTGCCGGCCGGTTGCGCGACGCTCCTGCCGGCTCGTATACCCGCCGGCTCCTCGATGACCCGGCCCTGCTGCGCGCGAAGCTCGTCGAAGAGGCCGCGGAGCTGGCCGCTGCGTCCTCGCCCGACCACGTCGCCGAGGAAGCCGCCGACTTGCTGTACTTTGCGCTCGTCGCCCTCGCGCGCGCAGAGGTGCCCCTCGACCGTGTCGAACGGATCCTCGACCTGCGCGCTCGCAAGATCTCGCGTCGGCCAGGCCATGCCAAGCCCGGGAGTCAACCATGAACGAACGTGTCCTCGCCCGCGTCACCCCCGAGGCACTGCCGCCGTTGCGACGGGACGCAGTCGACCCCGACACGCTCGAAGCTGCGGCACGGATCGTCCACGACGTTCGTGTGCGTGGCGAGGATGCACTGCGCGAGCACGCCCAGCGCTTCGGCGATCGGCGAGCCGACGACCCCCTCGTGATCGGGCGCGATGGCTTGCAGGCCGCGTTCGAAGCGTTGGCGCCGCAACACCAGGACGTGCTTGTGCGCACCGCGGACCGTATCCGGTCCTTCGCGCAAGCGCAGCGGCAGAGCGTCTCCGCGCTTCGTCTGGCCCTGCCCGGTGGCGAAGCGGGGCACTCGATCGCACCGGTGGACCGGGTCGGCTGCTACGCGCCAGGCGGCAGGTTCCCCTTGCCGTCGAGTGTCCTGATGACCGCCGTGACCGCGCGAGCCGCGGGCGTTGGCGAAGTCTGGGTCGCCAGCCCAAGACCTGCACTCGTCACCCTCGCAGCGGCAGCCGTGGCGGGGGCCGACGGCCTGCTCGCGGCGGGCGGCGCCCAAGCGATCGCCGCGCTCGCCTACGGCGCTGGTTGCGTGCCTTCCGTCGACATGATCGTGGGCCCCGGCAATCGCTGGGTCACCGCCGCGAAAAGCCTCGTGTGCGGCCGGGTGGGGATCGACATGCTCGCCGGTCCAAGCGAACTGGTGGTGCTTGCCGATGACAGCGCAGACCCGGCCATGGTCGCCGCAGACCTGCTCGCGCAAGCAGAGCACGACCCCGACGCATGGCCCGTGCTCGTGACCGTGAGCGCCGATCTCGCCGACCGGGTGGACGTCGAACTCGCGAACCAACTCGCAGACCTGCCAACGAAAGCTACCGCAGAGCGGTCGATTCAGAAGGGCTTTGCGGTCTTGTGCCAGTCGATGCCGCAGGCCTGCGAGGTGTGCGACCGAATCGCGCCCGAGCACCTGGAAGTGCTGACCCGCGAGCCTGCGGAAACAGCTCGGAACCTGCACCATTTCGGTGCGTTGTTTCTCGGTGCAGGCTCGGCCGAGGCCCTGGGCGACTACGGTGCAGGCCCCAACCACGTGTTGCCCACCGGGTCGTCGGCCAGGTTCTCCGGTGGTCTGTCCGTCTTTCATTTCCTCCGCATTCGAACGTGGATGCACCTGCGTGAGCCTGCTGCGGACAACCTCGTCGAGGACGCTGTAGCCCTTGCACGTCTGGAGGGGCTGGAGGCACATGCACGCTCCGCCGAACGCCGGATGCGGTATGGGGCCTGACTGGCGCTGTGCGCACAAGCGGTGCGATCGTCACCCGGTTCGCAGGCTCCCTACCACCCGTGCAACGAGAACCCGACGACCGGGACCGCCAGCGTGATAGCGAATACCCGATAGGCCGGGTGGCGGAAAGCCTGCCAGCCAATCGACGGGAGATCCGCCACCGCTTGCACGAGCAGCGTGGGGCTTCGTGCCCGCGTGGCGACCAGCCATCGCGCACGCCACGCCATCGACGACAGCACGAGCGACGCATGGACCTGCACCTCGATCTGGGCCAGCCTGCCCCAGGCTTTCTGCACCGCGCCCCGATCCCCCGTGTGGGCGTCGAGCAGTACGTCCACCATCGCACGGGCAGAGCCGTCGAAGTCGTTGCATAAGCAGCCGGCTTCGGCGAGGTGCCTGCCGGCCGTTTCGACGTCCCCGCCTGGCGGCGTGATCGAACGCCAGGTGCAGGTGATGGCGCGCCGTGCAGTGGTCCGGCGGCAGAAGCAGGGCACGAGCGTGCACGGCCGCGGCGCGCCTGGACTGGAACAGGATCCGCCAGGCGAGCGCGAGATTCATGAGCATCCAGGGGCGAACCTCGCACGAGTCCGGCGCGCTCGCCATCCACCACGGAATCAACGCGGCCAGCGGCAAGCCGAGCCGTGCGAGAGCAACGGCGCCCGAGGTTTCCGCGTGGATCCTCGGAACAGGCCACGAGCGTGCCGCGTACCACAATGCCCTCCAGGAATGACCCCGGTGAACCAGCCCTTCGACGGTCTGCTCACCGCATGCCGATACATTCCCTCCGACTTGTGTCTCAGTCGCTTCAACGCCGACCACGGGGGTGGCAAGTCCGCCGCGCAACGCCGCCCGGTCCACGCCAAGACCGCCTCTGGTGTCGCCCCACAGCCCAGCACTACCTCGTCGATCGCTTCCGGGCGCCAGCGCTTCCATGCCCGGTCGACCAGGTCGTGCATCAGGTCCGGATGCAACACCGGCTCCGACAGAAGGCGTGACACCAGCTCACGCATCGTGTCGTCATCGCCAGGGTGTGCGGCAATGCGGACTCCCCAATGGCTCGCGAGCAGTTCGTCGTGCGCAGCCATCCGGTCGGCCCACTTCGCTGCGTCGGCCGGGTCGTTGTCCTCCAGGGCCGCATCCACCGAGTTGGCGAGCGCGGGCACCAGGTCAGGCGCAAGCAACACGGCACGCTTCAGCTCGACCCGTGCATCCTTCACCCTCCCGATTGCCAGCAGCACCTTGCCGATCATGCGCCGGGCTTCGGGGTCCAGCGGGTTGACCGCGACCCAACGCTGCGCCGCGCGCAGCATCCCTCCGGCGTCGCCAGCCTGGTCGTACCATCTCACCTGCTGCTGCAAGCCCCAAGAATACGCAGGCCACTGGTCGAGTAGCTCGCCCATGTGCGCCGCCGCGGTGGCCGGTCCGGTCCTGTCGGCGCCAATCCAGATCGCGCGGCCACGCAGCGCCACCGCCGCACGCGCCGGAGTCGACGATGTCTCGCACACCTGCAACGCCTCCTCGCGCCGCCCCAGCATCGCTAGCAGCTCAGCCTGCAAGTCGAGGGCGTCCATGAGCGTCGAGTCGACCTGCGCGGCCCGACTGGCCGACGCCAACGCATCCTCGTACCTGCCCAGCGCCGCCTCGATGCGCGCGAGAACCAGTCTGGCATGCGCGTTCCACGGCTGGTCGTCGACTGCCCTGCGGACCGCATCCAGCGTGCCCGCCTCCTCACCGCGGCGCCTGTGCCATTCATACAGAGTATTCCAGAAGGCATCTATATGATAGAGCACGGCAGCCCGGTGCAACAACGTGATGGCCTGGTCCTGTCGGCCTCGACGCCACTCGACCTCCGCACAGGCAGCTAGCACAGCGGGGGCCATCGGAGCTCGTTGGAGCGCTCGTTCAGCCACCTGTTGTGCTTCGTCAACCCTACCCGCACGCTGGAGGGCGCTGACCAGCCGATACACGTGGCCCGGTTCGGGCGCGGCCGCATGGGCCTGACGGAGCAGAAACAGCTCCTGGTCCGCGTCGTCCCGCAGACGCCACGCCTGCGCTTCATCGAGTAGAAGCGTCGTGTTCCCCGGGAATCGCTCACGCGCCTGCCTCGCCAGCTTGCACGCCCGATTGGGCTTGCCTCGCCGGCACGCATGACGCACCCCGATGGACCACGCCTGCCACAATTCCGGCCTCTTCTCCAGGAGCCGTTTCACCACTTCTATCAGTCCGCTGGGAGGAAAGGCGTCGGCCATGCTGGCATACCAAGCGTCCAGCCCGGTGCCGTCCACGCTGCGCGCGACCAAGTCGTCGGCCACCCGCTCCGACTCGGCCCACAGCTCGTCGCTGCTCTTCGCTAGCTCCAGCAACATGACAATCGTGGCCGGAACGTCGGCTTGCACCGCAAATGCCTTCTCGAACGCGGCGCGCGCCGCCTCCAGGTTGTCAGCACGCTGATGCACCAACCCAGCGATGTGATGCGACGTCGGGTTGGCCGGCTCGATGGCAATCACCGTCGCAGCATCGTCGCGTGCCGCGTCCGTTCGGGCCGTTCTCATCCGAAGCAGTGCTCGCTCGCGCAGCGCCCACGACGCCTTCGGGTCGGCCGCGAGGGCTCTGCCCAGGGCCTCTTCGATCAAAGCGGGGTCGGCGCCGTGGAGCGTGTCCACCCACATACGTGTAAGCGTTTGCTGGTGCGGATACCGCTCGCAGACGCGGCAGGCGTAGGCCCGGGCCGCCTGTGCGCCTTTCGCGAGCTTGAGCAGGCGCGTAGCAGCCTGGCGCACGTCTTCCGCGAAGGGCTCGGACGACGACAACGCCTCCCACGCGTGCGCGGCGTCGATCAGCTCCCCGCGGATCTCCGCCACGATAGCCCTGGCGCGATGCGACGCCGGTGCGGCGCACTTGCCCTGGGCTCGCTCGATCCAGCGTGCGGCGTCTTCAAAGCGCGCCTGGCGTGCACGGGCCACGCCGGCAAAGAGCATGAGCTCACCGTCGTCGGGCCGAGCGCCGAGCGCTTGGTCGAGCACGTCGAACGCCTCGTCCAGCCGGTTCATCGACTCGATCGCATCGAAGAGCGTCATCGTGGGGCCGATGAGAGGGGCCGCAGACGGGCTTGCCTCGCCCGCAGCAACCCGAGCGCCTCCTCTGCCTTGCCCAGCATTCGGGATGAACGGAAGTACGAGCTTGCTCTGTCCTCGTCGAGCGGCTCCAGGCAACCCGCAAGACGCATGAGTTCGCATGCTTCGTCGAAACGAAGCGCTTGCCACGCCACCGTCGCGAGCAGTCCCACAGCGGCGGCTCGCTGCGGCACCGTGCGAAGGAGGCGACGCGCCAACCGGCCGGCACGATCATGGTCCCGCGCGTCCTCTGCAAGCTCCATCACGAGCCGCTCCGTCACGACCGGATGGCCCTTGGTGGCGATGCGCGAACGCTCCAGCCAGTCGACGCGCTGCGCGCGTGTTCCCACCTTCCGCAGACACGCACTGACAATCACGGCAGAGAGGGTGTCACGCTCGTCCACGTCAAGCAGGCGATCCGATATCCGGCCCGCGTCGTACAGATTGCCGTCATACAACGCCAGCGACCGCTCGGCCCACGCGACGACGCGGTGCCCGCCGTGCTCCGCGCGCATCTTGCCCAGCACCTGCTCCGCATCCTGCCGTCGATGGGCCGCCAACGCCACATTCAGCTCGTGGAGTTGGTCGTACAGGAGCGCGTCGGTCAACTCTATGCCCTCGAGCGCGGACGCCTTGTCGGGCGGCACGATCAGCATTGCCCGCGGTCCGTACGGCGCCTGCATGTCCAGCAGCGACTTGGCGACCACCTCCGCCCGCATCGGCTGCGACGGATCGACGATCGTCAACGTACCGCGCCGATCATCATGGCCCACCACCGCCGTCACATGCCCACCCAGCGGGTCGAAGGTCGTGAGCGCGAACGGGATGCCTTCGTCGATCAGGGCCTTGGCTGCGTCCCACGTGAGCGTAACCTCACGGACGAGCCAGCCATGCTCCTGCGCCCATCTGCACTCGACATGCGGACGCGTCCCGTCGTAGCAGATGGCTTGCGCGATTTGCAGGTGATCGGCGGACCGTCCAAACCACTGAACCAGAGCGGTCAACGTCGCTGGGCGCGCACGTGAGCCTGTGCTGCCGTACGCGCCGAACGTCGAGCAAGAAGCGCCTGTCCGTACCTTCACCCGCTTCGATTCGGTCGGCTATCCGTCCGAGCGCGGGGGACGCCGACTGTCTCGCCATGCGTGTCGCGGCGTCGAGGTCACCGAGGTGATATGAGCAGCACGCCAGCAAGGGTGCCAGGCGCACTCGACAATGCGCATCGGCTTCGGGCAACAGATCCTGGGCACGCTGCAGGCTGCGCTGCGCGGCTGCGTGGTCTCCGAGGTCCACTTCGATCGCAGCCCGATGAATCGTCAGCTCCGCGGACTCGAAGCGTGTCTCCTCCGCGCTCAGCCAGTCGATCGCCTCGCGAGAGCCCACCGAGGCGTGCAGGAGCATCGCGTAGACCCCGACCGGGTGGTGCCGTACCGGGTGATCCCGGCACGTCTGTGCAGCGATCTGCAACGCGTCGTCGTGGCGGTCTTGCAGGTCGAGCCATGCAGCGTGCTTGCAGGCGGCGTCGGCCGCCTCACAACCGAGAGCTCTTGCCCGTTCGATGGCATTCAACGCGCGGTCGAAGTCGCCGAGCAGAGCCAACGCGCGTGCCTCCAACAACGCCCGAACCCCGGGCAGCCAGGATGCCGCGACCCCTTCCACCGGCCAGTCGCGAAGGTACTGCAAGGCGAAAAGCGGCCCGCGACGCCTCAACAACTCTGCCGCGAAGGCCAGGCGCGCGAACGGGTCGCACGGCCGAGCCCGGTGCAACCGTACCACCAGCCGCAGTGCCCTTCGCTCTGCCCCCACGAACTCGAAGATCCTCGCTGCGCGGATCACCAGCTCGGGTGAGCGCCAGCGCTCTGGTGGGGCGTAGCACCGCAACAGCGCGTGCGCCTGCAGCAACAGGCCCCTTTCGTGCAAACGCACCAACTGTTGCAGCGTCGCATGGTCCGGCAACGGATCCCCGACGTCGTGCGTTGCCTTTGGGGCAACCTGGTCGACCATTGGTGACGCAACCCTACCGGATCCGACGCGAACGTGCACCGAGGGGCTTCGTGATCCATGGGTCGAGGTGGTCAGTCCGTGCTGCCTGCCTCCAATGACCTTGTCTGGACCTGGTCGAAGGGACGAGACGGGCCGCACGGGTACGTGCCCGGCTTGGTCGGGACACACCAACGCGATTCCCTTGGCGTCGTGCTTTGCGTGGGGAATCGACATCCTGACGACCCGCGGCGGCGCGGCCGACACATTCGATGACGAGAAGTCCGTGTCTCCAGGCTGAACATCAAACGGCGCGACCCGGATTGGGAAGCTGCGCGAGCGCCATGCTTCGGTTGCCTGGCGCGGCGATGTGCAGTACACCGCCTCGCCTGATGTCCACTTTCTACGCGACCACCCCCATCTACTACATCAACGATGTCCCTCACCTGGGCACCGCCTACACCACGATCGCCGTGGACGTGCTTACGCGGTATCGGCGCACGCGCGGCGACGACACGCACTTCCTGACCGGAACGGATGAGCACGGCCTCAAGATCGAGCGTGTCGCCCAGGAAATGGGCATGACGAGCGCCGCGTTCGCCGACCAGGCATCACGACCGTTCAAGGACGCCTGGCCCAGGCTCTCTTGCCGCTACGACGACTTCATCCGCACGACCGAGCCCCGCCACGAAACCCAGGTCCAGGCGCTCTGGCGCAGGGTGCGGGAACGCGGCGATCTGTACCTCGGACACTACGAGGGATGGTACTGCGTCGCGTGTGAAGGCTACTATACCGAAAAAGAACTCGAGCCCGGCGGCTTGTGCCCAGTCCACAAGAAGCCCGTGGAGCTCGTCAAGGAGCCGAGCTACTTCTTCCGCCTGTCGAAGTACCAGGACCGCCTGCTGGCACTCTACGAATCCCGACCGTCCTTCGTAGCCCCTGCCGCCCGCATGAACGAGGTCGTCAGCTTCGTCAAGGGCGGCCTCGACGACCTGAGCGTCTCGCGAACCAGCTTCCGCTGGGGCGTGCCCGTCCCCGATGACCCGGACCATGTGATGTACGTCTGGTTCGACGCTCTCGCCAACTACTGGTCAGCTGTCCAAGAACCACCGGCCCTGCAACGCTACTGGCCTCCGTCCATCCATGTCGTGGGTAAGGACATCCTGCGATTCCACGCCGTGTACTGGCCTGCGTTCCTCATGGCCGCGGGATTCGACGACGACCAGCTTCCCAAGAGGATCTTTGCTCACGGGTTCCTTACATTCAACGGCCAGAAGATGTCGAAGTCGCTCCGCAACACCGTCAAACCGGTCGCCCTGGCGGAAGCCTTCGGCATCGATCCCGTTCGCTACTACCTCATGCGAGCCATCGCCTTCGGCCAGGATGGCGACTTCAGCCTTTCGGACCTGGTCCAGCGCTACAACTCCGAACTCGGCAACTCACTCGGCAACCTCGCCAACCGGGTGCTGCATCAGTGTATCAAGCTCATCGGCGGCAAAGTTCCTCACGTGGGCGACCCGACCGACCTGGAGCAGAAGCTGATATCCGACGCCCGCGATGCGGCTGCGGCGTCCGCTGCTGCGATGGATTCCATTGCCCCCCACCGGGCACTCGACGCCATTTTCGCGTTGCTCGGGGCTGCCAATGCTTACGTCGACCGCGCGGCTCCGTGGGCCGAGGCCAAGAAAGGCGATTCCGCCCGCGTAGCTACCATCCTGGGGACATCCCTCCAGGTCCTCGAGGCCGTGAGCATCATGCTCTGGCCGTTCATCCCGAATTCCTCGGACGCGCTGCGGGCGCAGCTCGGCCTTGCCCCCCTTGCACCGTGTCCTGGGGCCGACCTCTGGCCCTTTGATCTGCCGCGCCGCTCGCCTGGCGAGCAACTCGGGACGCCGTCGCCTCTGTTTCCGCGCCTCGACAAGGAACGCGAGGCCGAACTGGTCGCCAACCTCGGTCTCGCCCAACCACCCTCTGCGCCTGCCGACACGCCGCCCGCTACGCCACAGGCCTCCCCACCCCCGACCCCCCACGCGACGACCCCCGTAGCCGAAATCTCGTACGACGATTTCGCCCGCGTCGAGCTTCGCGTCGGTGTCGTGGTGGCCGCCTCCAAAGTCGAGAAGAAAGACCGGCTTCTTTCGCTCCAAGTCGACCTGGGTGAAGGGACGCCCCGCCCCTTGGTCGCCGGCATCGCCACTTCCTACACCCCCGAGCAGATGATCGGAAAACGAATCATCGTTGTCGCCAACCTCGCCCCACGGAAATTCGGCAAAGGCCTTGTGTCGCACGGTATGCTGCTCGCCGCCAAGACCGAAAACGCCCTTACCCTGGCTACCGTTCTCGACGACATGCCCCCAGGCACCAGGCTCTCGTAAGCTGCGATTCTGCCGCATCGCCACCCGCAGCCGACCATCCGTGGCGAGCGCTGCTTCGCCATCGACACGCCCAAGATGCTCTTGGCATCCTCCCACCGTCGAGTCCCTCCGTGAAGGGCCTTGTTCGCCCGGATCGCAACGGCTGCCCAAACGACGACGCGAGGGCAGCCGCTTGCTTGCCAGGGAAGAAGAACGTTCAGCCCGGAACTCGCAGCCCGCGCCATGCAAGACCGCGTGCGGTCAGCCCGGTCAGGCCCGCAAGCTTACCGCTGGGCCGACCACCGGCACAGCTTGCGCCGCTCGCAGCACCATGAGAAGCTGCGCCGCTTGCAGTGCATGCTCGTGGCTCAGCATCCCCACCCAGCGGTCGCGACCCGCCACGATGGCGACCCGCGCCTCGGCCGCTTGCATCCGGTCCAGCACGTCCTCCACGGTATCCCACTCGCGTACCCTGAGAACGCGGTCGTCCATCACGTCCCGGACCAGCAGGTTCACGCCCCCTGCTGCCACCGCCGCCATCATTGCGTCCCGCGACAACACCCCAACAATCGTGTTGCCGTCGAATACCGGGTAGTACCGCTGCGGGAACCCCACGGTCGCCATCGCTACATCGCCCACTCGCTGCCACGAAGACAGCGCGAACGACGCCCGCTCCGTCACGTCCCCCACCCGCAGGCCAGAAAGGGCCTGCCGTGATGCCTCGGCGACACGCTCCTGGGAAGCGCCCAGGAATACGAAAATCCCTACCAACGCGAGCATCGGATTGCCTGCTATCAGGCCGAATCCACCCAACGCCACGGCCAGCACCTGCCCAAGCCGCGTTGCGAACCCGCTCGCCCGGTCGTGCCCGATGAGCATCGCCAGCAAGGCCCGCAGGACGCGGCCACCGTCCATGGGAAACGCCGGAACCATGTTGAACACGGCAAGCGTCAAGTTGGCCGTGAGAAGCCACGCCACGAGCGCCGTAAGGCTCGGCTCCACGCTCTCCGTCAGCCGTAGATCGTGGATGTCCAACATCCCGCTCCACAGCCCCATGATCGCGAATGCCCCTAGCCCGAATGCCAGCGCCACGTTGACTGCAGGTCCCGCCAGCGAAATCACCAACTCGTGCCAGGCCTTGCGCGGACGGCCCAGCATCACCGCCACGCCTCCGATGGGCAGCAGTACGATCTCCTTGACCCGCACCCCCACCGCCTTTGCCACCAGGCTGTGCCCCAACTCGTGCAGCGCGACGCTACCGAACAGTAGCAGGGTGAGCAGCAATCCGAAAAGCGCCCCTTGCCAGCCTCCCGTCGCGCCAAGTGTGTACGCACCGAACGCGAGCACCAGCAGGAAGGTCGCGTGGACCTTGATGTCAATCCCGGCAACCGTCGCCAGGCGTGTCGACCAGCTCATCGTGTCCTCCTTTCGAAGGATGGGCGTGCGTTTTCTACACGCGATAGATAGATGGGCACGAGGAGGAGATTCGTAAAGGCAGAGAAGTTCAGCGAGTCATGTTTGTTTTTTCGACACGTCCCGGCCGGTGGTCATTCCATCGGGACCGTCATCGTCAACCTGGTTCCCACCCCGACCTCGCTCTCGAGCCCGACCGTGCCCCCCAGGCCCTCAATCGCGCTTCGCGCAGCCGTCAACCCCAACCCGGCATGAGCCTGCGGCGACTTGGTCGTAAAGAACGGATCGAACACCCGAGGCACATGCTCCGGCGCAATCCCGGCTCCCGTGTCCGCCACGGAAATCTGGACGCGGTCTCCCGACACGCGAGCCGTCAAAGACACCTGCCGTGGCCCCGGACCGTCGGCCAGGCTCTCGATCGCGTTGACCAGGATCGCAACCACCGCCGGTCCGATCGCCAGAAACCGTCCGGGACAAGGCGGAATGGGCTCGATCCCCATCTTCAGCACCGCGTCGTGCCGGTGCGCAGCCTTCGTCATCGCACCGGCCGCCATCAGCACACGCTCCAGGTCCACCGTCAGCATCGACGCCTTTCCCGCACCTCCCACAAACTGACGGAAATCGGCGACCAGACCTCGAATCTGCCTCGTCGCATCCTGAATCCCCGCCGTCAGGTCCGTCAACTGCTCCAGCTTCGACGCGTCGCCTGTGCTCTTGGCAGCCATGACCCCCTTCTCGATCTGTCCGGCCGCCAGCGCGATGAACGTCGCTGGATTGTTGATCTCGTGGATGACCCCGCCGGCCAGGGTTCCGATCGACGCCCACCGACCCGCAATCGCTATCTGCTGGTTGTGAAGCGACGACAGGGCGGGAAAGGCGGCTGCGGGGGCCGGTGAGGCCGGGCGCCGCCGACGCTTCACCGACGGCCCCAGCATTGGCTGCAGCAATGCCAACGTCGCGGTCGTTTCTTCGTCGAGATCCCCAGCGGCCTGGCTCCATCCGGCCACGAGCCACACCGGATCGTCGGTATCGAGCGGAAAAGGCACTACCAGCACACGGTCGCAAACCCTCCCCAACAACGCCGCCACGGGATCCGTTCCGACAGCCTCGTCGCGACAGATTCGCGTCTCGCCCCCGGGGTGCAACGACCGGCTTCCGGCCGCCTGCTCGTCCCACACGACCGGGCCCATCGCACCGGGCATCGTCGGCAGCACCAGGACACGAAGCGACCCGGTCTTCGTGTCCCCTTCCACCCAACCCACCTGCTCGAAAGGCCCGAATCCGCGCAGCGCGGCGCCCAACCTCGCCACGGCATCCCGACACAGCGGGTCGTCCATCTCCGCCACGGGCGCTACCGCCGCGAGCAGCTCGCGAGCTCCAACCAGACCTTTCGATACCGACATTGCCACCCCCGCCGCGCCCTCACCCCGCCTGGGCTTCGATCCGCTCCAGAACCAATGGCCCCATCTCCGGTTCGGTATCGCCGACCTGGAACGCCGCCAGGATCCGCTCTCGGAGCTTGTCCACGTCGCCTTGCGCTCGTGCATGCACATGCGCCAGCACGTCGCCCTGGCTGACGCGATCGCCCACCTGCGCGCCAAGCACGACCCCGACCGCAGGATCCACCGCCTGGTCCGCCCTCGTTCTGCCTGCACCAAGCAGCCCTGCACAGATACCCACCTCGAACGCGTCGATTCGCTCCACCCACCCCGCCCTCGGCGCCCGCAGCTCGACCACAAGCGGCGCTCGCGGCAACCGGGACGTGTCGCGCACCACGCCAGGATCCCCTCCCTGCGCCGCAATCATCCGCTCCATCACATCGGCCGCCCGCCCTGACACGATCGCGTCGTCCACCAGCTTCAACGCTTCGGCGTCCGTGCGTGCCCGGCCCCCCAGCTTCAACATCTCGACCGCCAACGCCTTCGTGCATTCCGTATAGTCCGCCGGCGCCCGGCCAAAAAGCATGTCGATCGCTTCGCGCGTCTCCAACGCATTGCCGACCGTTCGCCCCAGCGGCGCGTCCATCCGCGTCAGCAGCGCCACCACCTTCTTGCCAGCCTGCGTTCCCACCCTCACCAGCGCAGACGCCAGCGCGCGCGCGTCGTCGAGTTTCTTCATGAACGCCCCACGGCCGACCTTCACGTCCAGCACGAGCGCGTCGATGCCCTCGGCGAGCTTCTTCGACAGAATCGACGCCACGATCAGCGGGATCGACTCGACCGTGGCCGTGACATCACGCAGCGCGTAAATCCGCTTGTCCGCAGGCGCGATCTCGGCCGTCTGCCCGATCATGCAGCCACCCACCTCGCGGACAATCGAAGCGAAGCGGCCCATGTCCAGGTCCACCCGAAAGCCCGGAATGGCCTCGAGCTTGTCGAGCGTGCCGCCCGTGTGCCCGAGCCCACGCCCGGACACCATCGGCACCGGCACGCCACACGCCGCCACGATCGGAACGAGTGAGATCGAACACTTGTCCCCAACCCCCCCCGTCGAGTGCTTGTCGACCTTCACGCCCTCGACCGAGGACAGGTCCACCACCGTCCCCGAATGAAGCATCGCCTCCGTGAGCGCCACCGTCTCCGCATCGCTCATGCCCCGGAGGAACGTCGCCATCAAGAAGGCGGACATCTGGTAGTCGGCAAGCTCACCGCTCGTGAACGCCTCGATGAACCGACGGATGTCAGTCGGCGACAGCGTGCGGCCGTCGCGCTTGCTCGCAATCAACTCGACAAGACTCGACATGCCCCCGAGCTTACTACCGCGGGTTCCTGGCTGACAGGGACCCGTGGGGGAAACCGAAACGACGGAACCCCCACGGGAATCCCCGAAATCGTCTCTTGATCGCTACAGGGTCGGATCCGCGTCGAAGCAGCACCGGAAGCCGACGTCGAACAGCTTGAATGTGTTGTCCACGTTGTAGAACGTGAAGGAGCACTTCGCGCCTTCGCCCTTGGGGTCCGACGTGTTGAAGGCGCCGCCCATCAGCACGAACGACGACTGTGTCGCCGTGCATGCGGTCGACCCGGGACACGTCAGCTCTCGGAGGTTACCCGTGATGTCGTACAAGCTCGAGTTAGTTGAACCCCATGCCGCCCGACATCCCGACAGCGAGCCGGTCGGCAGCAGGCCGTCCTGGTCCGTTCCACCAGGCAGGAAGTCGTAAGGAGCCAGGTTGCACGTCGTCCAGTTCGTCGTCGTGTTGAACGTGGTGCAGCTCGTGGCGAACCCCCAGTAGCATCCGTTCGTCGACGACCGGCACCCAGTCTGCCATTCGCTGTTGCGACAGAGACGTCCGCCCATCTCCCGGCACACGTGCTGTGCCTCGAGTCCGGTGATGTTGAACCAGGGCACCTTGTTCGCGACGGAACACGACGGCGTCTTGTCCAGGGGCGTATTGGCCGGCGCGTTCGGTTGGTTCGGCTGTCCCGTCGCCCGCCACCACCCATTGCCCGACCCGGGCGAGGTGTTGGTTGCCGACGGTCTCGACGCCTCGTACCTGTACATCCACACGTTGGCCGAGCCCAACTTCACCACTGCTGGTTTGACGAAGTACGACGCATTCGATCCCTTGCTGACGAATGTCTCGTCGACTGTACCGTCGCAGTCGTCATCGATGCCGTTGCATTCCTCCGTGCAACCGCCGGGCAATGTGGCGCAATCCGCCGGCACGCCGGCGATCTTCTGGTTCGACGCGTTGAAGCACGCGGTCGACGATGTGCCGTCGCACTTGAATGTGCCGCTCTGCTGGCACTTGCCGTGCTTGGTGGCTAGACCATCGTCGCTGTAGCAGACTTGGCCCAGGTAGCCCTGGCTGAGCACCGGAGGCTTGAAGTTCTCGTCCGTGTTGCCGTTGCAGTTGTTGTCTTTGCCGTCGCAGATGTCAGGTGTCGACGCGCACGATGGCGGCGTGCCCTTGTCGCAGTAGCCTGCGGGGAAGGTACACTTCCACGTGCCCGCGTCGCAGGTGACCTGAACACCACCCGATCCTCCCAGGCATACGCCCGTGGCGGCCGGGCCCACTCCGCACACCTGGGTGGGCGACGGTGCGGTCACGTTCTCGTCGACCTGGCAGTTGCAGTTGTCGTCAACCCCGTTGCAAAGCTCCTGGTTGGACTGGAACGTGCACGGCCGCTCGCACGTGTTGGGGTCGCCGTCGCAGTCGATGTACCCCGGCTGGCACTTGTTGGTCGACGGCGCGGTGCAGTGCCCCGCCACACACGTCCAGTTGACGTGTCCGCCCTGGGTCAGGAAACAGTCGCTCCCGCATGCGCCGCAGTTGTGCACGTCCGTCTGCGTGTTGAAGTCCGGCGATTTCAAACCGTCGCAGTTCCGGTCCTCCCCGCACACGTCCTGGTTCGCGCTCTTCTTGACCGAGCCCTCGCAGACCTTCGCGCCACCAACGCACGCGAGCTGGCCTGCCTTGCATGGCGTGGTCCACCCGGCCGGCGGATTGGGCGGCACGTCGCACGGGATGCGCGTGTTCGACGAGTCCACGATGTCACCAGGCAGCGCGGCGCACACCTTGTTCGGCGACCCTGTCTTGGGCAAGCACCACTTCGCCGTCCCCTGCGTGACGCAGTCCGTCTGCGTCGTGCACGTGACCTCCGGGACCGCAGCCGTGCCGTCCACCACGCCGTCGCAGTCGTCGTCAGCGCCGTTGCACGTCTCGGCCTGCGGCGTGATCGCCCCTACGCACGCGAGTGCACCGTTCTGGCACACGTAGCTTCCCTGGACGCACGAGCCGACGTTGTTGCCGCACTTGCCCCCTGCATCGCTCGGGCTATCGTCCACCACGCCGTCGCAGTCGTCGTCCTTCCCGTTGCAGGTTTCAGGCACGTCGTTGAGCTTGATCACCCTCGTGCCGCACACCTTCGCCGGGGGATTGGGGCTGTCCACACACGCAGGCGCGGCAGGATCCGTGCAGTCTGCGTCGGTGTTGCACCCCGTCGTGCCCGTGTTGTCGTTCGTACACTTGATCGTCGCGGCGATGCACCGGGTGATGCCCTTGTGCTCATCGGTGTTGCACTCGCCGAGCGCTGCACCGTGGCACTCCTTGTCGATGGCCGGGTCGCCCGCTGTCGCATTCGTAAGGTTCGGATCCGCTCCGTCGATCTTGCCGTTGCAGTCGTTGTCCTCGCCGTCGCAGTACTCCCGCTTCCCGCAGTCGGGGTCCGACGTCGGATCGCAGTGGACCAGCGTCGAGGGGTCGTTCGGGTCGGTTCGCTTGCTAGGCTTGCAGCGATACTCGCAACCGTCCGCGAATTGCCCGTTGGCATCGACCCACATCGTGTACAGGCCGTCGTTCGGATCGATGAACCCAGGATCGCAATGGTCCAGCACGCACTGGGTGTTCGTCTCGTCGCAGGTCGTCGGGCTGCCGCTGGCTACGCACTTGCCCACGGCGTTCGGCTTGCCCTGGCAGTTGCGCCCGCACTTGCCGCAGTTGTTCGCGTCACTGCACAGGTCGACCTGTTCGTCGTACCGCTTGTTGCAGTTGTCGTCGATGTTGTCGCACGTCAGGTCCGTGTCACCCTTCTTGACGCAGTAGTACTCGCAGCCGTTGCTGGGGTCGCCGTCGATGTCCCAGAAGTCCGTCGAGCACGAGTCGTATCCGCAGGTGCCAGGCGTTCCAGGGGTCGCCGTGCAGGTCGCGTGCTCCGCTCCCAGCACCACGAGCGTGCAGTCGTTCCCACACACGCCGCAGTTGCGTGGGTCGTTTGCTAGATTGAAGACCTCGTCGATCTGCCCGTTGCAGTCGTTGTCGATGCCGTCGCACATCTCGATGCCCGTGGGTACACACGGTCCCGACCCGCCGCTGCCTCCCGTCGAGCCGCCAGAGCCGCCTACGGGTATGTAGTTGTCGAGCCCGCCCTCGCTCGCACCGCCGCTGCCACCATTGGCCGCAGCCCCGCCATCCACCGTGCCTTCGCAGTCGGAGAAGCAATACGACTCGGTCGAGCAACCACCCGCCGCGAACGCGGCCATCCAGACTGCTACCACAAGCCCAATGCTCGCCGTCTTCATCGTTGGCCTCCGTCCATCTCAAGCATTCGGGAGTCAGCGTTCGCCGTTTCTGCGCTCTCTCTTCGTCGCCGTCGCATCCGCGGCCCCATCGCCAGCAGCGCAAGGACCGCCAGCACACCCGCAGCGCGCGTATTGCCCGAGCCTGCACCAGCCTTGCACGCGCACCCACCTCCGCCGGTCGCCAGGCCCCAGTTGCCTCGCGGCTGGCCCTGCGCCGCTGGGCTTCCGGCCGACCCATCCGTTGCGCCACCGCCTGCGCCGCCCGTTCCAGCCGTGCCGCCTGCGCCGCCTGCACCACCAGCTCCCGCCGTACCGCCCGTGCCCCCATCCGGCGCCGCACCACCCACGCACTCACCCTCCTCGCAGTGCTGTCCGCTCGGACAATGCACGCCTTCGCACGGATAGTTGCCGCACGCTCCCGTCAGCGGGTTGCACCACGCCCCGTTGGGACACGTCTCCGGCGTGCACACGCTCGGCACGCACCCGCCCGCGTCCTGGCCCGCGCACACCGTGCCCGGCTCGCAGTCCTGCGCGCAACCCGTCTCCACGCACACGCCCTCGGTGCATCGGTAGCCCGGCTCGCAGTCCACGCCAGCACACGACTTGGTGCACTCGTAGCTCGTGAAGTCCGACGCCGGCTTGCATACCTCGTCCGGCTGGCAGTTCGCCCCTACACACGGGTCGCTCATGCACCCGCCCTGGTTGCACACCTGCTCCGGTCCGCAAGGCACGTTCCAGCAGTTGTCCTCCACACACTTGCCCGCGTTCGGTCCGTAGTCCGTGCATACCTGCGGGCTGGTGCAGCTCACCCCGTAGCACGGCGCGTGGCAGCTATTCTCCTTGCACACGCATACCGGCGGATTCCTGCCCGCGTCTGTCACCGTGCCCGCCGGCGCGCACACGATCTCGCCCTGCGCTCCCGTCACCGTCTTGCTGCCGCAGTCCCCGCAGCCGTCGATCACGCATCGCTGCCCCGCACTCTGCTCCGTCCCGCTCCGATTCACCCACTCGCAGCTAAAGCCACCCGTCGGACACGGAAACTCCCCAGGCTTGCACTGCCCTGCACACTGGCAGCCGTCCTGGTAGCTCACACACACCTTGTCCGTGCTGCACAACGCCGGATCCCCGCTGCCTGGTTCCGGATCCTCGTCCACCTGCCCGTCGCAGTCGTCGTCCAGGCAGTTGCACACCTCCGGCCTCGGTAGCACTCCTCCCACGCACTGGAACGCTCCGCCTGTCACGCACGTCCACTTGCCCGGCTCGCACGCTCCCGTGCTCTCGCCACACGCTTGCCCGATGACCTGCGCCGGGTTCTGCGGATTGGCCGTGCCATTGATGCCGTCCGGCGCGTCCCCAGGCTCGTCGACCTGGCCGTCGCAGTCGTTGTCCAGCCCGTCGCAGACCTCCGGGCTCGGCCCCACACCACCGTTGCACACCACCTGCCCGCTGCTGTCGCACTCGCTGACGCCAGGCTTGCACTGGCCCTTGTCGCGTGGTCCAGGGTACTGGCTCGTGTCGTATGCCGGCCAGCACGCCGTGCCGATCGAGATGCCGTTGTCGACTACTCCGTCGCAGTCGTTGTCCTTGCCGTCGCACACCTCGGGCACCGGTCCGATCTCGCCCTGGCACTCGATCTGACCGCCCACGCATTGCTGCGTGCCCATCTGGCACTCGCCTTCGTCGCTTCCGCAGGGCGTGGCAGCGAGCCCGTTGTCGACCTGACCGTCGCAGTTGTTGTCGTTACCGTCGCAAACCTCGGGGTCCGGCCCCAGCGCGCCCACACACTTCCAGCCACCAGCCTGGCACTGAAGCTGCCCAAGCTGGCAAGGCGA
>Ga0209018_1001013_pt1 | contig 24170 bp, 18 predicted proteins | sample YNPBryBLVA2012_FD_185814 | JGI IMG/M metagenome (GOLD analysis project Ga0209018, IMG submission 185814) | Anoxygenic and chlorotrophic microbial mat microbial communities from Yellowstone National Park, USA - YNP Bryant BLVA 2012 (SPAdes)... ...
AGAGCGTACCGGAGCGCATCGCGGCGCTGGAAAAGATGTACGCGGTGCTGCCCAAGCACAAGGGGACGGAGAAGCTGCAAGCCGACATCCGGCGCAAGCTGTCGCAGCTGAGGAAGGAGAACCAGAAGAGGGGGCCGGCGCGGGCGGCGCCGTTCTACCTGATCGAAAAGGAGGGCATCGGACAGGTGGCGCTGCTGGGGCCGCCGAATTCGGGCAAGTCCAGCCTGCTGCGAGCCATGACGCACGCGGAGCCGGAGGTGGCGCCTTATCCATTCACGACGCACTCGCCGGTTCCGGGCATGGCGCAGTTCGAGGACGTGCAGATCCAGCTGGTGGATCTGCCGCCGCTGGCGCCGGAGTGGGTGGAGCCGTGGGTGGCGCAGGTGCTGCGGCGCGCCGACCGCACGGTGCTGGTGGTGGCGGCCGACGATCCGGACGACCTGTCGGAGATCGAGTTCCTCGAAAGCCAGCTGGAGCAGTGGAAGCTGGCGCGCCCGCAGCTGATGGTGGTGAACAAGGTGGACCAGCCGGGCGGGCGGGACAACTTCGACGTTCTGGCGGAGCTTTACGCGGGCAGGTACGAGTGCCTGCCCGTGAGCGCCGCGACGGGCGAAGGGCTGCAGGAGTTTGCGCGGCGGTGCTTCGACCTGCTGGGCGTGGTGCGGGTATACACGAAGGCGCCGGGGAAGAAGCCGGACCTGACGGCGCCCTACGTGCTGAAGCGCGGCGCCACGGTGCTGGACGCGGCGCGGCACGTGCACAAGGACTTCGCCGAGCACCTGAAGCTGGCGCGGCTGTACCGGCGGGACCGGCTGGAGGAGGGGTTGCCGGTGAGCCGCGATCACGTGGTGGAGGACGGCGATATTCTGGAGTTCCATGCGTAGAGCGAGCAAAGCACAAATCCTGCTGGTTTTGTTTTGGCAGTGGGCGGCCGGGCAGGCGTTTCTGGCGGGCACGGCGCGGCGCGACATCACGCCGCGCGAGCCCGTGCCGATGTGGGGCTACGGGGACCGGCACGACGCGCTGAGCGAGGGGGTGCTCGACCCGCTGTATGCCGACGCGCTGGTAATCTCGGCGGGCGGGGAGAAGCTGGCGATCGTGGGACTGGATCTGGGGCGGAGCCCCGGCGAGCGTTCGCTGGAGCGGATCCGGGAGCGCATTCTGAAGGAGGCGGGGATCCGGTGGTCGATTCTCGGCGGCTCGCACACGCATCACGGACCGGTGCTTGAGCTGACCGACGAGGAGGGCAAGGGTCGCGGGAGGTTCGACGCGGCGCTGCGCTACTACCGGCAACTGGAGGACGCGGTGGCGGAGGCGGTGTTGGAGGCGAACTCGCGGCTGGCGCCGGCGAGGATGGCGGCAGGCTCGATGGCGCTGGCGGGGAGAAATGCGAACCGCCACACGAAGCTGGAGCCGAAGCCCGTCGATCCGGAGCTGGCGGTGCTGCGGATCGACAGGGACGACGGGACGCCGCTGGCTGTGCTGGTGAACTGGGCGGCGCACCCGACGACGCTGCCGCCTTCGCTGCTGAAATTTTCGGCCGACTACGCGGGCGCGCTGAAGGAGGCGGTGCGCGAAGAGACGGGCGCGGCGGCGATTTTTCTTCAGGGGGCGGCAGGCGACCTGAGAACAGAGCGAGGGGGCATGGACTCCCGCGCCTACGGGGCGGCATTGGGGCGCGAGGCGGCGAGGCTGGCGCGCGGGCTCGCGCCGACAGCGCCGGCGAAGCTGGAGATGCGGGCGCAGGAGGAGCGGTTTGTGTTCCGGCCGCGGGTGGATTTGCGAAACCCGCTGGTGGCGGCGATGTATGAAAAGGCGTTTTTCCCCGAACTCGTCAGGAATTACCAGGACGAATATGCACAGGGGGTGAGGCCGCGGCTGATGGCGGTGATGCTCGGCGACGAGACGGGCATGGTGGCGGCGTCGGGCGAGTTCTTTTCGAGCCATGCGGTGCGGCTGCGGGAACGGGCGAGGCTGAAGACGCTGTTTTTCTTCGGATATTCCAACGGATATCACCAGTATTTTCCGACGATCGAAGCGGCGGCCGAGGGAGGCTACGGGGCCGACCCGCCGGTGGCGCCGGCGGCGGTGGGCGCCGGAGAGGAGCTGATGAACCGGGCGCTCCTGTGGCTCTATCAGTTGCGGGGAAGGCTGAGGCAATGAGGAGGGCTGCGATCCTGTGGCTGGCCTTTGCCGCGGCAGGCGGCGCAGAGCTTGTGCGCGACGGCAAGACGCGCCACACCATTGTGATTTCGGCCTCGGCTCCGCCCGCCGAGCGCCGCGCAGCAGAGGAGCTCCGGCGCTTTGTGCGGGAGATGAGCGGCGCGGAGTTGACGGTTCGGGACGACTCGCGAGCGGTGCGCGGACCGCTGGTGCTCGTTGGGCGGAGCCGCGCGTTGCGGCGCGCGGCGCCGGACCTGCGGGTGGAGGGGTTGGGCGCGGAGGAGTTCGTGATCGAGGCTCGCGGCAGGCACCTGGTGATCGCGGGCGGCGGCGAGCGCGGGACGATGTACGGCGTGTACGAGTTCCTGGAGCGGCTGGGCTGCCGGTGGTTCACCGCGGATGTCGCAAAGATCCCACGGCTGCGGACCATTTCGATTGGCGGGCTGAAGGTGCGGCAGGCGCCGGCCTTTGAGTACCGCGAGCCGTTTTTCCGGGAGGCCTTCCAGCGCGACTGGGCGGCGCGAAACCGCGTCAACGGAAATCATGCGGATCTCGATGCCTCCACGGGCGGAAAGACCGGCTATTATCCGTTCGTTCATTCTTTTTATCAGCTCGTACCTCCGGAGAAGTATTTTGCTGTGCACCCGGAGTATTTTTCCCTGGTGGATGGAAAGAGACGCGCCGAGGGCGGGCAGCTGTGCCTGACCAACGGCGAGGTGCTGCGGATCGCCACGGAGACAGTGGAGCGCTGGATCGCGGAGCATCCGGAAGCGAGAATCTTCTCCGTGTCGCAGAACGACTGGGAGGGATGGTGCGAGTGCGACCGCTGCAGGCGCGTGGAAGAGGAGGAGGGCGGGGCCCACAGCGGACCGGTGCTGCGGTTTGTGAACGCGCTGGCGGAGCGGATCGGGAAGAAGCACCCGGACAAGCTGATCGACACGCTGGCGTACTGGTACACGGAGGCGCCGCCGCTGCGGGTCCGCCCGGCGCCGAACGTGCGCGTGCGGCTGTGCCCGATCGGAATCTGCACGGCCCATTCGTTTGCGCAGTGCCCGCGGAGCGCGTATTTTTACCGGAATTTGCGAGCTTGGGCGAAGATTACGGACCAGCTTTATATCTGGCACTACAACACGAATTTCACGCATTATCTGCTTCCCTTCCCCGACCTGGACGAGCTGGGCGCGGACATTCCCCTGTACCGGAAGACAGGCGTGAAGGGGCTGTTTTTGCAGGGGGCGTACGCGGAGGGAGGCGGCGGGGAGATGGCGTGGCTGAAGTCCTGGGTGCTGGCGAAGCTGCTCTGGGACCCGGCGCGCGATGTCTGGCAGCTGGCGGGCGAGTTTCTGGAGGGCGTCTACGGGCGCGCCGCGCCGTGGATGCGAAAGTACCTCGAATTGCTGCACGCGGAGGTGCGCCCCGCGCCCGCCGGGCGCGGACAGCATCTGTGGATCTTCAACGTGCCGGACTACTCGGGCGAGCTGCTGCGGGAGGGCTTCCGGCTGTTTGGCGAGGCGGAGAAGGCGGCGGAGACGGAGGAAGTGAAGCGGCGGGTGCGAAAGGACCGGCTCTCGCTGGAGTATCTGGCGCTGTTGCGGGCGGCCGAATACGAGGTGCGCGGGGCGCGCTACGCGCCCGCGGATCTGGCCGGGTTGCAGCGGCAGGCGCGGGAGTTGCTGGAACAGGCAAGGCAGCATGGCATCCGCAGCCTGCATGAGGGCCGCCCCATGGAGTTTGACGAGCGCCACTACGCGGAGCTGCGCGAATACGCAGTGGAGAGCCTGGAGAACCGCGTGTGGACAGCGGCGGCAGTGCCGGAGCTGAACGGGCGCATCGTGCGGTTCTTCGACAAGGTGGCGGGAAGGGAGATGCTGCGCCGTGCTTCCTTGAGCGATTTGAGGCATCCGGACACAGGAGGCATTTTCGCGACGGTTCATGCGCACCGCCGCGCGCCGGCGTGGCCGGCGCGGTGGCGCGCGGAGCGGGCGGGCGAGGGGCAGTTGCTTTTGTCGGCGGCGCTGGAAAACGGGCTGCAGGCGAGAACCCGAATCGGACTCACCGGGCGGGGTTTGACTCTGGAGACGATCCTGCAGAACCCCACCGGGGAGAATCTTGCGGCGGCGATCCAGCACCGGGCGGAGGCGGCTTCGGACGACATTGACGCGGAAGCGCTCGAATACTCGGGCGCAGACGGAAAGACCGGGAAGCGGCGGCTGATCGATCCGGAGCAGGAGCCGGCGGGGCGGCTGGTGCTGGACTTCCCTGCCCCGGCGCGGACGGGATGGCTGCTGCAACGGGCGCGATTCTTCGCTTCGTCGGATGGCGCGGCGCGGGCAGGGGCGCAGTGGACGGCGAAGACGCCGGCGGGCGTCACGCTCATTCACTGGACGGAAGAGGCGGTGCTGAAGCCGGGCGGGGCGCTGCGGCTGAGATCGTTTTACAGCCGGAAGTAATCACCGCCGCTCGTAGATCTCCGTCCACTTTCTTGTGCCTTCGGGGCTGACGAGCCTGAGCTGGCGTTCGAGCGTGCGCCCGTCGCGGGATACGGTGGTCCGGGCGGTTTCGACGTAGTTGCCATCCGCAGTGCGGAAGGTCGATTCGATGGTGCGGTCGTTGATGCGGACGATGACGATCTCGCCCTGGCCGAAGGAGCGCGACATGGCGTAGGGCTTGCCATCGATGGCGCCCGAGAAGCCGAAATCCCGCTGGTCTTCGTTGGCATAGAGGACGGAGCCGTGGTAGTTGAGACTCGGCTCCTGGTGTTCGATGGTCAGGACAACCGAGACCGGCTTGTTCACGTTGCCCCATTTCGAGCGGCCGACGTTGAGTTGCCAGTTGCCGCTGAGGTTGGCCGGCTGGGCGGCGCAAAGGGCGCCCAGGAGAAACGCTGCGGAAAGGATCCTTGCCAGCATGCGCATGGCCTGCCTCCTCTCGAGGTTCGCGGCTCTACTATAGCGCCGGGAGGGAGCGAAGGGAACCCTGTTGTGCAAGCCGGTGGCCAAGCGGGTGGAGGAGCGAGGAAGTGGCTGCTGGCGCTGTGGCTGTTGGCGGCGGGTGCTGCACGCGAACCCGGCGGGAGTATGATTGGCGCGAAGAACTCTGCAAGGAGGCTTGCCGTGCGACTCGCGTTCTGCGCCCTGCTTTTCTGCACATCCGCCTGCGCCGCCGAGAGGTTTGTCCTGATCCGCGGCGACGGCAGCGTATTGGACTTTGAGATGGCCGATGCGCCGGCGACCAATGCCGAGTGGGCGGAGTTCGTGGCGGCTACCGGCCACGCGGCGCCGCAACACTGGGAGAACGGGAAGCCGCCGCGGGGATTCGAGAACCACCCGGTGATCTACGTCAACCGGTATGACGTGGAGAAGTACCTCGCGTGGCGGACGGCGCGGGAGGGGCGGATGTACCGGTTGCCGACGCCGGCGGAGTTCGAATACGCGGCGCGCGCCGGGCAAAGCGGGGCTGTGTACCCGTGGGGCAGCGAGCCGCCGGCGGGGAGGGCGAATTTCGACGAGCGCGGCGACAGGCCCTTTCCGGGGTGGCGCGAGCACCTGAAGCCGGTGCGCTCGTACGCGCCGAATCCGTGGGGCCTGTATGACATGGCGGGCAACGTGTGGCAGATGGTGCACACGGATCACGATCCGGCGACACAGCGGTGGATTTTCCGTCTGCACGAACCCCACGAGAAGGAGTCGACGGTGATGGGCGGTTCGTGGGCGCGTTCGGCGGCCTATTTGCGCATCGGGGTGCGCGGGGGCGCGGGCGGGGCGGGGATCCGGCATCCGGATCTGGGTTTCCGGCTGGTGCGGGAGCCGCAAGGAGCGCCGCACTTCCGGAGGACGGTGCGGCGGCTGGCAGTGGTCAAAACAGAAAAGGGAATTTCTGTTTCCTGGCAGCTGTTGCCGGGCGAGGAGCGGGCGGGCTTTCACGTCTACCGGTCGCGGAGGCGGGACATGGCCGGGGAGCGGCTGACGCGCGAGCCACTGCGAGAGCGCACGTGGTTTCTGGACGCGGCGCCGCCGCCCGGGCGCGTGTACTACCGCGTGCGCGCCGCCGGCGAGGACGGGCGCGAGGGCGCGCCTTCCGAATGGGGGGCGGAAGCGCCCGAAGCCGGCGGGCTGCCCGCAGTGGCGCTGTTCCAGCCGGGCATCCGGCAGGGGCAGGCGGCGCCGGTGTTCGGGGACCTGAACGGCGACGGCCTGCCGGACGCGGTTTTCCGGCTCGACAACCTGATCCAGGAAAACCGGCCGAACCCCGGGCTTCCGGCGGAGCTGGAGGCTTTCACGAGTTACGGCAAGCAGCTCTGGCGGCGGCCGATGATCCGTTTCGATCTGTGCTTCGGAAACGCCAACAACGCGCCGTTTCTGGTCTACGACCTGGACGGCGACGGGCGCGCGGAAGTGGCGGCGCGGATCGAAGAGGAGGGGCGCGCGTGGCTGGCTGTGCTCGACGGCATGACGGGACGCACGCTGCGGCGCACGCCGTGGCCGGAGATGTTCAGCGACAAGGCGGGAACTTCGACGCGGATTCACATGGCCGTGGCGTATCTGGACGGGAAACGGCCGAGCCTGATCACGCAGACGGGGCTGTACGAGAACGAGCTGTTCCACGCCTGGGACGCGGAGCTGAATCTGCTGTGGAAGTTCGAGAGCACGGGCGCGACGTCGGGCTCCGGATCGCATCACATCGACGTGGCCGACGTGGACGGCGACGGGCGCGACGAGGTGTTCGACGGGACGACCGTGCTGAATCCCGACGGCACGCTGAGGTGGAGCCTCTACCGGCTGCATCCGGACATCGTGGCCATCAAGTGCATTCTGGGGCGGGCGGAACGGCAGGTGTACTACGTCGTGGAAAGCACGACGCATGCGGGGGTGTATGTGGCGGATGCGAAGACGGGGCGGCTCCACTGGAAGCGGAACCGCGAGGACGATGCGCGGTGGACGCACGGGCACACGGGCTGGGCGGCGGACATCTGGGAGGGATCGCCGGGTTACGAGCTGATGGCAAACACCGACGGACACGAGATGAAAGACACGCTGCTGATGGCCGGCGACGGGCGCGAATTGCTGCGCCCTGTCCCCGGCGCATGGCGACCCGTGAACTGGCTGGGGCGCAAGGTGCGAGAGCTGATCTCGAGCGACGGGACGCAGGTGGTGCGGTTTGACGGCAAGGGCTTTGAGCCCGCGTCGCCGCCGCCCGTGGCCGGGGGGTGCCGAGTGCTGATGACGGCCGATCTGTGGGGCGACTACCGCGACGAGATCGTGTGCGCGAAGGCGATCGAGGGCCGGTGGACGGTGATGGTGCTGACCAACACCGACGAGCCGCCCGGGCGCGGCGTGACAAGGACGGCGTCGCGGGAGTACCGGCTGTGGCTGGCACGGAACCTGGGGGCGGGCTACGGGTCGTATTTCGAGTGGGAGGAAGAGCGCTGAAGCAGGCGTGACAGCGGATGGCGAAAAATAGAAGCCGGATTCTGAGCGGGTTGCGCCGCGGCGGGCTGGAGTGCCGGCGGGTGCGGGGGAGGGTCTGGCACGGAGGTCCACTGCCGTGCCACGACGCCCGCTCCCGTTTGATCCTGCCCGACTGCAGCCCACCCTGATCGACCTTGCACTGATGGACCGGCTGGAAGGGGCCGGTTCGCCGGATCCCTTCAGCGTCCTGCTGGAACTGCGGCACGGGGCGCGGGCGGAGGACCTCCGGAAGCTGGTTCCCGCGGCGGAGGCGATCGGCGCAGAGAGCCGCGGGCTGTTCCGGGCGCGCCTGACGAAGGCGGAGATTCTCGCGTTGGCGGACAGGGCGCGGGAGGTGCTGTACCGCATCTGGCTGAACCATTCCGTGCGGGCGCTTTCGCTGCGGGCGATTCAGGCGGACGCTGCGATGGCGGGGTTTCAGGCGACGGGGCGAGGCATTGTATGGGCGGTCGCGGACTCCGGTGTGGCCCAGCACGCGCATTTCGAGCGGTATTCGAACCTTGCTTTGCCGGAGGGGATCGGCCACCGGGATTTCACGGGAGGCGATTCGCCGCTGACCGACGAGTTCGGCCACGGGACGCACGTGGCGGGGATTGTGGCCGGCGCTGCGCCCGCGGGCGCGCAGGTTCCCGAAGGGGCGGACGCTGGCGCGGTGCGCGGCGTGGCGCCGGAGGCGAAGATCCTGTCGCTCAAGGTGCTGGGCGCGGACGGCTGCGGGGAGGTTTCCGACATTCTGGCGGCGCTCGATTATATCCAGCAATTGAACGGATACGGGCGTCGCATTCTGGTTCACGGAGTGAATCTTTCCCTCGGGTATGAGTTCGACCCGGAGTGGTTTGCCTGCGGCGCATCGCCTCTGTGCCAGGAGATTGACAGGCTGGTTCATTCTGGCGTTTGCGTGGTTGTGGCGGCGGGAAATTCCGGTTACGGGTGGCAGAATTCCATGCACACGGGAACCACGCCGGGGTGCCTGGATTTGACGATCAACGATCCGGGGAACGCCGAGCTGGCCATCACTGTGGGATCCACGCACCGGGAGCGGCCGCACACATACGGGGTTTCGTATTTTTCCTCGAAGGGCCCCACGGGGGACGGGCGGATGAAGCCGGACCTGGTGGCGCCGGGAGAGCGGATCGTGAGCTGCGCGGCGCCCTCGAAGGCGCCGGGCGGCGCGGACTGGCGCGTCGCGTACGTGGAGGACTCCGGCACTTCGATGGCTGCGCCGCACATATCGGGAGCGGCGGCTGCGTTTCTTTCGGTCCGGCCGGAATTCATCGGCCGTCCGCTGGACGTAAAGGAGATTTTTCTGGACACGGCCACCGATCTCCGGCGCGCGAGGACTTTTCAGGGACGCGGAATGGTGAATTTATTCCGGGCGCTTCAGGCACGATAAAAACGGCCATTCCGATCGCCGAGACAGGGAGATGAGAATGACGTATTTCAGAGTGGATTTTGACAGGTCGGGGCGGCTGCTGAAGGCGGCCCAGCGCGACGCGCTGCTGGCCTTTGTGCAGAGGGAGAAGCCGGAGACGCTGCTGATGGTGGCGCACGGGTGGCTGAACGACACGGAGGCGAGCGGGCGGATGTTTGCGTGGTTCGCCGAGGCGATGCGGCCGGTGGCGGTGTGCGGCCTCGCGTGGCCGTCGCATCCGCTGCGGCGGAATTCCGCGGGCGTGGTGAAGGCGGGAATCGAGGCGACTTCGTACTACGTGATGAAGGAGCGCGCCGCAGAGGTGGGGGCGGGTGGCGTGGCGCCGTTGGTGCGGACGGTGCGGCAGGTGTCGCCGGAGACGGCTGTGCATTTCGTGGGGCATTCATTCGGCGCGCGGCTGGTGACAGCCGCCGCCATGGCGCTGGGACGCTGGGAGGGCGGAGCGTGGATCGAGAGCATGCTTCTGCTGCAGGGCGCCTTCTCCCAATTCGCGTTCGGCCCGCAGGGGCTTTACCGCCCGGTGGTGGCAGAGCGGATGGTGCGCGGCCCCATCGCCGTCACCCATTCGGTTCACGACAAGGCGGTAGGAATGGCGTATCCGGTGGCTTCCTTGCTGAAGAAGCAGAACGCCTCGGGGCTGGGCGGACCGAATGACCCCTACGGTGGGCTGGGCGCGAACGGGGCGCGAGGGCTGAGCGCGGAGGAGTGCATCGGGTTGAACCTGGGGGACACGGCATCGCTGGAGCGCTTCCTTCACTATCCCGTGATCAACCTGAACGCCGACCGCGTGATCCTGGGGCACACCGACATCTACAAGCCGCAGGTGGCCGATACGCTGCGCGTGTTGTTCCGGCTGGCGACGAGTGCGAAGTGAGCCGTCAGATGCGGATCGTTCCCTTGAGGTAGAGCACGGCGCCGCCCGCGATTTCGACGCGGCTGCCTTTCAGAGCGCATTCAAGTTCCCCGCCGCGGCTCGAAACCTGACGCGCGCGCAGCCGCTCCTTGCCGAGACGGCGCGCCCAATACGGAATCAAGGTGCAGTGGGCGCTGCCGGTGACCGGGTCCTCGGGCACGCCTGCGGCAGGCGCGAAGAAGCGGGAGACGAAATCGTAGTTTCCGCTGCGAGCGGGCGCGGTGACGATGACGGCGAAGCGGTCGGCTTGGGCGAGGCGGTAGAAATCGGGACGCAAAGCCCGTACCTCCTCCTCGGAGGCGTAAACCACCATGTAATCGCGCGAAGCCAGGACTTCCTGCGGCGATCCGCCGAGCGCACCGACGAGCCCCGGGCAGGGCTCGACCGGTTCCGGCGGGCGGGAGGGGAAGTCCATCACGAGGAGGTTGCCGCGCCGCTCGACCGTCAGCGGCCCGCTGCACGTGTCGAAGACGACGCTGGGGCGGTCCGGCTCGAGGAACTCGAAGACGACGAACGCCGAGGCGAGGGTGGCGTGGCCGCAGAGGTCGACTTCGGTGGCGGGAGTGAACCAGCGGAGCTTGTATTCGTCGCCACTCCGGATGAAGAAGGCGGTTTCGGCGAGGTTGTTCTCTGTGGCGATGGACTGCATGACATCGTCCGGCAGGAGGTCTTCGAGGGGAACCACGGCGGCAGGGTTGCCCTCGAAGACGCGGCTGGCGAAGGCATCCACCTGGTAGATGGGCAGCTCGGGCATGATTTCAATGTAGCGGGCAGCGGGGGAGAAGTGCAGGAGTTGCGCACCGGAAACCCTTGATCGGCGGCGGCGGGTTCGCTCATGATGAAAGGCGAAGGAGATTCCGGGATGAAACGCTGGGGTGTGGTAGCCGTTTTTGTTCTCTGCGCCGGAGCCGTTCCGGCGGTGGACATCCCGCCGGCGAGGCTGCGGGCATTCAAGCCGCTGCCGCAAGCGGTGGAAAATCCGAAAAACCCGATCACGCCGGAAAAAGTGGAGCTGGGGCGGATGTTGTATTTTGAGAACCGCCTGAGCAAGAGCCACAAGTTTTCCTGCAACAGCTGCCACATGCTGGACAAATATGGCGTGGACAACGAGCCCACAAGCGAAGGGCACCGCGGGCAGCGCGGCGACCGCAACTCGCCGACGGTTTACAACGCCGCGGTGCATTTCGTGCAGTTCTGGGACGGGCGGGCGGCGGACGTCGAGGAACAAGCCAAGGGACCGGTGATGAACCCGGTGGAGATGGCGATGCCGGACGAGAAGACGGTGATCGCGACATTGAAGTCGATCCCGCAGTACGTGGAGATGTTCCGGAAGGCATTTCCCGGGGAAAGGGATCCGGTCAGCTATGACAACATGGCGCGGGCCATCGGCGCTTTCGAGCGCAAGCTCATGACGCCGTCGAGGTGGGACCGGTTCCTGGAGGGAGACAGGACGGCTCTGAATGACGCCGAAAAGGAAGGGTTCCTGAAGTTCGCCGACGCCGGGTGCGCGACCTGCCACATGGGCACTTGCGCGGGGGGAACGATGTTCCAGAAGTTGGGTGTGACGAAGCCTTATCCGGGGCTGAAGGACGAGGGGCGGGCGAAGGTGACGGGCCGGGCGGAGGACCGTTTCTTCTTCAAGGTGCCCGGATTGCGCAACGTGGAGAAGACGTGGCCGTACTTCCACGACGGATCGGTGAAGACGCTGGAGGAGGCGGTGCAGAAGATGGCCGAGTACGAACTGGGCAAGAGCCTGAGCGCGGCCGACGTGCAGTCGATCGTGGCGTGGCTGAAGACCCTGACGGGAGACATCCCCGCGGATCTGGCCAAGCCGCCGGCGCTGCCGCCCTCGACAGCGAAGACGCCGAAGCCGTCGCTTTCCGACTGAGCCATGCGGAAACAAATCTGGTTATTTTTGTTTTTGGCCGCTTCGGCGGCGCAGGCGCCGGATGCGAGGGAGCGCGCGTCGCAGGCCGCAGCCGGGCTGGGCCGCGTGCTGATGGAGCTGCTCGGGGAGGAGCTCAAGCAGGGCGGCTACGCAGGAGCGGCGCGCGCCTGCTCGGAGCTGGCGCAGGAAGTGACCGCAGAGTTCGGGCGCGAGCAGGGACTGGAGATCCGGCGCGTGAGCCTGCGGGCGCGGAACCCCAAGGACCAGCCGGACGAGTGGGAGGCGGCGAAGCTGCGGGAGTGGGAGAAGACGTACAAGCCGGGCACGCCGCCCGATGAGGTGTACGAGGTGGTGGAGGAGGACGGGCGCCGATACGCGCGCTACCTCAAGCCCATCGTGGTGCAGGCCATGTGCCTGGGATGCCACGGCGCACGGGAATCGATGGCGGAAGAGGTGCGGCAGGTGCTGAACGACCGCTACCCGCGGGACAGGGCCACCGGATACAAGGCGGGCGACCTGCGCGGGGCGTTTTCGGTGACTCTCCGGCTCGACTCGAAGTGAGTGCGCCGGCGGGCGGGGTTCTGTAAAGTAGCGTTAAAGGGTGCCTGCACCGGTAAGTGCGTCCACGAGGGGCGCGTCCAAATCCATGAACGAGCCGGCGCACCAGCGCCGCCAAATCGAATCCATGCGAGGGAGGGATGCAGAATGATGAGGCGAACCGCAATCCTGGCACTGCTGGCGCCCGTAGCCGCACGGGCGCAACGCGGCTTTCGCGGGGGTTTTCGGAGCGGGCGGGCCGGGGACAGCCTGCCGATGGCGAGCACCGACAGCGAGAGGCGGATTCTGGGCGTTCTTCAGGAGGCGTGGAACACAGGCGCGACCTACGCCAATGTGCCGCACGCCGACGGGCGAATGCTGCGCCTGCTGGCGGAGACGAGCGGGGCAAAGAGGGTGGTGGAGATCGGCACTTCCACGGGGCTTTCGGGTCTCTGGTTCTGCCTGGCGCTGCACAAGACGGGCGGGCGCCTGACGACGTTCGAGTACGACGCGCGCCGGGCGACGACGGCACGAAGGCATTTTGAGCAAGCCGGCGTGGCGCAGATCGTGACCATCGTCGAGGGCGACGCGCACCAGACCATCGCGCGGCTCAAGGAGCCGATCGACATTCTGTTCCTGGACGCCGACAAGGAAGGCTATGTCGACTACCTGAACCGGCTGCTGCCGCTGGTGCGCCCCGGGGGGCTGATTCTGGCGCACAACATCGACATGGTTGCGGACTACGACAGGACGGTGAATTCCAACCCGGCGCTGGAGACGCAGTATTTCCGCGAAGGCGGAGGCATGTCGATCACTTTGAAGAAGCTGTGAGAGCGGGCGCGGCGCAGGCGGCGGGGCAGCAGACGCGGGGAGAACAGGCGCCGTCCACGCAAGACTCCTGAGAAGCTCTCCCGCGCGGTTGCCCGGAGCCCGCCTTCCCCTCGCACAAGGGCCGAGTCCGCGCTCTGTGGCGCTCACTTCCGGCGCACGGAGACGAGTTCGAAGCGGGAGACGGAATTCCGCGCCAGGTAGGTCTTCAGCAGGACTTCGAAGTGGGGAACAGCGCCAGACGGAGCACCCAGCCTCTGGCGGAGCGTCTCGACCCAGGATTCGGTGGTGATGAACTCGACGCCGGCGTCGGAGGAGTTGACGTCAGTGCCAGAGATCAGCAGCGCCGTGCCGCCGGCCTTCAGGCTCCCGAGGTACGCCACGCGGCAGTAGCCGACGCGGCTCCATTCGACCGGGTATTCGGGCAGCTCGCCCGGAAGCGGGTTGGTGTTGCGAAACGAGGCGCGGCGGGGAGGCTCAGTGAACACTGTCTGGAAGTTGAGCCGGCTTTCATAGGCTCCCACCCACGGGTTGCCGCGGCGGCTGCCGAGGAGGACGACATTGCCCGAGGAGACCATGTTGATGTTGGCGTCGCGGGAGGAGAGGACGTCGAGGGGAAGCCCGTTCAGGGCGAACAGAAGTCCAAGGCGGCGTGCGGCGGTAGCGTCGGCAACCGTGGTTGGATAGCGGTTGAAAAAGCCGAGGACGGCGGAGCGCAGGACCGGATCGGCAATCTCCTTCTCGGCGAGCGCTCCGAAGCCCCGGTTCTGGTATTGCTCCAGGGTGAGGTGGTGCTGGAGGGCGTCCTGGAGCGGCAACAGGCCGAGATCGGACAGCAGCAGGTGCGTCTGATGGCCGTTGCCAAACATCTGCCGCCAGAGCCGGTCGACTGAGGAGTGCGGCCCAAGACCGGCCTCGAGGCGCGAGGAGAGACGGTAATTCCAGACGAGCAGGGACGCGCAAATCAGCGACAAACCGGCCGCGGCCAGCCAGCCGAGACGGGAGCGGCTTTCGGGGAGAGGCAGGGGCGGGACAGCTGCCGGCTCGCCGGTGTGCTCGAAAAACTGAAACAGGTAGCTGCCCTTAGGGAGGCGGACGCGGAGGCGTTCCTGCCTGCCCTCTTCCTCGAAGTACTGCTCGATCTTCTTCCGGAGATGGGAGACCTGCACGCGGACGATGGTGTCCTGGCTGGTGTCATAACCCGGAGAGCGCCCAAAGACAGCCACGCCGATGTCCTGCTCGCGAGGGGGATGCTCGGGCGATACGATGGAGCGCTGGCCGAGGTACTCCAGCAGTTCCTTGGCTCGTTGGGATTTCTGAAGGAGCGAACTTGACGCGATTCGTTCCAACAAGGCCCACTTGGTGGCGGCGCTGGTATCGCCGCCACAGGCCGGGACTGGCGAACCGAGAGCCACGGGACGTTACCCGGCCATGAGTATAGCACCAGACAGGCGCCGGCAACTCCAAGAAACTGCAAGACTCCGATGGCGGTTTATCAGTTAAAGCGCCGTGAATTCACTTGCGCGCCCACAGCGGACGGGTTCACTCTCGGATCGAAGACAGACAAAAGTGCGGTCGTGGAAGCGGCAGAGCAGGAACCGGCCGCGCAGATTCAGGGGACAAGGGCCGGCGCGAAGGCTGAGTACTTCGCCAACGGGCCGGACGGTGATCGAGAAAAGGCAAGGAAGGCGACCCATGGTTCGTATGACAACGAGGGTATTCTGGCTGGCACTGTTGGTAGCGTGGATGATGGCCGGGCTGGCGATGGGACAATCGCAGGACGCCCGGGGCAATATCCTGGGCCGAGTGACGGACCCGTCGGGGGCAGTGATCCCCGGGGCGGAGGTGAAGGCGAGAAACACGTCCACCGGCGTCACGGTGGGCGCCAAGACCAACGAGAGCGGCAATTATGTGCTGCCGTTCCTGATGCCGGGCTTATACGAAGTCTCGACGGAGGCGCCGGGGTTCCGCAAGTTTCTGCGCGGCAATATCCAGGTGCGCGTGAACGAAAACGTTCAGCTCGACATCCAGTTGACCGTGGGCGAGCTGGCGGAAGTGGTGCAGGTGACGGCGGAGACGCCTCTGCTGCAAACCGCCGAGGCGACGCTCGGGCAGGTGGTGGACGAGCGGCGGATCCTGGAGCTGCCGCTGTTCGCGGGCAACGCCATGGATCTGGTTCACCTGGCGCCGGGAACGGTGAACGGCACCGACATGAGGCTTCGCAAGGCGCCGTTCAACAACGCGCCGTCGCAGTTTTCGACCGACGGCAGCGGCAACTACGGCAACGCGTTCACGATTGACGGCGTGGCGAATCTCTACTCGGATGGCACCAGCCCGCGGGTGGCGTTCTCGCCGCCGCAGGCGTCGCTGGCGGAGTTCAAGGTGCAGACGTCGTCGTTTGACGCCAGCGTGGGGCGCACCGCCGGGGCGCTGGTGAATGTGAGCACGAAGGGCGGCACGAACGAACTGCACGGGCAGATGTGGTACTGGCTGCGCCATTCCAAGCTGGATGCGCCGACGATTTATCAGAACCGATCGAACCCGCCGGGCTACAAGCTGCCCATTTACCAGGACCACCGTTACGGCATTTCGGGCGGCGCGCCGGTGATGCTGCCCGGCGTGTACAACGGCAAGAACAGAACGTTCTGGCACTTCACATACGAGGCGAACAAGTTCGGCGATCCGAACGTGGGCGGCTCGATGATTTCGACCGTGCCGAGCGAGGCGTGGCGGAACGGAGACCTTTCCGACTTGTTGAAGCTGGGCTCGACCTACCAGCTCTACGATCCGTTCTCGATCGCCGTGGCGCCGGGCGGACGGTTCAGCCGCCAGCCGCTGCCGGGCAACATTTTCCCCAAGAGCCGGATTCATCCGGCGGCGCAGAAGCTGCTGGCGCTATATCCGCTGCCCAACCAGCCTGGCACCGCCGACGGGCGCAACAACTTCTTCATGTCGAAGCCGGCGCTGGAGGATTACTGGACCACGATCGGGCGGGTCGATCACGCCTTCAACGAGCGCAACCGGATGTTCCTGCGCTTCCACCGCGATTTCTGGGAAGAGGACAAGAACCGCCACTTCGGCAACTCGGTGAACGGGATCATCCTGAACCGCATCAACCGTGGCATTGCGCTGGATGACGTGCACATGTTGTCGTCGACGATGGTCTTGAACCTGCGGTATGGCATCAGCGCCCAGGAGTTTCCGGAGCGGCGCGTGAGCCGCGGGTTTGACCTTGCTTCGCTCGGCTTTTCGTCCAACCTGGTGAACCTGGTGGACAAGAGCCTCGCCACGATTCCGCGGACTTCAGTGGGTTCGCTCACCCGGCTGGCGCCGTGGGAATCCGGCGATGGCAAGACGGCATCGATCAGCCACAACGCGGTGGCGAGCCTGACCTGGATCCGCGGGGACCACAACATGCGCATGGGGCTGGACTGGATGGCGTTCCGCGAATTTCGCGCGCGCTTCCCCGGCGACGTCTCGCCGGATCTGAGCTTTTCCAACGCGTGGGCGCGCGGACCGCTGGATAACAGCCCGGCGCCGCCGGTGGGGGCGGAGTTTATCGCTTTGCTGGCCGGCATCCCGGGCGGGAGCCTTTCACGCACCGGCACGCACGCCGAGCAGGACATTTACACGGCGCTCTACTTCCAGGACGACTGGAAGCTGACGCGCAAGCTGACGTTGAACCTCGGGCTCCGCGCCGAGCATGAGTCGCCGATCACGGAGCGTTACAACCGCAGCGTGACGCAGTTCGACGGAACGAGTTCCAACCCGATCGAACCCGCGGCCATTGCCAACTACGCCAAGGCGCCGATGCCGGAGCTGCCGTTGCAGAACTTCCGCGTGCTGGGAGGTGTGACTTTCGCCGGAGTGGGCGGCAATCCGCGCGAGTACTGGCGGGGGCAGGGCATCCAATGGTCGCCGCGGATCGGGCTGGCGTATCAGTGGACGCCAGCGACGGTGTTGCGAGCCGGCTACGGCATCTTCTATGCCCCGATGGGCATTCTGCGGACGAACTCGATCCTGTCGGGCTTCTCGCGCAGCACGCCCATTGTGGCCACCAACGACAACGGCCTCACATGGATCGCCGATCTCGCCGATCCGCTCCCCGGCGGGCTGTTGCCGGTGCTGGGCGCCTCGGAGGGGTTGCAGACGACGCTCGGTCAAGGAACCAGCTTTTTCCCGCTGGAGCGCAAGATGCCGCCGACACACCGCTTCTCGTTCGGGTTCCAGCGCCAGCTGCCGGGCGGGATCATGGTGGAGGCCTCCTATGTGGGCAGCCGCAGCTACCGGCTGCCGGTGTCTCGCGCGGCAAGCTACACGCCGAAGCAGTACTACAGCACGCTGCCCTACCGCGACAACGCGACCATCAACTTCATGACGGCGAACTTCACCAGCCCGTTTTTCGGGCTGCACCCGAACTTCACGTCGCGCAACATCACGAGGGCGCAGCTGCTGACGCAATATCCTCACTTCTCGAGTGTCACATTCCAGGACTCGGTGGGCTACTCGTGGTACCACTCGATGCAGAGCCGGCTGGAGAAGCGCTTCAGCAAGGGCTGGACCCTGCAGATGGCGTGGACGTGGTCGAAGGCAATGGCGGCCAACAGCTACCTGAACGCTTTCGATCCGCTGCCCTATGAGTCGATCTCGGATCTGGACCGCCTGCACCGGGTAACCGGCAGCGGCATTTACGAACTGCCGTTCGGCAGGGGGCGGAAATTCGGCGCCTCGATGCCGGCGCCGCTGCAGGTCCTGGCCGGCGGCTGGCAGATCAGCGGCGTCTACCAGTTTCAGAGCGGGGCTCCGCTTGGGTTCGGGCAGGCGCTGTTCGTCGACGACTCCCGCAAGATCGTGCTGCCTTCGGACCAGCGCAACACGGACCGCTGGTTCAACACCGGCGTGTTCAACCGCAACGCGGCGCAGCAACTGGCGTGGAACGTGAATACGTCGCCGCTGCGCTACTCCAACATCCGCGCAGACTCCCAGCGCAGGCTGGATCTTTCGGCGAACAAGACGTTCCGCATCACGGAAGGAGTGCGCGTGGTGTTCCGCGCCGATACTTTCAACGCCCGGAACGAGGTGGTTCTGCGCTCGCCAAACACGACTCCGACCAACAGTGCGTTCGGACGCGTGACCGCGCAGGAGCCGCCGCGCTCCTGGCAGTTCTCGCTGACCGTGCGGTACTGAACCGCGCGCCGGGGCGGCCTGCTTGCGCCGGGCCGCCCCGCAAGCCCCTTGTCACGGCCCATGCGGGTGGTGCATCTTCGAGGAGGAGGCACTGCGCATGATCTCTCCTCCGTTTGAATCGGTAGTCTGCCCGATCGACTTCAGCGAGTGCTCGGCCAACGCCCTGCGCTGGGCCGCCTGGCTGGCGCAGACTTCCGGCAAGCCGCTGCGCCTGCTCCACGCGGTCCATGTCGACACACCTTCCTACCTGACGCCGGAGAGGCGCGAGCAGATCCTGGAGGAATGGAATGAAGTGCGGCGGCACGCAGAGGCGCATCTGAAAGAATGGTCCCGCCAGTATCTGCCGGAAGGAGTGGAGGTCCACTACGAAGTGTCCGACGCTCCGCCGGTGGAGGCCATCATCGCGGCGGCGCACCGGGCCAACGCGTGGGTGGTGATGGGGACGCACGGCAGGACGGGATGGCGGCAAGTGTGGCTCGGATCGGTGACCACACGGACGATCGAGCAGGCCAAGGTGCCCGTGCTCGCCATTCCTCCCGACGAGGCCATCTGCCCGAAGTGAGGACGAATGCCTGACTGGTTGCTGGCAGTCATCGTGGCGGGCGGCTACATCGCCCTGATGAAGTGGGTCCTGCCGCGTCTGGGCGTGCCCACCTGAATGAGCGCCAGTTGCGACGTCGAGTTTCGGCGTCAGGAGCCGGACGAGCCGGAAGGCAGAGAAAACCCGAAGCAATAGCCCGAAGGATTGGCTGAGTCCTTCAGGGATTCACCCGATATATTCGACGCGCCCCTTGGCGCATGATTGGGGCAGGCAGTTGGCAGTGAGAGCCAATGGCTGTGAGGAGGTGCGTCTTGTTTGCCGACCGTATCGTCTTTCTGGCACGGGATCTCGAGGCTGCCAGCGAGATCCGGGAGCTTGCGGGCCAGTGCAACCCTTTTCATGAGCTGCAGACCGTGGACGCTGGGGACGCCGGGAGGCTGAAGGAATTTCTGGACTCGCTGAAGGGCGCGAAGCCGGACGCGGTTCTTGTCGAGGTCCGGGGATTCCAGGAGATCGCAGAGGTTTTGGAGCCTCTCCTGGCGGCGGATCCGATGTTGCCTGTCCTGATTTACTGCCGCAAGATCGACAACCAAGCCTACCTCGAGCTTCACCGGCTGGGCTTCGGGAACAGGATTCTCCATCTGCCTTGCTGGCGCGAAATCCTGGAGCAGGCCATGCTGGAGCTGCGCAGCCGGCGCGAGAGGCCGTTTGTTCCTCCAGCCGAATTGTGCCCGGTGGTGAGCTTCTTTCCCGGCAAGCCGGGCAGCGGCGCCTCCACGCTGGCATGGCATTTCGCCAATGTCTGCGCCGGGATTCTGGGCGGGAGAGTCCTCCTGGTTGATCTGGATCTGAACTGTGGAGTTCAGAGCTTATTCGCGGGGGCGCAGTCCGGCATGAACCTGTTTGACGCCATCTCGATCGTGGATCACACCGGCCAGATGCCGGATTCCCATCACGTGGCAAAACGGAACGGCGTGGAGATCCTGGGCGCCATGAGGCGTTGCCGGTCCTCGCGGATCGATTCGCGGCTCTATGAGAACTTTCTCACGGCGGCTCGCGCCTCCTGCCGCATTGTTGTCGCGGACCATTCCGGCAATTGGGAGCGGTTCTCAGTAGAAACGATGAAAGCCTCCGCACTGCTTTATTGCGTCTGCGGAAGCGACTTTGTGTCCTTGTCTCAAGCCGGTCGGGCCAGTGTTATGCTTGCCGAGGAAGGCCTCCTGCCGAGAACGCGGCTTGTGGTGAACCGGAATTCGTCGAGATTCGCCCTGCCTCCCGAGGAGGCCGAAAGGTTGTCTGTGCTGAGGATGGCCGCCGGCCTGCCCAACTGCTACGGCGAGATGCAGAAAGCGGTGACCCGAGGCTACCTGGCGGAAAAACAGACCGCTTATTTCGCCTCTGTCGAGTCCTTGGCGATGAACACGTTGCGGTCCGTGCGGCTGCTCGGCGAGGAGGACACCGGAAATGCCAGGGGGAAGACCGGGGCAGGAGGGTGGCTCCGGTCTCTGGGCTTGGCCCGGCGGACACCGGCGCCGGCAGCCCCGGAAACCGCCGCAAGGCCCTGAGAAACGGCCACCCCGGAGCTCTCGAAGAAACGCGCCGCTGAAAATTTCCCTTGGCAAGACGTGGCAATTCGCGATAGTATAAACAGGATTCCGAGTCGTGGAAGGTGCCATGTCTACAATCGTTGGCGTGCTGATATTGACCGCGATTGCCTCCGCAGCCATAGGCTGGCTTGCCTGGAAGATCCACGGGGCACTGCGCGTGGAAGAAGCCGATTGCTCGTGGTGGGAGCACTTTGATCCGGGCAAATACAGGCCGTTGCTGAATATGCTGGACGAGACAGAGGTGGAATTTCTGCGCGCGCAGCGCGGGTACAACCGCCGTCTGCTCCGGAAGTTTCGCGCCGAGCGGGCGCGGATATGCCGCCAGTTCTTGAGGGAAATGAAATCGGACTTCCACCGCCTTCAGGCAGTCGGGCAAGCCCTTGTAGTCGCCAGCCGGTGTTCGGAGGACTTCCCCGAAGAGCTGTTCCGGCAGAGGATCCGGTTCAGCCTGGCGTGGTGGAGGATGAGGGCGGGTCTTGCGGCATGGAGGTTGGGACTTCCAGAGCCGGATGCAACCCCTCTTCTGGCTTCCATGGAGGCATCCGCCAGCACAGTGCGGCTGGCGGTGGCCCCTGCCGCCTGACTGTAGCCTGACGAGTGACTTACCGCCGGCCTTTCAGCCATGCTTTGGCTGCGGCCAGCTGCTCGAAGCGTTTCTCGTCCGCGCGGAAATCCGGCGTGTGCACGCACCTCCGGTGGCGGCGGTGCTCGACGGGATGTTTCAAGTGCAGCATTTCGTGGAACAGCACATATTCGACAACGGTTTGCGGCACCTCAGGGCGGTCCAGCCAGGAACTCAGAATGATGGCATTGTGAGCGTGATCATAATGGCCCAGGAGCGTGCGAGAGGGCCGGCGGCTCCAGCCGAGGAGGGGTTTGGGGAAGAGGGGGCCGAAGTAGCGGTCGCGCAGTTCATTGAAGAGTGTGTCCAGGTCATAGGTCTCGCCCTGCGGCCCGGAGACGAATTTCCGGCCACGCGCCGCGCGCAGGGCGAGGTGGTCGCGCCGGACTTCTTTCCGGTTGAGATACTGCCGGTAATGGCGCACCCAGTGCGGGGGCGGCGTGAGACGGAAGAGGCGGGAGAGCAGGATCCAGGCCAGGGCCTCCCGAACTGTCGCAGGCGCGGCCGCCATCAGTTCGCTGAGGCGGAGCTCGAGCACTCCCCCTGCCAGCCTGAGCTTGCCCATGGTGGCGACATAGGGACGGACAAGCAGGCGGATCTCGGGGATTGTGGCGTTGCGAGACAGGGCGGCGTAGACGCGGCGGAAAATCGATTCGGTCGATTCCGGCGCCGGAGCCACTTCGAAAGGCAGAAGTTGCATCCCTCTCCCTGAATAGCATAGTTTTAGAGTTTCCCGTCCGTTACAAAGGGACGGCAGGACGCCTGCCTCCCCGCAGGAGCCGCAGGCGCGAAGGAGGTTCGTTGTTACGAGCGAAGATCAGCGCGGTGGGCGCCTGGGTGCCGCCGCGGGTATTGACCAACGATGATCTGGCACGGATGGTGGAGACTTCCAACGAGTGGATCCTGGAGAGGACCGGGATTCGCGAACGGCATATTGCCGATCCTGGCATTGCCACTTCCGACATGGCCATCGAGGCGGCGAAGGCGGCGCTGGCCAACCATGGTTCGACTGCCGAAGATGTCGATGGCATCATCCTGTGCACGGTCACACCTGACCATATGTTCCCCTCCACGGCGTGCATCGTCCAGCACAAGCTGGGGGTGAGGCGGGCCTGGGGCTTCGATCTGGTGGCCGCGTGCTCGAGCTTTGTCTACGGCCTGACGACGGCCGCCCACCTGGTCGGCTGCGGAACGCACAAGAAGGTGCTCGTGATCGGATCGGACACGATGAGCCGGATCATCGATTACACAGACCGCGCCACTTGTGTTCTGTTCGGCGATGGAGCGGGCGCGTTCGTGGTGGAGCCCGCCGCCGACGGGGAACCCGGCTTTCTCGGCTTCCGCAACGAGATCGACGGCTCCGGAGGCGAGGTGCTGATCATGCCCGCCGGCGGCTCGCGGATGCCGCCCTCGCACGAGACGGTGGAGAGGCGCCTGCACTTCGTCCACCAGGAGGGGCAGGCCGTGTTCAAGTACGCCGTGAAGAAGATGGGCGATGTGTCGGCGGAACTGCTGGAGGAGATCGGCATCAGCCCCTCCGAAGTGAAGCTGATGGTGCCCCATCAGGCGAACCGCCGGATTATTCTGGCCGCGGCCAACCGGCTGGGCATCAGCGAAGACAACGTTCTCATCAACATCGAGCGCTACGGCAACACGACGTCCGGCACCATTCCGATCGCCACCACGGAAGCATGGCAGCAGGGACGTCTCAAGAAGGGTGACATCGTTCTGTTTGCCGCCGTCGGCGCCGGCTTCACCGTGGGCGCAAACGTGTGGCGCTGGGCGATTTGACGGCCATCGCCCGGCGGGGTTTCGCACGGTGGATGGCGGGACCGGCCCCGCTCAGAGACCGTGCGGTCCGGCGGCGGCCACGGCTGGGAAGGGATTCGCGCGGACATCGTTTCCACCGCCTGGGGGAGCCTTGCGTGCTGGCGTGAAACGCCGCGGGCCAAGCCTCGATGGCGGTTGCTGTCGAAGGGATGCGGGGCTGGTGCGGCGCAGTGGATGCTTCCGGGAGAGGATCCGAAGTTGCGGCTTTGCCGGTCCTGCCGCTTCCCTTCCCGCCTGTTTCCGCTTATCATAGAGTTCAGGCGCGCCCGTAGCTCAGCTGGATAGAGCGTTTGCCTCCGGAGCAAAAGGCCGCAGGTTCGAATCCTGCCGGGCGTACCATTTCAGATTCAGTGATTTACGGGCGGCCAAGGGGCGTGCATCAGCTACGGGGACACACCGGAGGATCACCTCCGGCCGGCGGACCAGCCACAATGGCAGCGAGGCCGCGGGGAACCAGCAGTCACAACTTGTGGCGATGAGCCCCAAGACGCATCCAGACGCACGCCTGGGCGCACTCACTCCAAGTGCATAGCCATCCTCGCAGCACAGAAAGGCTGCGGGATGCGTCAGTCCACTCTTAGCGAAGTCACGCGACAGAGTGAGTCCGCTTCCGGCAGCCCTGGCGGCCGCACGTGCACAGGATGCAGTGATCTGGCGTCTTCGTAAGGCCACCGGCCATCCACGTTTGACCCAAGATCCCTCTGTACATGCCGGCGTCGGACGCCCGTCCGCAAAGCGAGATGGCGGGAGCGTCGGCCCCCCCCTATCTTGCCGTCTCCCAGCGGATTGTCTTTCGGGGCAAATTCACAACCAGACGCCGGTCGTGGATGACAAAGCTCAGTTCCTCATCCTGCTTGCGCCAGGAGAAATCCTTTGCCATCCTGAAAGACACGTCAACATCCGCCGTCGACAGCGGCAACACCATCCGCTCATGCCCTGCGTGGATCACGCCGTCCCGGATCTCGATGCGCAAAGTCACCAGCCAGTACTTCCTGTCCTGGACCTCCACAAAAGCGACCCGCCGGCTGTCGGAAAACCAGAGAAATGAGCCCGAGGCATAGCGCCGCCGTGACATGTCCTCCGACCCCTCGATTTCTATCTCTTTCAGTTCCGAATCGGGCGGGTAAACCTGATAAAACCCGGGTTCGCTCTGA
>Ga0209018_1001014_pt1 | contig 24170 bp, 21 predicted proteins | sample YNPBryBLVA2012_FD_185814 | JGI IMG/M metagenome (GOLD analysis project Ga0209018, IMG submission 185814) | Anoxygenic and chlorotrophic microbial mat microbial communities from Yellowstone National Park, USA - YNP Bryant BLVA 2012 (SPAdes)... ...
AGTGAGGAGCAATTGCGCAAAGCTCAGAAAGCCGGTTTTGATGGCTTCTTGGGCAAACCTCTCGATCCTGACCGTTTTCCTGACCAAATCCGCCGCATTTTGCGCGGCGATTCCGTCTGGGAATGGCATTAGCGGCGGCTTGTCTGGTGCCGAACGGTCCTTCTAGACGTTCAGCGTGTTCAGTACAGCCGCGTGATTTTCTCTCTGTCAGAAAAGGTGAAGGATGTAAATGCCAGGATACCGCCGTTTGTCAATACGGCGATCCTTATTTGCACGGTATAATTTGCCTTGTGTGCACGCTCACTAACCAGGGAAGGTTTCAGTGATCACAACGTTGGAGCAAGATACTGCTCTGCTAAACGGCATTCTGGTTCGTTATGCCGGACGGCAGCGAGATGCGCTGCTGCCCATCCTTTGGGAAGTGCAGACAGCTTATGGGTACATCAGTCGAGATGCTGTGCGTGCTATTTCCTTGACCCTGCATGTGCCTGAAGCGGATATTTACGGCGTCATTGGCTTTTACAGCCTGTTTTATGACCAGCCGACGGGTGAGACGATCATCCGCGTCTGTACCAACCCTTCCTGCGGGATTGCCGGGGCAGACGAGGTGATCGATAAACTGTGTGCGCGCCTCGGAATCCGTCCGGGTCAGACTACGCCCGATGGCCGATACACTATCGAGCGGTCGCCCTGCGTGGGGCTGTGTGAACATGCGCCGGCAGCGCTGATCAGCCGTCGTGGCATCGGCGAGATTCTGGTCGGGCATGCGACCGACATCGACGCCCTGTTGGAGGCCCGCGACGTACCTTATCCTGCCGTTACGTCTACGATGCCGAATCTGTTGTTGGCCGGAATCGATCCGCAGCGCGCCCAAACGCTGGCGGAATATGGTGATTACGCGGGTTTGCGCCATGCGCTCACCAACCTCGGCCCCGACAAGCTGATCGAGGAAGTAATTGCTTCCGGCCTGATCGGGCGCGGCGGCGCAGCGTTTCCCACCGGCATGAAATGGAAGTACACGCGCCCCGTCCTGGCCCAGCCGCATTATGCCGTTGCCAACGCCGATGAGAGCGAGCCGGGGACGTTTAAAGACCGAGTGCTGATGGAAGGCCGCCCACACTTGTTGTTGGAAGGATTGGCGCTGTGCGCCTATGCCATTGGTGCACAGAAAGCCTATATCTTCATTCGCGGCGAATATCCTCGCGCGGCGCAGCGCGTGGAAGCGGCAATTGCCGAAGCAGAGGCGGCAGGGCTGCTGGGTGACAACATCATGGGCACGGATTTCTCGTGCCATGTCGAAGTCCGGCGTGGCGGCGGGGCGTACATCTGTGGCGAGGAAACGGCGCTTTTTGAAGCCATTGAGGGTAAGCGTGGCTATCCCCGCATCAAGCCGCCGTTCCCTACTGTCAGCGGGTTGTTCGGCAAGCCGACTTCGATCAACAACGTCGAAACGTTGTGTATGGTGCCTTTCATCGCGCAACAGGGTGGGGCGTGGGTGCGCCAGTGGGGTACCGAGAAAAGTACCGGGGTCAAGCTGCTGTCCATCAGCGGCCATGTGAATCGCCCCGGCGTCTATGAGATCGTGCCTGGCCTGACCTTGCGTGAGTTCCTGGAAGGTGAACAGTACTGCCGGGGCGTCAAAGGCAACCTCAAGGCGATCCTGATGGGTGGCGCAGCGGGAACGTTCCTGACGCCGGATGAGATCGACGTGCCGTTGTCATTTGAAGGGCTGTGGAACATCGGCAGCACGCTCGGTTCCGGCGCGATCATGGTTTTTAACGACACTGTTGACTTGCGCGATGTGCTGCGGCGGTTGGGCGAGTTCTTCCAGCACGAAAGCTGCGGCAAATGTTATCCCTGCCAACTGGGCACCCAGCGGCAGAAAGAAATCCTGGCCCGCCTTGCGTCGCCTTTACCTGGCGACCGGGAGCGTCTGGAAGACATCGGGCGTACCATGTCTGAGGCATCTCTGTGCGGCCTGGGACAGACGGCGGCGGCAGCGGTGCTCAGCGCGATGAAGAAGTGGCCGGGATTGTTTGGCAATTAGCCGTTAGCCTGTTAGCGTTTGGCTTTTAGCCGGTCTTGCCGGTGCGCAGGATCGCCTCCCAACGGACGCTCGAAGCCAACTGCTGACCGCTCAGAGCCAGAAGCAAACAGCTTGCAAAGGATGACATTATGGCGAGTGAACCGAAAATCATCACGCTGACCATCGATGGTGAAAGCGTGAGTGTTCCTGAAGGGACGACGATTCTCCAGGCCGCGCGGCAGCTCGGCAAGGATGTGCCCACCGTCTGTTACCACGATAAAACGCAGGCCAACGGCCTATGCCGAGTATGTGTGGTGGATGTGAACAAGGGGCGTCTGCTGCAAGCGGCCTGTGTAGCCGTCTGTCAAGATGGGGCAAATGTCGAACTGCGCAATGCACGTGTCGAACGCGCGCGACGGACTATCCTCGAAATGCTCGATTCGGCGGTGGACCTGAGCGAGGCCCCGGAAATTCAGGCAATGCTGGAAGATTACCATGCCGACCCGGAGCGGTTCCCCGGCGCAAAGCGGCGTGAGCATCCCGAATACGTTGATAATCCTTTCTACGTGCGGGATTACAGTCAGTGTGTGCTGTGCTGGCGCTGTGTCCAGGTGTGCGGCCCGGATGCGCAGTATACTTTTGCGCTCACGTTGGACGAGCGTGGCTTCAATACGCACGTTTCGACTGTGTTCAACGTGCCGATGCCCGAATCGACGTGTGTGTTTTGCGGCCAGTGTGTCAATGTCTGTCCCACTGGCGCGCTTAAGCCCCGGCTCGAATGGGGGTTGGAGCGCGGCCTGGAACTGGAGCAAATTCAGGACAGTACATCGTTCAGTAAGCGACCAGATCGCTTGCCTTGCAAGTAATTCCAGGGGCGCATGAATATCGGGCCGGGCGCGCTGCCCTACACTTATCTCACCATTACAGCCCAGGGCGTTGAGCCGACCGCAGGCGGCGTGATCGAAGAATCGCGCCTCACCATTTTCGTCAATGGGCAAGAACTGGCGACCCTGATGTGTAGCCCTGCCGACCAGGAGGCCCTGGCGGTGGGATTCCTGTATACCGAAGGCGTGATTCGCGCCTTAGACGATCTGCATCTGGTTCGCCTCAATGCCGTCGGGACGGCAGTAGATATTTTCCTCCGCCGGGATGCGTTCGAGCCGCCCCGGCGGGTGATTCTCACGTCTGGCTGCGGCAGAGGGGTGACGTTTCAGCGCCACCTGGAAACCTGCCCACCGCTCAATACCCATTTCGCGGTTGATTCTCAGGTTGTGTTTTCCCGGATGCGCGATCTCAAGGGCGCGGCGCGGCTCTATAATGCCGTGCGCGGCGTGCACACGTCTGTCCTGGCGACGCCGGACGAAGTGCTGCTCATCGCAGAAGATGTGGGACGGCATAATACCATGGATAAGCTGGCCGGCAAGGCTCTGTTGCGCGGCCTGGACCCGTCCGGCTGCCTGGTGCTCACCAGCGGGCGGATCAGTTCGGAAATGCTGAACAAGGCGCGGCAGATGAACGTGCCGCTGATTGCCAGCCACACCTCGCCGACCAGTCTGGCCGTGCAGCTTGCCCAGGCGTGGAACATATGCGTGATCGGGTATGTGCGACAGGGCAGTCTGCGTGTCTACACCCATCCCGAACGGCTCAATTTGCCGGAGCGCCAGATCGAGTAGTGGCGGGTTGCGCATCTCGGCTGTAACGATAGGATAAAACCCGTCATCTTCCATCTGGCCGTATCAAAGCAACCTGTCAACACGATGGCCGAACTCGCAGACAAAACATTGGGACGCTATCGCCTGGAAAAGCTCCTGGGGCGCGGGGGCATGGCCCAGGTCTACAAAGCCTGGGACCCGAACACCCAACGCTACGTGGCAATCAAGGTGTTGCACGAGTATCTGGCCGACGAGCCGGGCTTCCAGGAGCGGTTTTCGCGTGAAGGGACGCTCGCTGCCAGCCTCAACCATCCCAACATCGTCGGCGTTTATGACTTCGATACGGCGATCACGGAGGCAGGCCGTGTGTCTTACATGGTGATGCCGCTGGTCGAAGGCCCATCGTTGCGTCATAAGATCATGGATGTTGGGGCGCGTGGGGAACGATTGCCGCTGGAAGAGGTCGTGCGCATTGTGGAGGGCATCGCCTCGGCGTTGGATTACGCCCATGCGCGCGGCATGGTTCACCGGGACATCAAGCCGGCCAATATCCTGTTCGATGAGCGCGGCACCCCCTTGCTGACCGACTTTGGGCTGGCCCGCCTGGTGTCTGGCGCGCGGCTGACCGAGAGTGGCTACACAGGCGGCACGCCGGCTTACATGTCGCCGGAGCAGGGGCGGGGAGAAGCCGGCGACCAGCGCAGTGACATCTATGCGCTCGGTATCATCCTGCACGAAATGCTCACCGGACGGCTGCCTTTCGAGGCCGACAGCGGTCCGGCTATGATCATGAAGCACCTTGACGAACCGCTGCCCTCGGTGCGCAAGCTGGTACCGGAACTGCCGGTGGCCGTCGAGGCGGTGGTGTATCGGGCCGCTGCCAAACGCCCGCAAGATCGCTACCCCTCTGCCGGAGAACTGGCGGCGGAACTCCGGGCGGCCCTAGCCGGCGAGCCGATCAGTCGGGCAACGCGCAACGCCCGGCTTCGTCCCCCGGCTTTGCAGCGGGCCGGAGATGCGCTGCTGTTCGGCGCGGTGGCGCTGATTGTATTGGCTGCGCTGGTGCTGATCTTCGTCCTGAACCGGGGTGATGCTGTCGCCCCGTCCGTTCCCACACCGTCTGCGCCGGTCGCTGCCATGACAGGTGGTGCGGTGCCCTTTTCCACCGGTTTTGACGACGGCGACGAGTATAATTTGGGTTGGCCGCTTTCGCAGGGAATATTCACCCAGGAAATCGCAGGCGGGCAGTATCATCTGCGCTCAATGCTGGCCGGACAGGCCCACACCGCCATCTTCGATCCGGTTTTCCACTACAGTTCGCTGATCGTCGAGACCAGCGCGACCTTGCGCGAACCCAGCCAGCCGGACAGCGGTTATGGCCTTGTCTTTCGCTACCAGGACGAAGACCACTACTACGTCTTTGCTGTCAACGGCAGGCAGCAGGTGAGCATCTGGCTGCGGCAAGGGGGGGCGTGGCAAGAACTGCGTGGCAGCAGCGACACCTGGACGTTCAACGAGGCGGTTGCCCCGCTCGGCCAGCCGAACCACCTCTCAATCCGGGCCAGCGAGGACTACATCGAGGGATTTGTCAATCGCAGGCGTGTCGTAACCGTGCGGGATGACGCTATCGCCGAGGGGGCGGTAGGTTTTTACATCGCCACGACCCTGCGGCCCGTCGAAGACGTGCTGACCGACGTGGTGTTCGACAGTTTCACCGTCAGCACCGCTGTTCCTTCGATGACGGGCTGACCGGTGCTCCGTTACCGGAACTGTTCGGCCTGCTCGACCACCGCGCGCGCTTCTGCTTCGGTGGCTGCCTGTACGCAGATGTGCATCCCCGCACCGCCGACGGCATCCAGCAACGGCACAACCTCCTCCGGCCTGACCTGGATTGCCTGCACGCTTTTGCCCGCGCGCAAGATGCGACGGTACAGATCATACCAGTGCGGGCTGCCGCCCGTTGGCACGGTTGGTTCTGCCGTGAACTCTATCGCGTTGAGGTCCTCGATTTCGAGCAGTTGATCCAGATGGCGGATGCAGGCTGTGCCGTCCAGGTGGAACAGGGAATAGTCCAGCCAGGCGCACTGCTCGCGCAGCGCCGGGACGACAAACTCCCCAAACATCTGTGGCGAAAACATGGCCGAGGCGTCACACTGCACCTTCGCGGTTCGGCCCGGTCCCCAGATGTCGAAGACCATTGCATTGCCGCCCCAGGGGTCCTGGACGAGGGCGCGGATGGCGTCGAAGACGGCAAAGTAGACGCGGTTGATCTCTGCGACCTTTTGTTTCACAAAGTCGGGCCGATCCAGCATGTCGGTCAGCAGTTCGCTGGTTCCGCGCAGCGAAGCGAGGATGTCTACGTTTTCGATCAGGTCCGGCACGCTCACCAGGAAGCGCCCCCGGCTGACCCGCAGACAGGCTTCGATGATGGCGATCTGCCGTTTGAACCAGATATTTTCCGGGTCGAAGCGTAGTTCAGGCGCATTGGCGGGATCGGAGATGCAGGGTTGAAACCAGACGGTATCCGGCGCGAAGATCGGTTCGGACCCCAGAAAGGTGGCAAGGTTGCCGGGGCCGATGTCGGTCTGATAGAACGGAAAGGCTTCCCCGCCAAAGTAGGTGTGCGCCAGTTGATATTCGGCTTGCCAGGCCCGATAGGCTGGGTCCAGATAATATTCTTCGAGCGTGGCCGGCGGGGGCGGTTCGGGAATGTCCTCCAACGGTTCGTCGCGGGGAGCCTTGACTACCAGGACCAGTCCCTTGCCTGCCCACCAATCGATGAACCGCTGGCGGGTTTGATCCCAGTCGGGCTTCCAAAAGTCGCTCATGAGGATTCTCGCTCCAGGGGAAAGATGAAGACGGTCAATCGGCATCAAAACAAACGGTGCTAAAGCAACAGCACCGTGAGGACGGGTCGTTCTCGGTCTGCGCGCCGGCGGGGGCGGTTTTCCGGCGCGGCGTTCTGTTCGACAATCGTTCCCGGCGGCGTTATTCAGTCGCCGCTCTTGTCGGCGGCAGGCACAGACGCCGCGTTGCTGATGGCGGGCTGTGGGCTGTTCGGGGCAGGCGCAGATGGTGGCTGGGTGCGGTCCTGCGTGACCATCGCAATGCCATTGCGCACCACCGTCAGCGTGCGGATGAGGTGGCTTTCCAGTTCGCCCAAAACCTGAAGCACATAGCGGTCTGCCTCGGCCTGGATGGTTTCCGCCTCCTGGCGGGCCTGTTCGATGATGTTGGCGGCGCGGCTCTGGGCAGCCTGGGTGATGGCCTCGCGCGCCGTCAGCGAGTCACCTTTTTCCTTCGCCAGGGCGACCAACCGCTCGGCTTCCTCGTTGGCCTGGGCCATCAGGCGGTCGCGCTGCTGAATGATGCGGGTAGCCTTCTCGATCTCTTCGGGGATCGAGATGCGCATCTGGTCGATGATTTCCAGGGCGCGCTCCTCATCGACAATCGTGTACTTGCTGAGGGGGATATGCCGCCCTTCGTCGATCAGGTCCTCCAGCCGGTCCACGAGGTGCTGAATGTCCACTTGGTTTGCCCTCCCCCGCGATCAGTCGGTGATGCTGACCATGTACACCGGTCTGTCGCTTTGCCTGTTCAGTTCGGCGAACCGCCGCTTGAGAAAGGCTTCCACGTGCGGAGGAACCATGTCGCTCACGTCCCCGCCGAGCGAGGCGATCTCACGGACGGTGCTCGAACTGAGATGAATATACGTTTCTCCGGCGATCAGGTTTACGATTTCCAGGTCAGGCGCCAGCCGCCGGTTTGCCAGCGCCATCCGAAATTCCAACTCGAAGTCCGAGAAAACCCGCAGGCCGCGCACGATGGCGATGGCGCCGACCTGATGGGCATAGTCTACAGTCAATCCACCATAAACTGCAACTTGCATGTTGGGAATATGTTTGAGCGCCTCTTCAACCATTTCCAGACGCTCCTGGGCGGTGAAGAGCAGGCGCTTGTTCGGACGGTCGTAGACCCCGACGACCAGTTCGTCAAACAGCTTGGCGGCGCGCTGCGCAATATCAACATGGCCGTAGTGGATGGGATCGAACGATGCCGGGTAAAAAGCTCGACGCATGAGCATATCCTTCGGTCAACTCAAATCAGTTTCCGCCGTTGCGGTCATCATCACCCGTTCGGCCAGCAGGCGGTGTTCTGGCAGGGCGAGTTCCGGGTCTTCTTCGTACAGGGTGCGCGCCTCACGCTGGGCCAGGGCCACAAGTTGCGGGTTCATGTCGTTGCCGAAGCGAAACTGCATTCCCCCGCTCTGGCGTGTGCCGAACAGGTCGCCCGCGCCACGCAGCCGGAAGTCGATCTCTGCCAGTTCGAAGCCGTCGGTCGTATGAGCCATTGCCTCCAGGCGCTCGCGCGCGCTCGCCGTTGCCGTGTCGCCGATCAGCAAACAGGTCGAGGGATGTTCCCCACGCCCGACCCGTCCCCGGAACTGGTGAAGCTGCGCCAGCCCGAAGCGGTTGGCGCCTTCGACGAGGATGACGGTGGCGTTGGGAACGTCGATGCCCACTTCGACCACCGAGGTGCTCACCAGGATGTCGATCTCCCGTGCCTGGAAAGACAGCATCACGGCTTCCTTGTCTTGCGCTGACATGCGCCCATGCAGCAATCCAAGCCGCAGCTGGGGGAAAATCTCCTTTTGCAGGCGTGCAAACTCATCAATGGCGGCCCGCGTCTCGTTTTCCCCATCTTCGGCGCTTTCCACCAACGGATAGATGATAAATGCCTGTCGCCCGGTCTCGATCTGGTGCGCGATGAAACTGTAGGCGCGCTCGCGTTCCTGTTCGGGCAGGACGTGGGTCTCCACCGGCATACGGCCCGGCGGCATCTCGTCGATCACGCTCAAGTCCAGGTCGGCGTGGATGGTCAGGGCCAGGGTGCGCGGGATCGGTGTGGCAGTCATGACCAGCAGGTGCGGGTTGGTGCCTTTGCCGCGCAGCGTAGCACGCTGGGCCACGCCGAAACGGTGCTGCTCATCGATGATCGCCAGCGTCAGGTTGGCGAACGCAACCCTGTTCTGGATCAGGGTGTGCGTGCCGATGACCATCTGCACGCTGCCATCGGCGATCCCTGCCAGGATTGCGTCGCGTTCGGCTTCGGGAGTCGCGCCGGTCAGCAGACGGACATTGACTTCGCCGTCCATCGGCAGGGCCGCCAGCGTCCGAGTGATCGACCGGAAATGCTGCTCGGCCAGGATGCCCGTCGGGGCCATCAGGGCGACCTGCCCGCCGTTGCGCATGGCGATAGCCGCCGCCAGCGCCGCGACAACTGTCTTACCCGACCCCACGTCGCCTTGCAGCAGCCGGTTCATAGGCACCTGGCGGGCCATGTCCGTGCGAATATCTCCCAGGGCGCGACGTTGGGCTTGGGTCAGGGTGTAGGGCAGGGCGGCAATGGCTGATTCGAGCCATTCGTCCGCCACATCCAGCGGAGTCGCAGGCACCGATTGCCAGGCGCGCCGCCGGGCCAGCATCCGCATTTGCAGCAGGAACAACTCATCGAAGGCCAGTCGTTCGCGGGCATAGTGCAGGTAGTCCCAATGGTCGGGGAAGTGCACCTGCCGCAGCGCCCAGCCGAGGTCTACCAGTTCGGCCCGTTCAAGCACGCTCTCCGGCAGGTAATCCGGCAGACGCTCGGCCCAATAATCCACCGTCGCGCGGATCATGCGGCGCAACATCCGCGTGGTGACGCCCTGGGTCAGCGGATAGACCGGCACGATGGCCCGCGTATGCAGGTTGTCGTATTCCAGCAGCTCCCATTCCGGGTTGGTCATCGAGATTTTGCCGAGGTAGAGGTCGGTCTCGCCGCTGACGACGATCTGTGTTCCCTTGATCAGACGGTTTCGCAGATACATCTGTCCAAAGAAGAACACATTCAACGTCGCCGTGCCGTCGTCCAGCGTGAACTGGAGGTATTCACGCCCACCGCGCCCTTTGAGCGCCACACAGTTGCGCACCGTCCCAATAAGTGTGATCGACTCGCCTGCTTTGGCCTGGCTGATCGGGACCAGACGGGTGTAATCGTCGTAGCGGCGTGGCAGATGGAACAGCAGGTCTGAAACGGTCTGAATGCCCAGGCGGGCCAGCTTTTCCGCCATTTTGACTCCCACACCGGGAATGACGCTGACCGGTGCATCCAGGCCGCGCAGCGCATCGACGGCCTCCTCAAAGGGGGACGAGCGGCGCGGCTTGCGGCGCGGTTTGGGCTTGGGCGGCGCGACGGCGGGTTCCGGCTCGTATTGTGTCGGGGCGTCAGCAGGCTCGAAGAGGTCCAGGTTGGACCGTTCTGCCCGCGCTGTCTGCGGCGGCGTTTCGTGCTCTTCCTCGACCGGTTCCGGCGCTGCGGCCCGTCCCTGCTGCGGCGGCTCTTCTGTCAGTTGCGTCGGGCGAGAAGAGGCGACAGGCCGCCGTTGCGACGCGGGTCTGGCAGGTTTTGATGGGGCCGGCCTGGCGACGGGTTTCGGCTTGGACTTGGTCGGCGGCGATGGGGCCGTCTCTTTCGGTGGCGTGGCAACAGGCTGCGGTGCTGCGCCCGGCGGCGGAGCGACGCGCCCGGTGATGTGGCTCATCATCTGCTTGATGGCGTCATGGCGCGCCTCGCGGTTCGACAGCGCGTCATAGGCGCTTAGCGCAGCGGCCAGTTCGTCCACCAGGGCATGATGTTCCGGGCGGCGCGCCTGGGCATGTGCTTCCTTTTGCCATTTCTCGGCAAAGGCGCTCAAGCCGCCGATGACCGCTGTGTTTTTGTAGCCCTGCTCGCGTTCGAGCTTGAGAATTTTAACCAGGGTTTCCAGTGCAGAAGGCATGTTGAATTCCGGTCTAAACCTGCGTTACCAGAGCGATTCCGACCCCCTTGGCGCCAACGTGTGTTCCCAACACCGGGTTGACGTTCCTGATCACGACCTGTTCCGGTGGAAAAACCGCCGATAGGGCGTTCAAGACCGCGTGTGCATCTTCCAGATTATTGGTGTGCAGCACGGCCAGCCGCTCCAGCGGGGCGTGCGCTTTACCCAACTGGATCAGGCGCTCGGTGGCCCGCCGGAACGTGCGAATCCGCTCGACCAGCGAAACATCACCCTGATACAACCGGATCAGCGGCTTGATCTGTAACAGCGTTCCGGCCATAGCGATCAGCCAGTTGACGCGCCCACTGCGGCGCAGGTTTTCCAGGGTGCTCAAGGCGGCGTAAACGTGCGTCCGTTGCTTGAGGCTGTCGATGCGCTGGCGGATGGTTTCCAGACTTGCCCCGGTGCGGGCGGCCTGCGCCGCGCCCAATGCGATCCAACCCAGGCCCATGCTGGTCTGGCCGGAATCGATCAGCGTATACGCGCCGGGAGCCATCTCGTCGGCGGCGAGGCGAAAGTTGTTATAGATCGCGCTCAGTGAAGCGGGCGGCGTGAGCAAGATCAGATGGTCGGCTCCGGCTTTGGCACGGGCGATCAGGTCACGACTGAGGCCGAGGGGACAGGCGGATGTCGTAGGCAACTGCTTCATCGCCGGCAGGCGACGGTAGTATTCCTCGCGGCTGATCTGTACCCCGTCATCCAACAGACTCTGGCCGTCTATCTGGAGCAGGGTCGGAATCACGGTGATGTCCCATTGCTCCACCCATTCGCGGGGCAGGTCACATGTGCTGTCGGTGACGACCTTGATAACATGGGCCACGTCAGTCCCAGTTCTCCTCTTTGCCCTCGTAGACCATGATCCCGACGCCGTCCGGTCCCAGATGTGTGCCCAGCGACGGGCCGTACATCATGACGGGAAAATCGCGCCCCTCAAATTCCAGCGCCAGGCGGTCCTGGATCATCCGGGTCTGTTCGGTGATATGCGGGGTGTTTTGTAGGATAACCAGCTCCTCGATGCTGGAGAACTCCGTGACGAACTCGATCAGTTTGTCTACCGCTTGTGGGCGGGTGCGCACTTTCTCCATCGGGACCGCCTCGCCGTCTTCCAGAGTGAGGAATGGCTTGATGCCCAGGATTTTACCCAGGATGGCCTGCGCTTCGCCGATTAAGTTGGCGCGGAGCAGGTAATCCAGCGTTTCTACATAAAAGACCGCGTACAGGCGTGGGATGGCGCCGCGCACGATCCGCACCACGTTTTCCAGCGAGTTAGTCGCGGCGGCGGCGCGGGCGGCAGTCTCCACCAGAAAGCCCAGGCCGACAGAGGTGGTCATGGAGTCGATGACCACGATTTCGCAACGTCCCAACAGCGATTCGGTCGCAGCGTGAGCATTGGCCCAGGTGTTGCTCAGGCCGTGCGCCATCAGGAGTGCCAGCACACGGTCGGTTTCGTGGTTAAGGCGAGAAAAGACCTCCACGAACTCCGCCACGCTGGGCGCTTCGAGGGTCGGCATTGCCATGCCCTCGGTTAGCACACGTCTGAAAAACCCTTCGGCGTCCAGGTCAATCCCTTCACGGTAAATTTGGTCGCCGAAGCGGATCTTCAGCGGCACGACGGTAATGTCAAAGTGTCTGACCAGGCCGGGATTGAGGAATTGCGCCGAGCTATCGGTGACAATGCGAATCCTGCCCAACCTATCCGTCCTCTCCTCACCCTGGTACGGCGGTCCTGCACATGTTGCCCAGACGGCTCACTCGGCGCTCAGCAGGTAGTGATAATGGGGCTGACCGCCTGGGACGACCTCGAAGCTGAAAGCAGCATAGCTGGAGGTCAGGTATTCGGCCAGCGCCAGAGCGTCGGCGGGTTTGACCTCCGCACCGTAGTAGAGCGTGACCAATTCGTAGCGGTCGGGGTCCAAGTGGGCGATCAGGTCGTGCATCACCTGCGCCATATCATCCCCGGCCACGATCAATTTATCGTCCAGCAGACCGATTAACTGCCCGACCTGGGCGCGCACACCGTTCAGTGTGGCACTGCGCACGGCGGTTGTCACCTCACCGGAGACGACGTGATCCAGCGCCTGGCTCATCCCGGTGACGATGTAATCCAGGTCTTTACGCTGGTCTTCGCGCAGGCGGGCGTTGGCGTAGAAGATCATGGCGCTGATGCCCTGTGGGATGTTAGTGCTCTTGACCACACGCACAGTCTTACCCTTCGTCTTTTTGACGGCCTGTTCGGCGGTCAGGATGACATTGGCGTTGTTGGGCAAGACGATCACCTTGTCGGCGGGAATATCGCGGATGGCGGCGAAAATCTCCTCAGTGCTGGGGTTCATCGTCTGGCCACCGCTGATCAGGCGGGCTGCGCCCTGCTCATAGAAGACACGGGCCAAGCCGTCGCCCGGCGCGACCGCCACAACGGCCACATCGTCGTTTTCCAGAACGACGGTCGGTGCGGGGGCAGCCGTATCGGCTCCCACATTGTCCAGATATTGCTGGTACATGTTTTCCACAACCACGTCGCTGATCACACCCAGTTTGGCGGCGTAGCTGATCGGCTGACCGGGGTCATAGACATGTACATGGATCTTGAGTGTCTTCATGCCGTCACTGGTCACGATGGCCGAATCGCCCATCGCCGTGATGGCGGCACGGATGTGGTGCTCATCAAGGTCGTTCCCGCTGAGAAGAAACTGTACATCGTAGGGATGACCGAACTCGGTCGCGCTCATCACGCGGGCCGGTTTACGGGCCGGGACGGCAGCCCGTTGAACCTGCGTCTCGACGGCTTCGCCACGTAAGTGCAGCAACATACCCTCCAAAATGTAGGTGAGGCCCTGCCCGCCCGAATCCACGACGCCCGCCTCTTTGAGCAAAGGCAGCATATCCGGCGTGCGGCTAAGAGCATCCCAGGCCTGCTCCACCATCCGCGCCAGCAACGCGCCCAGGTCATTGGTGTTCTGGAGCGCGGCCTGAACCGCCTCGCTGGCCTCGCGGGCAACGGTCAGGATCGTGCCCTCACGAGCCGGTTTGGGCGCAGCGTCGTAGGCGTAGCTGACGCCCATGGCGCTGGCGGCTGCCAACGCCGCCGCGTCCATGTGGGGTAACTCACGCAGCGACGTGCTGAAGCCGCGCCAGATTTGCGACAAAATCACCCCGGAGTTGCCCCGCGACCCGTTGACGGCCCCTTTGGCGAACTTGCGTACGATGTTGCCTAAGTGGTCATCCTCATCGTCAGCGATCTCGGCATAGGCGCTTTGCATGGTCAGTAGCATATTGATGCCGGTGTCGCCATCAGGGACAGGGAAGACATTCAACTGATTGACGATCTGGTAGTGCTGCTCCAGCCAGGCCATCCCCGCCAGCGCCAGGCGCTTGAATCCCTGCCCGCTGAGTGTAAGGTACTGCTGCTGTAAGGCGCTTTCCTGTTCGGTCATGTCAAAATCCTCTCGGTGGCGCTAGGCGTCCGGGTGAGTGATGCGCAACCCCTGGACGTGGACGTTGACCTGGACCACAGGAGTGCCGGTGCTCTTTTCTACCTGGTAACGCACGGCGTTGATCAGGCTGTTTGCCACGGTGGCAATGCGCGTGCCGTACTCGATAATCACGTACAGGTCGATGATCACGTCATCGCCGTGTTGCGTCACCACGACCCCGCGATTGGGATCGCGCGACAGCACAGCGGCGACTTCTGAAGCCAGATTCGGCGATGCCATGCCGACCACGCCGTAGCTTTGCAGCGCTGCACGGCAGGCGACCGAGGCAATCGCCGCAGGAGCAATCGAAATGGTGCCGGGGATGGCTGCTTCTTGCGTCATAGGGTTAAGTCATCCTTGCCAAAGCCGGGTCGCTATGGTAGCATCCAATCCGCATGTTTCCAAGCGTTTAATGTCGAGAACGAACGAGGTATTTTCCGATGGCGACCTGCGAATATTGCGCCAAGAAGGCGCTGTTCGGCCATAATATCAGCCATTCGCACCGTGTGACCAACCGCCAGTTCAAACCCAACGTCCAGCGCGTCCGAGTGATGGAACATGGCCGCCTGGTCAGCCGGTATCTGTGCACGCGCTGCATCAAGACCCTGAACAAGAACATCACCCGCTAACTGCGCGCTGCGCCGATCCCCCTTGTGGCTGATGGCCCCGCTTGGACGGGGCTATTTGTTGTCTACGGTCCGCGCTGCTGCCGCGCGAAAAGCCCGGATGGCAGCAGCGATTCCTGCCGGGGCGCCGAAAATGGCCTCTCCGGCGATGAGCAGGTTGGCCCCGGCCTCCATCGCAAGCCCCGCCGTCTGCTCCGGCTCGATCCCACCATCGACGGCCAGATCGATGTTAAGTTGCTGCGCGTCGATCCGTGCCCGGACCTCGGCGATCTTGGGCAGCACTTCGGGCAGAAAGCGTTGTCCGCCGAAACCGGGATTGACCGTCATCACCAGTACCAGGTCGAGCAGCCCCCATACGCCATCGATCATCATGGCTGGCGTGTGAGGGTTCAGCGAAACGCCTGCCCGACAGCCCAGCGCGCGGATGTGCTGCAAGGTGCGGTGCAGGTGTGGGCTGGCCTCGATGTGAACCGTGAGCGCCGACGCCCCGGCCCCGGCAAAGGCTTCCACATGGCGCTCCGGCTGCTCGATCATCAGGTGCACATCCAGCGGCAGCGCCGTGACGCGACGCAAGGCGCGCACGACCAACGGCCCCATGGTAATATTGGGGACAAAATGCCCGTCCATGACATCGACGTGAATCATGTCTGCTCCCGCCGCCTCAGCGGCAGCTACCTGCTCGCCAAGCCGGGTAAAATCGGCAGACAGGATCGACGGGGCAATAGCGATAGGTCTGACCATCGTCCGATAACCTCGACTGCGGCGCAATGTTACCGGGTCGAAAGGGGAAGTGCAACAGACCCAATGAGCAGACAGCCTAGAAAGCAGGTCGGGCGGAACCGTCGCGCCCCGGTTTCCCAAACGGCTCACCGGTGTGAGGTAGAAGTCGCCGAAGGGTTGGAGGAGATCGCGCGCGCTGAACTGCGGCGCTGCTTCGGGGGGCGGCTGCGGCTTCTTCCGGCAGGCAACCCACCGGAGGCAGGCGCGATCCGCTTCGCCTATTCCGGTAATCTCAGCGCGTTGCTGGGGCTGAAAACGGCGCTGGCGGCCTATCTCTGTCGTCGCTTTCCGGTACCGCGTCCGCGTGGGCTGTTGGGCGACGAGCACTTCCGGGCGCTGTTGGCGCAGATCGCGCTGGTGCGGGCGCTCGCGCCGCCGGAGACTTACCGAACCTTTTACCTGAGCGCCGCCGGGTCGGAGTCGTCCGTCATGGCGCGTCTGAAGGATGCGCTAGTGGTGCACACCGGCTTGCAGGTGGCCTCTCACGAGGGCGATCTGCTGCTGCGCGTGCGTCGTTCGCCGGAGGGCGAGGGCTGGGAAGTGTTGGTGCGCCTGTCGCCGCGCCCGCTGGCAACGCGGCCCTGGCGTGTGTGCAACCGGGAGGGGGCATTGAATGCCACCGTTGCCCACGCCATGATCCTGCTGTCGCACCCCAACCCGGAAGACGTGTTTTTAAATCTAGCCTGCGGCTCCGGCACGCTGCTCATCGAGCGGCTGGCTGCCGCGCCCGCGCGCCGGGTGATCGGCTGCGACGTTGATCCTGCTGCGCTAGAGTGTGCGTGCGCCAATGTGGAGGCTGCCGGCGAGTCTGGCCGGGTGGAACTCTATCCCTGGGATGCGCGGGCGTTGCCATTGCCGGACCGCAGTATCGATGTGTTGTGCGCCGATCTGCCGTTTGGCCACCTGGTCGGGTCGCACGCGGAAAACGTGGCGCTCTATCCGGCGATCCTGCATGAGGCGGCGCGCGTGGCCCGCCCTGGCGCGCGTCTGGCCCTGATCACACACGAGGTTCGGCTGATGAATGTGCTGTTGGCAGAGTCGGCACTGTGGTCGGCGCGGGAAGTCATCCGGGTGACGTTAGGCGGGCTGCACCCGCGCATTTTCGTACTAGAACGCAGGCAAACTCCTGCCTGAAAGCCAGCACAGTGCTGTGCAGAGGGTTACAGCGCCGCCAAATCCTGGTCGATCTCACGGATCAGGCGATCACGATATTCGCCTTGAGGAAGACTGTGCGCGGCCTGCAAGGCGTCTTGCAAGACCTGTCGCGCCCTGGCTTGTCGCCCGTTGCGGCGATATAGATGGCCCAGGGCGTGGCGGACGTTGGCTGCCTCCAGGCCGCCGCCGAGACGATCCCAGCCGTCCAGGGCTTCGCGCAGCATTACCTCGGCTTCCTCATAAAACCCGGCGCGGGTAAAAGCCACGCCCAGCGCATGGGCGCTGCTGGTCTTGTTGCGCTCATCGCCGAGATGCTCGAAGAACACCCTGGCGCTGAAGAGGCGTTCCAGAGCTTCGTCAACATGGCCTTCGTCGAGTGCCAGTGCCCCGAAGGACTGTTCCAGGTGCGCCTGCCAGGGTTCTTCCCGGAACGGGCGTAACAGTGTGTGGGTGGCTCCCAGGTAAATACGTGCCCGACTCAAGCGGTTGTTCAGGCGGCAGGCTTCGCCCATGTAGTGCAGCGCCCGCGCCTGGCCTTTCGCGTTATCCAGGCGTCTCCACAGGATCAGCGCCTGTTGCGCCTGGTTAAACGCAGGGACGGGCCGATAGCTGAGCAGGTAGGAGAAGGCCAGCAGCGTTCGCCCATGTGCCTCGGTATATACATCACCGCAGGCCTGCGCGTCTTCGAGTAACTGGCCGGCGATTTTCTCGGCTTCTTCAAAACGCATTTGCAGTGCACGCACACCGCCCTTTTCCTGGCGCAGTTCCATGTCCAGGTCCATGCCGGGTTCGCCCTGATCGCCTTTGCCGGTCAGGTGTTCGGCGTTCAAGAGCGTCCTGACAGCGCGGGACTGGTCTCCCAACTGAAGGTAACAACGCGCCGTGCAGCGCCACAACTGCGCTACCATCAGCGGATCGTCTGCCGTGCCGTCGTCCAGCGCCACCGCCAAGCCGCGCACAGTCGGCAACCAGCGGCTGTGATAGGCCCGCGCTTGCATCACTGGGTCTAACACCAATGCCAGTTCAGCCGCTTTCGCCTGTGCATCCGGGAAAGCTGCCGCTTGGTTGAGCAGCCGCCATAGCCGCTCGCGGTGTTCCTCAATCAGGTTTGTTACGGCAGTGTTTGGATCGTCAGAGGGCACTTCGGCGGCAAGGCGGAGGCGACGCAGCCAGTATTCCAGCGAGGATACGGCCATACGGGCCAGGACATCGGCCATAGCGAAGATGCGTGAAGGCTCTCTAGGAAGTTCCATGATGAATAGCGTTTTTATTACTTTGTTATATCGTTTGCGCGGGTTAGGCGGGTGAAAGTTGGCCAGTGCGACTCCTGTACAGATTGTAGCATAGAATTCAGCGTGTTTAGAACAGGTATATATCCTCATGTGCCGGTGATGGGTTGGCGCGGTTAGAAAGCGGTTAGTCTCTCCGCCGCCCCGCTAGTTGACTGTTGTATAATGAATATGGTGATTACTGAGTCATGAGGGAAGGGACATGCCGGGCGGCGCAGTCATTCGCTGGCTGGCGGCGCTGGTCATGGGGGCGGCGCTGCTGGCAGGGACGTTCACCGTGTCGGCCCAGGGAGACACGGCCTGGGTGGGGGAATACTTCGACAATCCGGTGCTCACCGGCGCGCCGGTGGTGGTCCGCGCGGATGCGGCCATCAACTTTGTATGGGGGGATACACCTGCCGCGCCCGGCCTGCCGAATGACCGTTTTTCGGTGCGGTGGACCAGGGCGCAGTCCTTTGCCGAAGGGGTGTACCGTTTCACCGCCCGGTCAGACGACGGCATCCGCATCTATCTCGACGACCGCTTGATTCTGGACTCCTGGAATGACCGCGCGCCCGATCCGCCTGTTGTGTTGGACGTGTCCATTTCCGCCGGGACGCACGCCCTGCGCGTGGAATACTACGAGAATACCGGCGCGGCGGTGATTTCGCTGGACTACCGTCTGATCTCCGCGCCGGGCGGCAGCGCGGGCAGCAGTGGGGCGGTGTGGATCGCCCAATATTTCGATAACGCCAACCTGAGCGGCAGGCCGCTGCTGGAATTGGTAGAGCAGCAGATCAACCACGACTGGCAGTGGGCCTCGCCGCTGCCGGGCCTCGCCCCGGCGGACGATTTCAGCGTGCGCTGGACGGGTTCCCCGGCCTTTGCCGCCGGGACGTACACGTTTTTTGTCTACGCCGATGACGGCGTGCGGATGTGGATCGACGATGCGTTGGTTATTGACTCCTGGACCTATGCCGGAGTCACACCGCCTCGCACGGCCACGCTGGCCCTGTCGCAGGGACTTCATGCCATGCGTGTCGAGTACTTTGAACATCTGGAGGTGGCGGCTATTCGGGTCGAGTGGCAGATGGTCGGTCAGTACTGGCAGCCGACGGCTGTGCCAACGCCGGCGGGCTTCTGGACGGCGGAATATTTCAACGGTACAACGCCGACCGGTACACCGCTGTTTACCCAGCAGATCGCGGGGACAGACTTGAATCTGAACTGGCGCGACGGCTCACCTGCCACGATTATCCCTGCCGACAACTTCAGCGCCCGTTTTACCCGCACGCAATACTTCGATGCAGGGACGGTGCGCTTTGCCATGCGCGTGGACGACGGCTTCCGTTTTTACGTGGATGGGCAGTTGGTGCTGAACGAATGGCATCCGGCCAGCGGACAATATCATTTCGTCGATTATCCGATGTGGGCGGGCACGCACACGCTCACCGTCGAGTTCTACGAGGGCATTCTGCTGGCCTCGTTGCGCTTCTATTGGACCTATCCACAGCCGGCGGTGGCTGCACCCGGCCCGTCCACTGTCCGTGTGACGGCCTATTTTCTCAATGTGCGCACCGGGCCGGGAGTGGCCTATCCTATCGTGGGGCGTGCAGTCCGGGATCAGGTGTTCACCGTAACCGGGCGGAGTCCTTATGGAGCGATCACCTGGTGGCGGATCAATTTCGGATCGCTTCAGGGATGGGTCAGCGGAGCATGGGTGGCCTTCCAGGGCGATCTCGCTCAGGTTCCGCTCGTGATGACAGGTGGGTAGCGGTGTTGGTTTTTGGCGGGCGATAGCAGGAAATTCCACGTTGACGGGGCGATCCATTCCTGGTAAAGTGATGCGCCGGAGTTGCCAACGCGCCTTTTTCAACCCGTTTTTATCTCTTTCTGGGATCGTGCTGTGGCGTCTGTCTTGCGCGCCGATGCGACTGCTGCTGCCTGCCGCGCCCTGCTTCGCGCCTGGGCCGGTGTGGGCGTTTTTCCTTTCGTAACATCACCCCAAGGACAGGAAAGAAATAACCGAGTCAAACCACCCAAGTCGGGTGGTTTTTTGTGGGAGGGTCTATGTCCGCTGAAGAAGCCAGAACCAATGCCAGCGACCTGCGTCAGTCGCGCCGCTTTCTGGACCTTTACACGCCGCCCAAGATCGACGGGAACTTCCTCGGCAAGCACATTGTCACCGTTGATCAGTTTTCTCGCCAGGACTTGCAAATCCTGATCGATGCCACGTCGTCGCTGCGGAAGCGCATCCGCCAGGGCGACCGGGGGCTGGTCGAACTGTGTTCCGGCAAAGTGATGGCAACGCTGTTTTTTGAGGCCAGTACGCGAACCGACATGTCCTTCCAGGCGGCGATGCGGCGCCTGGGCGGCGAGGTGATCGCGGCCAGCAACGGCGTGCAGTTCTCTTCGGTCTACAAAGGCGAAAACCTGGCCGACACCGTGCGCGCGGCGGCCTGCTACGCTGATGTGATCGTGCTGCGTCACCCGGATGTCGGCTCGTCCTACGAGGCAGCCTACTACTTGGACCGTCTGCGCGACCGCATCGGGCGGCAACCGGTGATCATCAGCGGCGGCGACGGCATCGGCGAGCATCCGACCCAGGCGCTCCTGGACCTCTTTACAGTGGTGGACTTCAAGAAAGGCATCGATGGCTTAACGGTAACGATGGTCGGAGACTTGCGGCATGGCCGCACGGTGCATTCCCTGGCGAAGCTGATCGCCCGCTTGGAAGCGCAGAACACGACCCTATGCTTTGTCTCCCCAGAGTTGCTGAAGATGCCGGAGTCGATTGTGCAGTTCCTTCGCTCCAAGAACATCCAGGTTTATGAAACCGGCAATCTGCTGGAAGTGCTGGGCAAGAGCGACGTGATTTACTGGACGCGCGTGCAAGAGGAGCGGTTTGCCGATCCGGCGGAATATCTGGCGATCAAGGACGGCTTCATTATGACCCCCGCGCTGCTGGCTCAGGCTAAATCAGACGCCATTCTGATGCACCCGCTGCCGCGTAAGCACGAAATGGGCACGCCGGACGATCACGACGTTTTGGATACGGACCCGCGTGCCGTATACTTCCAACAGATGGAGAACGGCATGTTCGTGCGGATGGCGCTGCTGGCCAAGGTGCTGCGCGGCGTCTGGGTGTGATGGAGGAGCAGTGTGGTAAGCCAGATCGTCAAAATTCAGGGAATGATGGACCCCCACGTTCATCTGCGTGGGATGGACTGGGCACACAAGGGCACGTTCGCCAGCGAGACGGCGGCGGCCCTGGCAGGCGGCTACACCGCCGTGTTGGATATGCCCAACACGCCGCCACCGACCGTCAACCGGCTTGCGCTCAACCGCAAGCTCGATGAGATCGGGCGGCAGGCGTACTGCGATTGGGGAGTCTTTTTCGGCGCTTCTCAAGAAGATAACGTGGCGGAGTTCGACCGGGCCTTTGTCCATGTCTGTGGGATGAAGGTCTATGCCGACGCGACCACCGGCACGCTGTTGGTGAACGATCCGGCATTGTTGGAAAAACTCTATTCGACCTGGCCGGACGGCAAACCCGTTGCCTTTCATGCCGAGGGAGAGACGATTGAAACTATCCTCAAGCTGGTGCGACGCTACCGCAAGCCGGTGCACTTCTGCCACATTAGCACGGCGGAGGAGATCAACCTGCTGATGACGGCCAAAGAAGCGCGCCTGCCCGTGACTGTCGGCGTCACGCCGCATCATCTCTTCCTCACCGAAGACGATGCCCGGACGTTGGGGCCAAAGGGCCTGATGAAACCCGGCCTCAAGAGCAAGGGCGATCAGCGGGCGCTATGGCTGGCGATTGACTGGGGCATTGTGGACGTGATCGAATCGGACCATGCGCCGCATACCCTGCAAGAAAAGGCGTCGGCTAACCCACCTTATGGCGTACCGGGCCTGGAGACCACCCTGCCGTTGCTGGGACTGGCCGTGCAGCAGGAACGCCTATCGTTGGATAAGCTGGTGGCGCTGGTCGCCACCAACCCCCGGCGGATTTTCGGCGTCCCCAGTCAGGCGGACACATATACGGTGGTCGATCTGGCAAGCCAGTACGTCATCGACGCCCGGAATCTGCACACGGCGTGTGGCTGGTCGCCGTTCGAGGGGATGGGCGTGGCAGGCCGGGTGCTGGAAGTGTGGATTCGCGGGCAGAAGGTCTTCGATGGCGAGAATATCCTTGTCGCCGAAGGGTTCGGCAGGAACCTGTACGGCTAGAATCGGTCGGCAGCAGCAAATGGCGGTTTGCTGCTGCCTGTGCAGGGAGTGGGATGTATCAACCCGAATCGTCTGTTCATCGCCTGGGGCGGCTGATCTTGTTGTCGGCGGCACAGGCTGCCTATGAGCGCCTGGCGCGGCCCATCATCTTTCGCGGCGCGGCGCAGGCTGCTCACGAACAGGTGTTGGTCCTGTCGCGCTGGCTGGATGGGCGGTTGTGGTCGCTGCTGTTGGATAAGGTGGCACGCCTGTCTTTTGCCGGAGAGGATGTCAGCGCAGGCGGCGTGGTGCTCACTTCTCCCCTGATCCTGGCTGCCGGGTTCGTCAAGGGGCAGGGTTTCGATTCTGAGGGCGAGGCGCTTCGGGCTGTAGCGGATGGGCAGAATGTCATTCCCGGCTGGCGCAGCATCCCCCGGCTGGTCGGCCCAGTGGAATTCGGAACGTTCACGCGCTGGCCACGTCGGGGCAACGCCGGAACGGTCGTCTGGCGCGATGTGCCTACGCGTTCGACCCAGAATCGCGTCGGCCTGAAGAACCCCGGTGCAAAGGCGGCGGCGGCGTTCCTGGCGCAGCGGCGGGCGCATCTGCCTTCCTGCTTCGGGATCAATGTCGCCGTCAGCCCCGGTGTTTCCGAGCCCGACCAGGAGCAGCACGAAGTTTTGGAGGCGCTAAGGGCTTTTCTGGAACGAGACGTCCGCCCGGCGTGGTTTACCCTCAACCTGAGCTGTCCTAACACCGAGGACGATCCCACTGGTCGCCAGACTGAGGCCGGGGCAAGGCGGCTGTGCCGTGCAGCAGTGGACCTGCTCGGCCCGACGCCGCTGTGGGTCAAGGTCGGCCCGAACCTGGCCGTCGAGCAATACCGACGGCTGGTGGGCGTGTTCGCGGAGACGGGAGTCCGCGCCGTCATTGCCACGAATACCATGCCTGAGCCGTTGCCGGAGGATCCTCAGGTCATGGCCGGGGTGGGCGGTGGTCGGCTGCATCGACGGGCGGTGGATGTGGCGGCTCTGCTGGTGCAGGAAAGCCGACGGCTTGGCGGCGACGTGGACGTGATCGGCTGCGGCGGTGTGCAGGATGGCCGCACGTTCCGCGCCTTTGCCGATGTGGGGGTACGTGCCGTTCAGTACTGGACGGCGTTGATTTATCGTGGCCCACTCGCCGCCGCTGTGATTGCCCATGAGAAGGAAGGTCGCGTATGAGCGTGCAGGTTGAGGTGGCAGGCGTCCTGCTGGAGATCGGGGCAGTGGGCTTTTCGCCTCACGAACCGATCACCTTCAAATCCGGTCTCAAGTCGCCCGTTTACGTGGACAACCGGCGGCTACCGTTTTGGCCCGCGCAGTGGCGGAAGGTGATTGACGGCTTCCGGCGGGTGATCGAGGAACACCAGATCGCCTTCGATGTGCTCGCGGGCATCGAAACCGGCGGTATTCCGCATAGTGCGGCGCTGGGCTACGCCATGCAGAAGCCATCCGTCTTCGTGCGCAAAGCGGCCAAAGCGCATGGCACACAGAGTCGCGTCGAAGGCGGCAGCATCATCGGGCGGCGGGTGCTGCTGATCGAGGACCTGGTCACGACGGGTGGGAGTAGCCTTTCCGGGGTAATGGCGCTGCGGGACGAAGGCGCAGTAGTTGAGGACTGCCTGTGTATCAGCAGTTATGGATTTGCCGAGGCCGGGCAGGCTTTCCAGGCGGCGGAGGTTCGCCTGCACTCGCTGACCTCGTTCGTCGTGATCCTGGACGAGGCGCTGCGGCGGGGGACCTTCGACGCAACGGCAAAGGCTATCGTTGAAGACTGGTTGCGCGATCCGTACGGCTGGGTCGCGCGGCAGGCGTTGGCGGGATGAACGCGCTGGAAAAGTACGAGCGGCGAATCGACCGGGTGAATTCGCTGGTTTGCGTCGGGCTGGACGGCATGGCCGTGCCGGACGCCTTCCCCGGCGAGGACCCGCAGTTCGCCTTCAACCGCCGCATCATCGCGCAAACGCACCCTTACGTCAGTGCCTATAAGCCCAACATGGCCTTCTACGAGGCGCGCGGCGCGGCTGGCCTCCGGGCGCTGCGGATGACGCTCGACTACCTGCGGGAATATCACCCGG
>Ga0209018_1001016_pt1 | contig 24145 bp, 22 predicted proteins | sample YNPBryBLVA2012_FD_185814 | JGI IMG/M metagenome (GOLD analysis project Ga0209018, IMG submission 185814) | Anoxygenic and chlorotrophic microbial mat microbial communities from Yellowstone National Park, USA - YNP Bryant BLVA 2012 (SPAdes)... ...
TGAAGCAGATATTAGAAACAGAATTTTTCGTGGTTATTTTAAAGGTGATCTGACTGCATTAAAGTTGTTTACCGAAGCGTTCGGTTCAACAAGTGGAGAACCGATACTAAAAACACTCGCGGGATTAAAAGAGCAACAATATCCGCCGGAATTACTTCATATGTTGCTTTTTGCCTTAAAAATTGAGCCGTCAATATCATTATCTGATTCAACTTACATGAAACAATGGAGAGACTATATAGCAGGAATACCAATTGAAATATTGGGCGGAATCGCAGTCCATAAAAAACAAAGGGAATAAAATTAAAATTTGGCTTGATTAAATTTCGCCTATCAGCGAAATAAGAATTTTTCATTACATCGTACAACGTATCCGAGTATGCGAAGCCGCGCCATTGTTTTCAGCACAAACTTACGCTTTCAGATAATCCATTTTGGCAGGCTTAGACTTCAATTTTCAATAAGCGCGGTTTGGGTGAGCATTTGCCGTTGGGCAAGCGCGAACCGCATACTCGGTGTTATATGATGTTTTATTTAATTTTCGTTCTCCAAAAATTTTTTTTTCAAAACATCTATTTCATCGCGAGTAAGCCTGAAGTCGTCTCCGACGCCGATAATTGCATCTCGAATCATTATTGATGCCGACACTTTTTCCCCATTTCTAATTCTATCTCCTAGATCAAGTGGAAATCCGGCATCATTGAGTGTTGGATTAGTCACTAGATCATCTAGTCTCTCCGCGATTGCATCTTGTATCTCGGAAAAAAATTTTGGATCTTCTAATCTTGATTGAGATTTTTCAAATGATTGTTCTTTCATAATTTTGAGAGAAAATTAAATAAAATATCATATAACTCGTTATTAAGCGTAAACTTAGCGTTTAAGTGCCGGTATTGGCATATTAGGCTAGCTGTGCTAGCTAGTAAATAGGGTGCAGATTGGCGATCCTCGCTTCTTCTTAGCGGAGGACCATATATTGGAACAGTGTTTGGCTAAGGCTCGCGAGGAGATGCTTTTACGCAATTACAGCCGGTAAGACGATAAGTGCTTATTTGGGCTGTATTAAGGAGTTTTTATCGCTCAACGAGGAATGCCATGATAAGTATCTCGAAGAACACGTCCGTCATTACCTGCTTTCTAAGCCCGAAAAGGGGTATGCGCCGCAGACGGTCAACTTGCATCTTAACGCCATAAATTTTTACTATCGCCGGGTTTTGCGGACGAGTGCGCGCATGGAGGCCAAGTTCGCCAAGCGGTCGAAGAAGCTCCCTTCGGGGCTGACGCGAGATGAGATTGTGTCGTTGTTGGCCGACGTCAAGAACATCAAACATCGGACGTTGATTGCGTTGGCTTACGGCGCAGGTTTGCGCGTCAGCGAGGTGGTGAGACTGAAGGTTGTGGATGTCCAGTTAGACGGACTGACTCTCCATCTTAAGCAAGCCAAAGGAGCTAAAGATCGAATTACGGTCTTGCCCGAGAAGCTACTCGGTGATTTGTGCGTGCTCATGGCCGGTGAAGCAGGGGATGATTATGTCTTTTAAGCGAGCGCGGCGGTAAGCTTTTGGAGAGGACGGCACAGATCGTGTTCGGGCGCGCGTTGCGGTCGGCGCGGAACGCCAAACCCGCAACTTTTCATTCCTTGCGCCATAGCTTCGCTACGCATCTGCTGGAGAACGGGGTGGATGTGCGTTACGTGCAGGAGCTGCTAGGGCACCAGAACATACGGATCACGCAGATCTATACGCACCTGACGAATCCGGCGCTCAAGAACATCAAGAGTCAGCTGTAAAAACGTCGGTGGCGGGTGTGAGAAAACCTGGCAAAATCGGGGTTTTTCGATGATTTGACAAGATTTTGAGACTGTTCTATTTTTGTTCTAGTTGGGGAATATGAGGAAATAGGTTTCCAATTTGAAGATGTCTCGTCTGTGCGCGAAATGACATGTATTTTTATGTATTCAAAACCGTCACAGCAGGTAGATGTCTTGGTCGCCTTCAGGAAAGGCCGGGTCGAGCCCATGACTTTCAAGTGGAACGGGCATTATTACCAGGTACGGAAAGTGAATTTGGTGCACACCGAACGCCGCGGCCGCGAAAAAGTCGTCATCTTTTCGGTCTCGGACGAGGCGAATGCGTATCGGCTGTCATTTTCGACGGACAGTTTGGTGTGGAAATTGGAGGAAATGGCGACGCTTTAGCGTATTTGGTACCTCGTACTTCGTACTTCGAAATATGGGAAATATGCCATTTGAAAGATGTTGATGTTTATGGCGGCGGTATGAATAGGGAGACTATGGTCATAAATAAATTCGAAGACTTGGACGCATGGCGAGTGTCCAGGATTTTGGCAGTCAGGACGTATTTTCATTTAGCCGGATGTCGAGATTATGGCTTTAAAGATCAGGCACAAAGAGCAGTTATTTCAATAATGAACAATCTGGCCGAAGGCTTCGACCGCAAAAGTAACCGGGAATTCGTGCGTTTCGTCAAAATTGCCAAGGGTTCGTGCGCCGAAGTCCGTTCGATGCTGTGTATAGGTTCGGATTTAGGCTATTTTTCTCCGGTAGCGGAGGATGAGTTGAGGATTCTGGTTGGTCGGGTAGGCAGGATGCTGTGCGGTTTGCTCCGTGCTTTGGAGGACTCGAAGTACCAAGTACGAGGTACGAAGTACGATTGACTATGCCTCTCCATCCATCCAAAAAGCTTATCGCCCACGTGGACATGAATTCGTACTTCGCGTCCGTGGAACAACAGGCGAACCCGACCCTGCGCGGGCGGCCCTTGGGCGTGTGCGCTTATCTGCACAAGAAGGGTTGCATCATCGCGGCCTCCATCGAGGCCAAGCGGCTGGGCCTGAAGGTCGGGATGTCGGTCGAGGAGGCGAAATCTAAGGTCCCGAGCGCCGTCTTTGTCCAGAACGACCCGCCCAAGTACCGGGCCGTGACATCGCGTGTGTTTTCAATCCTGCACGAGCTGTCGGATAAGGTGGAGCACTATTCCATCGATGAGGCCTTTCTCGACCTCACGGGGTGGTACCGCGACCCGGCCGAGGCGGCTTGGGCGCTCACCCGCGCGCGGAGGCGTATCCGCGACGAGGTCGGGGACTGGTTGCGCTGTTCCATCGGCATCGCGCCGACGCGGTTTTTGGCCAAGACCGCGTCCGACCTCGAGAAGCCGAACGGCTTGGTCGTCATCGACCACCAAAACCTCGACGAAGTGCTGGCTAGGCTTGAGCTCGAGGACGTGTGCGGCATCGGACCGCGCATCCGCCGGCGGCTGGAGCGCATCGGCATCCGGACGCTCCTCGAGCTTAAGCGCTATCCGGTCGGCAACCTGATGCGCGCCTTTGGCAAGAACGGGTTTTACCTGTGGTCTAAAGTGAACGGCCTGGAGGTCGAGGACGTGGTCGGCGCGGATGTGGTGCCGTTGCCCAAATCCGTGGGCCATTCGTATTGCGTGCCGGATCGAGTGAACCGTGAAGGCAAGGTCCTGCCGACCTTGATTCGGCTCACCGAGCGGGCCGGCCGGCGGTTGCGCGCCGTGGGGCTCCAGGCCGGGGCCGTGTATGTCAGCGTGGGTTTCCGCGAGGACAATTACGGCTTGCCGCGCGGCCCGTTCTGGACGCCGGGCGCGGGCGAAGGCGGCACCCTCTACACCCTGTTCGACGAACCGGCGGCCGATTCGTTTTCGCTGGTTGGGGCCGCGGTCGGATTGTTGCGCGAGCTATGGCACGGCGAGCGAGTCAATTTTCTGGCCGTGACCTTGACCAATCTCGCGCCGCCGTCGGGGCAACGGCGGTTGATGGCGTCGGGGACAGGGGCACATGATCATGTGTCCCTACCGTGGGATTCACGGACCGACCGACGACGGCAGGCGTCGTTGGCCGCGGACGCCATCCGCGACCGTTACGGCGACGAGGCCATCGTGTTCGGCCGGATGCTGGGCTTGGGCGACGAGGCGCCGGACCGCATCGGGTTCAGGAAGGTGGAAGGGGTAGAAATTAGAAGCGGTTGTTAGTTTTTTATCCACAATCCAGAGAGGTGTTGCCGGTATATCATTAATGTAATAGCTATGAGATATATGGATGATACCGCCAAACAAGATATATTAGACGCCATCGGAGCTTTTGCTGAGCAGGTAGATTTGAAATTCGAGCAAATCGACAGACGTTTTGATAAAGTTGAGGCGGAAATTGGCAGCATGAAGTCAGAACTTGGCAGTCTGAAGTCAGAACTTGGCAGTCTGAAGTCAGAAATCGGTATGATTAAGGCCACCATGGTCACCAAGAGCTATCTGGATGACAAATTGGCGGATCTTAAGGGTGATATGGTCTCGATGTTGCGCAAGGAGGATCAGAAGGTCAATCGGTTGTTGGGCATTTTGGCCGAAAAGAGGCTGTTGGCGCCTTCCGAAGCCCAGGATGTTTTGTCTTTTAGGCCATTCCCCTGAAGCAGATGCAATTCGGATAATTCGAAAAGCTCCGGTCCTTGACCGGGGTTCGTTTTTAACACCGACAGAATAACCCGGCCGTCGGACCGGGGATGGCGAGTTCCTTCATTCTTCTCGCATAGCCGGGAATCCGGAACCTGAAAAATCATGGATCCACACCGTCGGCGCTGCCCACGCGGGGGAGGATGTCATCTCATAGGGATTTGCTTCCATAGATGGCGCTCCAGGGAGTTGACGAGAAATCGTTGACACAGAAGGAAATCGGCGACAAGATGCTGGAATTCTATCGCGACTCGGCCCGGAAGCATGACGGCAAAGTCGAAGCGTATTGGAAAGACGCGTTCATCATCTTGATGCCGGACGGTTCGGAAAGGTCCGCCGAAGCCATTCGCGAGGTCGTGCTGACCGACGAAGTCCATGGTAAGGTGGACGAGTTTATGCCGCTGTGTAGCCTATATTACTCGAAAGTAACCGGCAAATTCACGGCCGACTTCACGGACGAGGATGAGATACGCGAGCTGGTGCCGGTGACGAAGGCGCTCGCGGAACTCACCAAAGATATCGGAGAGGATCGCGAAACGAAACTGAAGATGGTTTAAGTTTTAGTTTGGTATTGAACAAATCGCGCTGAATTGCTAGCGTAGCTAACGCTATGGCTTCAAATTATCCATTCCAAGACATCGAGAAAAAATGGCAGGCGGACTGGGAGAAGAATCAGACGTACAAGGCTGAAGACCTGCCGGTTTCTGAGAAGGCCAACAAGTTCTACGGGCTTATCGAATTTCCCTATCCGTCGGGCGAGGGTTTGCACGTGGGGCATCCGCGGTCGTACGTGGCGCTCGATATTATAACGCGTAAGAAGCGCATGGAGGGCAAGGACGTGCTCTATCCAATCGGCTGGGACGCGTTCGGTTTGCCAACTGAAAATTTCGCCATCAAACACGGCATTAAACCGGCTGACGCCACGGCTAAGAACGTGGCTAATTTTAAACGTCAGCTCAAGATGCTGGGTTTAGGCTTCGACTGGTCGCGTGAAATCAATACGACCGACCCGGCATACTACAAATGGACGCAGTGGCTGTTCCTCAAGTTCTTCGACTCATACTTCGACGACGTGGAAGGCCGGGCCAAGCCCATTAGTCAACTCGCCATCCCGGAGGCGGTCGCGGCCGCCGGAGACGAGGCGGTGCGCCGGTTTCGTGATGAGCGGCGCATGGCATACAAAGCTGCGACCAAGATCAACTGGTGCCCGCGCTGCAAGATCGGACTGGCTAACGAAGAGGCTCAGGGCGGCGTGTGCGAGCGTTGCGGTGAGGGCGTGGAACAGCGGCACAAGGCGCAATGGATGCTCCGCATCACGAAATATGCGGAGCGGCTTATCCAGGATCTGGAGGACGTCGACTATCTCGAGCGCATCAAGACCCAGCAGATAAACTGGATCGGCCGGAGTGAAGGCGCATTCGTGGATTTTGCGGTCATTGCGAGTGGAGCGCAGCAATCTCCGGAGATTGCATCGTCGCCTGAAGCTTCTCGCAATGACAAGCGGTTGTTGCCGGATAAAGTGACGGTCTTCACCACGCGGCCTGACACGCTCTTCGGCGCGACATATATGGTATTGGCGCCCGAGCATCCGCTCATCGAGACATGGCTGCAAGAAGGCGACATCGTGAATGCGGTCGAGGTGCGCGGCTACCAGGAAGGCACCAGGCTTAAGAGCGAGCTCCAACGCCAGGAGAACAAGGAGAAAACCGGCGTCGAGCTCAAAGGCGTGCGCGCCATCAATCCGGCCAATAACCAGGAAATTCCGATTTGGATCGCGGATTATGTGCTGGCTGGCTACGGCACGGGGGCCATCATGGCCGTACCGGCGCACGACGAGCGCGATTTTGAGTTCGCTAAGCAATTCAAACTGCCGGTAATACAAGTTGTGGCGGCTGAGGAGCAGAGTGCGGCGCGGGGACTGCCGTTCACCGAGGAAGGTGTGGCGTTCAATTCCGGTATCCTCAATGGTCTAAAGACCCAGGATGCTAAAGAAAAAATGATCGCCTGGCTCGAAGACAATCAAGTCGGTGCCAAGACTATCAACTACAAGCTGCGCGACTGGGTGTTCTCGCGCCAGCGCTATTGGGGCGAGCCCATCCCGATCATTATTTGCCAGAAGTGCGGTTACGTGCCGGTGCCGGAGGACCAATTGCCGCTGACTCTGCCGGAAGTTGAGAAATACGAACCGACTGACACGGGCGAATCTCCTCTGGCGGCCATACGGAGTTGGGTCGAGGTGGAGTGCCCGAAATGCGGGGCTCCGGCCGAGCGCGAGACCGACACCATGCCCAACTGGGCCGGATCATCCTGGTATTTTATGCGTTATTGCGATCCGCATAACGACCGGGCATTCGCCGATCCGGAGAAGCTTAAGTTTTGGCTGCCAGTGGACCTGTATAACGGCGGCATGGAACATACGACGCTCCATCTTTTGTATTCCCGCTTTTGGTACAAGTTCATGTGGGATTTAGGGATCATTCCCAAGGAATGCGGCTCCGAACCTTACGCTAAGCGGCGTTCACACGCGCTCATCCTGGGCGAAGGCGGGATAAAGATGTCCAAATCCAAAGGCAACGTCGTCAATCCTGATGAGGTGGTAGCGCGCTATGGCGCCGACGTCTTCCGCGTGTACCAGATGTTCATCGGTCCGTTCGATCAGGATGCACCGTGGGATACGCACGGCATCGAAGGTGTGAAGCGCTTTTTGGAGAAAGTTTGGAAACTCTGCACGACCAACGTGGATGGCCCCTTTAGCGTCGGCGGAGAGGTCGAAATTTTACTTCACCAGACAATCAAGAAAGTCAGTGAAGACATCGAGGGCATGCATTTCAACACCGCGGTGTCGGCGCTTATGATTTTGGTCAATAGTTTGTTAGAAAAGCCTATCGACACCCAAACAGTCGAGACGCTTCTAAAACTCATCGCACCATTCGCTCCGCATCTGGCCGAAGAGCTGTGGCATAAGCTGGGTCACGAGACCACCATTCATCGTGAAGCGTGGCCGACGTATGATCCGGCCAAATGCGTGGCCGCGACGTTCGAGCTGGTCATTCAGGTCAACGGCAAAGTGCGCGATAGGATTATGGTCTCGGCGGACATCGCGGAAGAAGAAGTGAAGAAACTCGCGCTCACGTCGGAAAAAGTGAAGCAATATCTCGCAGGCAAAGAGCCGCAAAGGGTGGTGTATGTGAAGGGGAGGTTGATAAGCATTTCGGGGTGACGAATATGGCGAAAAATCCCGGTGAAATACCGCAGCAACAACTCATTCAGGAGGAAATCGATGTCGGTTTCAGCAGCGGCCTCGAAGATGAGGAGGATTTGGTCGAGGCCTGGTCTGATGAAGATTTTAAGACCGTCAAAAAGCTGTTTAAGGAATTCCTTGACCACGAACCGCCGATTGATAGGTTTGCCGAGCGGGTGGTCGTTTTGGATCTGATCGAATCCCTATGGTCGCACAGGCCCCGACAGGAGCGGGAGGCTTTGATCCAGGATTTTTTGTTGATCCACAAGGCTTTGAAAGAGGGTAGCAAACCGCAACCAAAGAAGATGACGGCACAGGACGTTATCCGTCTTATGGGTTTGGCCAGGACGATGCAGAAAAAAATCAACGGTGAGGGTTGATCGTCGATGAACATAGGTTAACGGCTGAGCTTTACGCTTAGTCGGCTTTTGAATAAGATGATTCTAACTATGCGCGTCACGATCATCGGAACGGGATATGTCGGCTTGGTCTCAGGCGCTTGTTTGGCGGATTTGGGGCATTCGGTTATGTGTATCGACACGGATGCGGTCAAAATCGGTAAGCTTCTGCAGGGAAGCATGCCGATTTATGAGCCGGGGCTCGAGGAGTTGGTGAAGCGCAATGTCCAAGCCGGCCGCCTCAAATTTACAACCTCGTTCCACGAGGGCGTACCGGATGCCGAGGTCATCTCCATCGCCGTGGGCACGCCGTCGGCCGCGGACGGGTCAGTGGACATGCAGTATGTGGATGCGGCGGCCAAGATGATTGGTCAAGCGCTGACCGGCTACGCGGTCATCGCGGACAAGAGCACGGTACCGGTCGGGACGTCGGAAAGAGTGGCGGGCATCATCCGCGAATTCACGCAGCATGAGTTCGATGTGGTCTCGAATCCGGAATTTCTGCGCGAAGGTCATGCCATCTGGGATTTCCTGAAGCCAGCACGCATCGTCATCGGCTCGGATTCGGAACGGGCCAAAGACGTGATGCGTAGCCTGTACGCCCACATCGACTGCCCGAAGATTGTGATGGATGCGCGGAGCGCCGAATTGACGAAATACGCCTCGAATGCTTTTTTAGCCACAAAAATCAGCTTCATCAACGAAGTCTCGCATCTATGCGAAGCGGTCGGTGCCGACGTCGAAGCGGTCGCGGCCGGCATGGGCAGCGACCCGCGCATCGGTAAGGAATTCCTCAAAGCCGGCCCGGGTTGGGGCGGGAGTTGTTTCCCCAAGGACGTGAAGGCGTTCCTGAAACTCGGAGAAGCGAATAACCATCCCATGCCCGTGACGAGCGCGGCCTTGGCTATGAACAAGCTGGCGCGGTCGCGGGTCGTTGACAGACTTGAGAAGGAATTGGGCGGCTTGGCCGGGAAGACCATCGGCATCCTGGGCGTGGCATTCAAGGGCAATACCGACGATACGCGCGAGTCGCCAGCTATTGACATTATCCGTCAATGCACCGAGCGCGGCGCGAAGGTCACGGTCTATGATCCTGAGGCGCGGGTCTCGCTCGAGCTTCATGGCATTGACGTGCCGCACGCCGCTTCACCGTATGAGGCTGTCATAAAAGCGGACGCTGCGGTCATTGCGACCGAGTGGGAAGAGTTCCGGACATTGGATTTAGCTAAGCTCAAACAGGCTATGGTCGGCGCCTTGATTTTTGACGCGCGCAACCTCCTGTCCAAAGATGCGACCGATAAGCATGGTTTTAAGCATCTCCGCATCGGCGTCAGATAATCATAGGATCGCGCCTTCGCTTCCTATTAATATCGTCCGCACTTCAACCATCCACGGGAAATCACGGAGGAAAATATCATGGCCGTAGTCAAGCTCATGGACGCGGTGAGTGTCATCCGCAATCAAAGCGTGCTGCTCAAGGGCGTGAACGACAGCGTGGGAGTCCTCGAAGAATTGTTTAAGAAACTGGCGGATATCCGCGTCGCGCCGGATTACTTGCATCAGCTAGATCTGACCAAAGGCATGACCATTTCCGCATGCCGATCGAATACGTAACCGAAATAATGAAAGAACTGCAAGGCAAAGTGACGGGCATCGCATTACCGAGATACCTGCTGGATGTACCGGGCGGGAAGGGAAAAGCGCCGCTCGGGCATCGGTAGGCGGAGAAGAATCGGGGAGGAATAGATTGTCGAGTCGTTGCTTGAGCGAAAAACTGAGCATTCGAGTCTGAAATGAATTAATCCACAAGCAGCGCAGGCTCGACAATTTGGCACAGTATGATAGCTCTGGGATATGCCGTGGCGGAATCTGCCGGACAGGTTGGGCGGCTTGGGTTTGGGGATAGCGGCATATCTGGCGGGCGTCGCGCTCCATTGTTTGGCGCCGTTTACGCGTTTCGCGACTTGGTCGTTGGCGCTGTTTGGGGCTGCGTTCGGCATTGCCGCTTATTCTTCGCAGCGATGCGCGAGACGACGCCTGTTCTTGGTGTGTGCATGTTTAGTTTTTGGCGTATGGCGTTTCGATTCGACTATTCCCGAGGATAAGCAGCTTTTTTGGCTGAATTCAGCCTCGTCTTTCGTCGGCCGCGTGACGTCCGTGTCAGGCGTAGGCAAGAAAGCGGCATATACCATCCGACTCGTGCAGGTGAATGGCGCCGCGGTCAGGCCGCCAGGGGAGGGGTTGGTCGTCAAGACTGGCGTTGAAGTCGAAGTCGGGGCGCGAATCTCTTTCGTCTGCACGGCCAAGATACCGGGGACGTTTCCGGCGAATCTGGACCGGCGCCGGCTGTTGGCTCGCAAGGGTGTATGGTCTGAATGCAATACCGCCTCGGATGTCCGGACTTTGGAACCGCCATCCATGTTCGATCCGCTGGTCTGGCTCGCGCGCTGGCGGAAGGCATTGACCGGGCGCATCCATCGCGCCTTACCGCCGGACGAGGCGTCGCTCGTCGCCGGCATCCTCTACGGCGACACGGACTTCTCGGCAGAGCTGAATGAGGATTTCAAGCGCGCCGGACTCATGCATCTCGTGGCCGTCTCCGGTTCGAATGTCACAATTGTGGTCGGTGTATGCCTGGCTCTCGCGTTGGGCGCTGGCCTCAAACGGCGGCAGGCGTTCTGGGCCGTGACCATCGCTTTGCTCGTGTTCGTCGGGTTTGTGGGGTTCTCGGCGTCGGTCCTGCGCGCGGCGTTCATGGGCTGGCTCGTCATCTTGGCGCGGCATGTCGGACGGCTGGCCCGGACCTGGCGCTTGCTGCTCATGGCGGCCGCTATCCTCAACCTGTCGAATCCCTGGCTCCTGGCGTTCGACGCCGGTTTTGCCTTGTCGTTCCTCGCGACCTGGGGGCTTTTGGCCTGGACTCCGATTTTCCTGCGTTGGCTCGGGTGGGTACCGTCGGCCTTGGGTCTGCGTGAGACTGTGGCCACAACTTTGGGCGCGACGCTTATGACCTCCCCATATCTCGCCTGGGCTTTCGGCCGGATGAGTTTAGCTGGTCTCTTCACGAACGCCTTGGCTTTGCCGCTCGTGCCGTGGGTCATGCTTTGGGGATCGACTGCGGCGGCATGGGGAAGCTGGCCGGGAGGTTCGATCGCGTCTTTGCCGGCGTACGGCCTGGCGCATCTAATCATCCTCATCAGCCGGTCGAGCCGCTTGGTTCCATGGCTGGATTGGCAGGTTCCGAAGATGGAATGGCTGATGCTCGTAGCGAGTTATCTTTGGATGGCTATTTGGTGGAAAACCTTGGTCGACAAGCCCGAGAGCCAAGATGAGGCTGTGGATATGGATGTCAGCAATCTTGGTTTGTCAGACTCGTCTGACAACAATGTTGGCCTTTTCGGGCCGATTGGAGGATAACATTTTCGTTCGGCCTGTTTGTTTGTCAGGGCTGACAAACAAAATTTTTGACCCTGACGACCGGCTTAGGTTAGCGTATAAGCATGGATCGCCAAGGTCCTGCACCTAAACAAACGGAGAGGTTGGAAGCGGTCCGAGGCTGGAGTTGTCTGGCGCGGTCAGGGAGAGATAACCAAGCGGCCCTGTCGTGCGCCCCGTCCTGGTACGGCAACTGGGTCGGCGCAGGCAATGTCGGGGAAGCCGGTCTCGGAATTAAAAGTTGGAGGAGAAAGCTACGTATGCCGGACGCGCGCCCCAGCGGCGCCTCATGGACGGTTTTAATAATCGCGGCGCAAACCAGCCACTGGTGCAGACGGCAGGCCGGACTCAGGTCCCAAGTCGAAGCCGTCTCGGTGCGAAAGCATCCGCTTCCAACCTCATCCGCTGTTCTATAGCGGGATATTCGCCTCCGGCGACGCATCAGGTATCATTCATCTTATATGAAAAACATGAAGCTCAACAATTTTCAAAAGGTTCTCATCATTTGCATCGGGTTGTTCATCCTGAGCGGCCTTGCTCTAAGGTTTATTCCGAGCTCCCCGAAACTGATTGCCAAGCCGTACTCAACGCTCGAACAGTCGCAGCGCTTGTTGCAGGAGGATGCAATAGCGAATGGGACCGCGACCCGCAATCAAACTGCCGGCCAGACGGGCGCGCCACTGCCGACGAGCGCATCTTTCAGCGGTAGCGATGTACTGCGCGGACTCGGACCGAACTGGACATTCGTTAGCCAGCAGGATCAGACGTCGCAGGATATGAGCTACCTTGACGGTACCGTGCCGGTGCGCGAGTCGGTCGCGAGGCTGGTTGCTGATAACAGGATCGGTCTGGATATTCAGGAGTCCCGCATCGTAGACCAAAAGAAGCTAGCCGCGGCCCTAAAAGTTAAGGATGTCAAACGCATAAAAGTCGCGGGCAAGACGGGCTACCTCGTCCCGATGGGCGGGTTGTCGGGCGGGACCGCTTTGGTCCTGACCGGCACATCGACTGTGCTAATCCTTCAGGATCCGGATGCCGCAAACTGGCCCGATGAATTGAATCCTGAAGTCGAGATGTACGTTAGAACCGTGAATGTGCCCTAATCGTTCCTGGTTTCGCCCGGGATGCATAGCGGGCGGAAGTTGGGAGACGGTGTACCTTTACAAGGGCACATAAAACACAAGAGGTGGTTGATCATGAGACAGACGCGATTTCTTCTGGTGGTAGGTTCGGTGTGCTTGGCAGCTTGTGGGCAGGCGTCGGACGAAGGCGAAAATCTGGAAAACTCTCAGCAGGGAATTCAGACTGATCCAGCAACTGGCATTCCGTACGCCTTGACTTACCAGTTCCCCATCGAGGGGTTGAACGCCTCGGACCTGGCGTTCGGGTTCGCGAGCATGAACACGCTCATCTGTATGGCGCGCGACAAAGACGGGAATTGTCTGGCCTATGGGTACCACTTGGCCCGCGACACGCAAGTCGGCAAGACGCCCTACAATACGGTAGTTTTGGCTCCGGCTGACGGCATTGTGCGGGTCACGACCGATATCACGCTCAAGGGTTACGGTGCGACGAGTCGCTACAATCCTGACTACTATGGCTGCGTCATCGTGTTGGAGCATGAACTCAAAAACGGGGAAGCGTTCACCACGCTTCTCGGCCACGTGAGATGCGAAAGCGATCAGACGTATGACCCGAGCGCACGGACCGGCAATCCCAAGCGGGGGACCATTGTCAGGCGCGGGCAGTACGTGGGGCACATCAACCACTACTGGTATGGCGCGGACAAGAGCGTGGACTGGCACCATCTGCACTGGGGCATCCGGCAAGGACGCTACCAGGCTGCGAGCTACACGCGCAGCGGCATCTACAAATGGGTGCGCGGCTACGCGGCACGGAGCGAATTCAAGGTCGATCCACAGACAGGCAAACTCGTCCATCCGGAATGGACCGATCCGGTGCTGACGCTCAAGGCGCTCGGCGACCCGGCTCTCACGCCGGATGTGGGCGTGCGCCATCACCCGCCAGGTTCTCTTCTGGAAGACGCACGGGGCGGCCATTGGCTCGTCTCGGACGAGGCCGAACTCGCCCGCATACCGGAGACGGTGATGCAATCCGACCGGTTCGATGCATCGCGCGCAGTCCGCGTTTCGGATGAAGAATTGGCTTGCTATGCCCGCGGCAGCGATGTCGCCTCGGCTGGTCCAGTGACGCTCTATCAACGCCCAGGCTCGTCGACCGTGGTCATGGCCTACGACGCCAAGCTCCAGCGTTACGATGTCATCCGGCATGAGGCTTTGTCCTCCTGGGGATACAACTTCAGCGAGCTGACCAAAGACTCGGCCAAGATCCAGATGGCCGAAACCAAATATACGTCACAGGGTTTCCGCCGGTTGCGGCCAGGGAGCCTAGTCAAGGCGGTCGAGGCGAGTGAGGTCTGCATCGTTACGCCATGGCAGACGCGGAGACCAATCGCAACCGGCGAGGTGTTCGAGAAACTGGGCTATGCCTGGGAACGCGTCGTGGCTATTCCAGCCGACGTGCTTGACGCTGTGGCTGGACCGCGTGAATCCGGGATTGTGGACTGGGATTCCATCTTTGACTGCGCCTTGCCGGCGCCTTGTCCCTCGGACGGGGATTGCGGCGGCGGCGATGATCCGGAGGATTATCCGGGCGAAGATGACGACGACAATCCGGTCCCCGAGACCGATGCCGGACAGGGGCAAGCAGGTTCGAGCGGGCAAGCGGTTGAAATCTGTAACGGTCTGGATGACGATGGTAATGGCGCTATCGATGAAATTTTCCTTTGTCGCCTGGGCGCGACCAATGGGCCGGGTTGCATCTCGGCCTGCGGTACGGCAGGTCAGCGTAAATGCGATGCGCCGGATTGCAGCTGGGGCACGTGTCAACCGTTTGCCGAGGGCTGTGACAATACCATCGACGACGACTGCAATGGCCTTGTTGATTGTGAGGATCCGGCATGTAAAGACGACCCGGTATGCCAGGCAAAGCCTGACGCCGGAGCAGTGGATGCAGGTCCCTCGGCACCAGAAGGCATGACTTCGCTCCGTTTCGTCTATTCTGGACCGGCCACGCCTGGCGCCATCAAACTCAATGCCTGGTGGCAACCGCCGAATAAGCCAACCCGTGCCTGGGCGCAAGTGACGGACTGTATCGATGACCAGTTGGGCGACGGTCAGCTCGATTGCCAATTCCTGGTGGCGAGCAAGAGTTCGCCTTTCGAGTTCCAGATCGACTTGCCGAACGGTCAATATTGGGGTGACGAGTCGTGCTGGAACGGTGGCTGTGGCACCACGGTTGGGAGCCTGGCTGTTTACGGACCGGATGGCAAACTCAATTACACCCTCGTGCCTAATCAGTACGGTCCGCCGTACTATAATGGCCGGATTGAGATCGTGCCCTGAGAACTGTTGACTAACTTTCTTAAACTTCGACCCCGAACGCCTTTGGCCCGGGGTCGTTACTCTTGATTTATTTATCCACATTCGGATTCTTGCATGGTAAGGTGAGATATGAGAGAGTAGAACAAAATTAGAACATTTTAACTTACGTACCGCGTACCTCGTACCTGGTACTTCGCAAAATATTATGGCCAAAAAACCTACAGATGAACGCGACGAACGTCGATTGGCGGCGCAGGAAGCCATCGACCAGATTAAGGAGCGCTTCGGCGAGGGGAGCATTATGCGGCTCGGCGAAGCTAAAAAGATGGCGGTCGACGTCGTCCCGACAGGTTGTTTGTCGCTCGACTTGTCGTTGGGCGTCCTGGGCGTGCCGCGCGGCCGCATCATTGAGATTTTTGGTCCTGAGGCCTCGGGCAAGACGACTTTAACCCAGCACATCATAGCCGAAGTTCAGAAAATGGGCGGCATCGCGGCTTTCGTGGACGCAGAGCATGCTTTAGATCCGGATTATGCGCGCAAGATCGGAGTCAACGTTGATGAGTTACTCATTTCGCAGCCGGACACGGGCGAGCAGGCGCTGGATATCGTGGAAACACTTGTTCGTTCGAACGCCATCGATGTCATCGTGATCGATTCCGTGGCCGCGCTCACGCCGAAAGCCGAGATCGATGGCGAGATGGGCGAATCGCACGTGGGGTTACAGGCTCGGCTCATGAGCCAGGCACTACGCAAGCTCACAAGCATCGTATCCAAGACCAAGACGGTCGTCATTTTCATCAATCAATTGCGTCAGAAGATCGGAGTCGTGTTTGGAAATCCGGAGACTACGACTGGCGGCGTAGCTCTTAAATTCTATTCCTCGCTACGCATTGAGGTTCGGCGCTCAGCCCAGATAAAAATGGGCGAAAAAATTCTGGGCAATCGGGTTAAGTGCAAGATTGTAAAGAATAAAGTGGCGGCGCCGTTCCGGACGTGCGAGTTTGACATTATGTATAACGAAGGTATCTCACTGGTCGGTGATCTGTTGGATTTGGGCACTGAATACGAGGTCATCAAGAAATCCGGCAATTCCTACGCTTACGGCAACGAAAAGTTGGGCATCGGCCGCGAGAACGCCAAGCTCGGCTTGCGCGAACGACCGCATTTGCACAAAGAAATCCGCGACAAGGTCATCGCCTTGTGGCGTGAACGCGAGCTGGCCGAGAACAGCAACTCTACGCGTCTGCCGGTCGCGTCGGTTGAAGAAGGCAAAGAGCTGCCGCCGCTGGAGGAATAAGGGAAGCCGATAAATACAGCACAGGGCTGACTAAAAGTCCGCTTTTGCGTTGGGTTGAGGACGTGACTTTCGCCTGCTAATCCGCTAGGATAAGGGTAATTCACATGCCACGTAGACGCCGAAGATTTAAATTTCCTGATTTATCGCTCGATCCCGAGACGGCCCATGGAATAATGACAGTCGCGATTTTTGCGGTCGCCACTTTTTGCCTACTCGCTACGTTCGACCTGGGCGGCAAGATCGGGGTTTTGGTCGACCAAGCCCTATCCCATGTCCTGGGCTGGGACCGTATCGCCTTGCCGTTCATCCTGTTCGCCATCGGCATCCATGAGCTAACTCCGCAGAGGTTCCAGCTCAAGGCGACTAATTACGTGGGCTTTCTCCTGTTTTTCGCATCGCTCAATCCATTCATCCACACGGCCAACGTCGAGGCCGCGAATCTCCCAGAGAAGCTGGCGACTTTGGGCGGCAAACTCGGTTCTCTTCTGGCTGAGCCCATGATTTCACTCCTGGGTCGCTTCGGCGCCGGGACGCTTTTCATGGCGCTCTTCGTCGTGTCGATCCTGCTCATCTTCAACACCTCGCTCAAGCGCGTCGTCCAGATCCTGAACGTTATCTTCGGTTACCTCAAGAGGTTCGTGGCGGCCCTGCTGGCGCCGTTCAAATGGATTTTCGCTAAACAAGCCAGCTTAAAGGAAGAGAAAATCCGTGCCCAGGTGACGAAACAGCCGGAGCTGGATGGGAAGCCCGTGCCGCAGCCTGCCGCGGCCAAAATAGCAGCAGTGCAGACCAAAACCGAAAATGAAAACGGCGACAGCCATGATTACGGAATGCCGAACAAGCCGAAACGCCGTCAGCCAAAAATCGAGGTACCATACGAGCTTTTGACCAAACGTGACCAGAGACCGACCTCGGGTGATATCCAGCGCAACCAGTACGTCATCCAGCGCACGCTCGAGACGTTCGGCATCCCGGTCGAGATGGGAGATGTGGCGGTCGGCCCGACGGTCACGCAATTCACGCTTAAGCCGGCTGAAGGCGTCAAGCTGTCGCGCATCACGGCGCTGCACAACGACTTGGCTTTGGCTTTGGCCGCCCATCCCATCCGCATCGAGGCGCCTATTCCCGGCAAATCCTTGGTTGGTCTCGAAGTGCCCAATCAGAGCGTGGCCACGGTTGGTCTGCGCGAGTTACTTGAGTCAAAGGAGTGGCGCGATCGGCGAAGCAATTTGTGCTTTGCCCTGGGCCGCGACGTCACGGGCAAGGCCTGGGTGGCCGATCTCGGTCGCATGCCGCACTTACTGGTTGCTGGTGCTACTGGTTCTGGAAAATCGGTCTGCCTTAACACGCTTATCATGTCGATGCTCTATGCCAACGGACCGGACGATCTGAAGCTCATCATGGTCGATCCGAAGCGTGTCGAGCTTCAGATTTATAACGGCATCCCGCATCTTGTGACGCCGGTCATCACGGACGTGGATAAGACGGTCAACTCCTTGAAATGGGCGTTGCGCGAGATGGACCGGCGCTTCGATGTGCTGTCTAAGTTCGGCGCCCGCGACATCGAATCTTACAACAGCCGGACGCAAGACAAGCTGCCGTACATCGTGATTGTCGTCGACGAATTGGCCGACCTGATGGTTACGGCCATGGCCGAGGTCGAAGGCCCGATCGTGCGCTTAGCCCAGATGTCGCGCGCCGTGGGCATCCACTTAGTCCTGGCCACACAGCGGCCGTCGGTCGACGTCCTGACCGGTCTCATTAAAGCCAATATCCCGGCGCGCATCGCCTTTGCGGTCGCGTCGTCCACGGATTCGCGCACCATCTTGGACCAGATGGGCGCTGAGAAGCTCATTGGCCGCGGGGACATGCTGTTCCAGACGTCGGACATGGCCAGTCCGCGCCGCATCCAGGGTTCGTTCGTGGCCGACGACGAAATCGGGCGGGTGGTCGAATACCTTAAGACCAAATATGAGCCGGCCGAATATGATCCAAGCGTCGTTGAAGCGCGCAGCCAGGACGGCGGGGAGACGTCTTTCCGCAACGGCATCGACGAAGGCGATGGCGATCCGCTTCTGCCTGAGGCAAAGGAAGAGATCATCCGCGCCGGCAAGGCCTCGGCTTCGCTCCTCCAGCGCCGCCTCAAGGTGGGTTATGCCCGCGCCGCTCGCATCCTGGATCTGCTTGAGCAGGAAGGCTTCATCGGCCCGGGCGACGGCGCTAAACCGCGCGAGATCCTCAAAACCGACTTCACCAAAGGCTTGGACCAGATACCGGTCCAGTCTGCGGCCGAGCAGCATCCAGCCTTGCAGCAAGTGAACCGCGAGATACCGGAGATCGAGGAGGGGTGATATCGAAATCCCAATCATGGAATTAGCGATTTTGCGGCATTTCCTGCTTCTTGGATTTCGTGCTTAGATTTTGGCGTAAACCGATTCATGCCTTTCATTCGCAAGAAAATCTATCGTGGGGAAACGGGTTTCGGCAACGACCTGCTTGAGCTTAGGGAACTGCGGGGCTATACGCGGGAGTCTTTGGCGCGCCTGACCGGTATCCATCCGGCGGTTATTGCCGCCTTGGAGGAAGAGCGGCTCATTGACCTGATTGATCCGCTGTATGCCGAACGGCACGTGCGCGTACTAGCGTCGCAACTGGAGGGCAGTACGGATTTTTTTATCGACAAATACCAGGAATTGCTCCTACGCCAAGGTTTCAACGTCGAGCCGCGCGAGATGTTGCGGCCGCGGGTAAGCAAACGCGACCTATTAGTCAGTTCGAAGTTGACGGTCCTGCTTGCGTCAGCTTTGCTGGTACTAGCTATCGGCGGTTATTTAGTTTATCAAGCCAGACAGATGACAGAACCGCCGCCGCTCACGGTCAGTGCGCCGATCGAAGGTCAGACATTGGAGCAGGCGCGGGTTGAGGTCACGGGGGGAACCGATCCGGCAGCCAAGCTGACGGTTAATAGCGAGTCGGTTGTCGTCGACCGGGATGGTTCGTTCCGCGCAAGCATTAATGTTCCGCCCGGATTATCGTCCATTTTGGTTCAGGCCAGGCGGCGTTATAGCGTGCCGGTTACAATTGAACGTCACGTCTTGTTCGAACGTGCCGGAGGACTGGATTTTTCCCGCGCTTCTTTCTCGGCCACGACGACGGATGACAGCTCGGCGACCTCGACCGCGACCGGCACGGCGGAGTGATGAACGGAGGGTGTCCGATAAAAATAAAAAACAGCCCCAAGGGGCTTTTTTTAAAATTTCCGGCACCGGAGCTGCAAAGCGTTGCCACGCTAAGTGATGGCGGTAACCGTGGGAGGAGAGAGATTCCCTTGTTTGCACAAGGGATCCACGGCAGCGACCATCGAACACGTGCAATGCTTCGCAGTTCCCGTGCCAGAACTAGTTTAGGGTAGGTTCCGGGAACTGCCATGTCAAGATGCGGATGCTATGGATGTTGCGCTTAGGGAGGTTGATATTGACACTCGGCTTCGCGGCTCCTTGTTCGGAGCTCTCGAAGAGAATGCCCGACCAGTTTGAGGGTAAAAACCGGTCGGGGGTCGAGGCAAAGGGCTATTCAACCAAGTGGGTCTGGAACGAAGTGGTAGAGCAGATATCCACTTGGGCGGAAGTAAGCGGCCGGGTCTTTGATTGAAGGGTCGTTGATGGCCGCCATGAAGATTTTATAGGGGTCGTCCTGCTTTTGCAGGACGCAGGGCAGGTCAGGTTCTTCGGCATCGCAGAATAGAATCTGATTCCATCCGCGAAGGAAGTACGGCGCTAGATACTCCCGGACATCGTCAGGATCACGAGGCGCAGGTATGACCGTGAACGGAATACAGCGCACCCCGAGTCTGTCGAGTACGACTTCGTTCTTGGCCAGGATGAAGACTTGCGTCTCGTCGAGTTCGATCCGGGGTTTGAGTACCCGGATGATGGCGTCCTTCTGTTTTTGAGCCAGGACTGATCCGGAAGACATGCCTGGTAGTGGCGGGTTTTCATTCGCGGACTGGACATCGATCCAGGATGGCACGAATTTTTCAGCCGCTCGATCGAATTCGGCTTCCTGCCGTTTGGCCTGAAAACGGTCGGCGGCATCGATGACCGTGGCGCCGCGGTTATTCTTCTGGTCGGCGCGTTTCCTGAGGCCTTTGATTCTTTTTGTGACGTCAGTCTTCAGCATGAGACTTCCTCTTAGGTTGTCGAAAGGTGTATTTTGCCGCTCCCTTGACCCGCGAAAATATGGATTTCGCGGAACAACGGGCGGCAAGCTAAAAATTCCCTCAATAACTTCATACACCGATTTGCCGATTTTGGCAAGGGATGCAGACATTGAGGGAATCCGCGAAGCCATAGGTCGGCTTCGCGGGTGCAGGCGGGTTTTTTAGTTGGTTTCGTGGATCAGGGCGATGACCTCTGGCGGGAGATCATCGGTTGGGGCCGCTTCCGGGGTAGGGGGTTCAGGGGCGGTGTCAGCCGCAGCTTTGTTCGACGCCGGACTGGCATTGGCAGCCGCGGATTCCATTTCCGCCGGCTCCTCCATTTCGCATTCCGGACCTGTTCCGTCATCGGTCGCTTTCACTGACGGAGGCGGGGCGTTAACGGCTACGATTTGGGCCAGGAACTTGTTCAAGCCCTCGTCGTCGCCCATGACATTTGGCGTCGGATGGTCCATCAGCCAGATGTCGTGCATCGTGCCGCGGCCGTCCGGGAATGGGACGAGCTGAGACATGTACGTCTCGATGGCGTGCCAGATGTCCTGCACACGCAGGAAGATTAGGAAGCCGCGGCCCTGCAAACCAAGACGCCCAACCTTGCGGTTGAGATTCCTGTCTGGCGCGTTTTTCTCCGGGTTCTTCCCGAAGACGACATGGGTGATGAAGCTAGATTTGCCGGCCAGCGTCTGCGTTGTGTAGCCGATCAGCTTCATGAAGTACTGGCCTAGGGGAAGTGTATCGCCCGGACGTTGCTTCCGGATGATTCTCCTCAACCAGTACAGATCCACGCTTGTTTTCTGGGGACGTCCGGCGGTCAAACTTTCCAGCGTTTGAGTGTCGCTGAACATGACGTCCGTCTTCCCCTCATTGACGAGGTTCTCCAGGTCAGGCCCGATGTATCTGAATTCGGGTCGCTGGAGGGCTTCCTGCGGCGTCACGATGTCGCATTTGCCGTACAGGATCACAAGCCGCGCCTGGTACTCGAGTACGTCGAGGCTCTCGTAGAATTCCAGAGAGCCGCGATCTTCTTCTGACATGGCGGCGCGACTGGCGCTGGTTAGGGTGTTGCGATCGATGCCGAGCCGGCAGAGGACGATTTCATCCTTGCTCATGAGCACGGGATTGCCGTCCCGGCGAACTGCCGGGATATTCGACATCTGCAACAGCAAATTTGATCGTGGAAAGTAGTGGTCGATGGTGCCGTCTTGATGCACCATTTCTAGATTGTTGAACGTCGTCGTATACGTCTCGCGGATGCCGTAATCAGTGACGGTCATCCTACTTGCAAGTCGCCTGGCCAGGTCTTTATCCATGACTCTCCTTCCTTCCGACTTCCGAAAAACTTTTCCTTAGGCGGTTTCCCGCCTGCTAGCTCCGTCCTTAGTTGAACCAACAAGGGATTCGAGGACGGAGAGTTGTTTAATTGTCAAAATAACGGTTGAGTTTGGTTGGGGAAACCGGCGCTGTTTGAAGCAAAGGGTTGCCTGCCAGGGCTCCGATATACATCTATGCATCGGGCTTTGCTCCCGTTAGACGGGATTGCGCAGGAACGTCTTTTGAATTGCGTCGGCTACGGACCGTGAGGTCCGCCCCAAGTTGGCGGCGAAGCTAGTCACCGGCAACTTGCGGCGGCGGTCGGGATATTTTCCGCATCAGGTTCCGTTCTCGCCGGATGCGGGAACTGGTGCGGAAGGCCAGGTGGTCGGGGACCGGGCTGGCCGAGAACGGAGTATCGGGTTCAGGCGCCATGGCGGCGGCGTTGGCGCTCTTCTTCGCGCATGATCGCCTGCAGGCGCTCCCAGTCTTCGATACGGGATGCCAGGCGGCCGTATTCTTTGGGTTTTTCGGCGTAGTGCTTGGCTTTCCAAGCGATGAGTCCGACGATCAGGCCGCCGCATATGACGATCTCGAAAAAAACGAGGGCATCATGGCGGAATTCAGCCAGGGCGATGAGCCATAGGCTGATACAGGCCGCTTCGAGCAGTCCGGCTGCCACATATACCGCGATTCTCATTATGCAAGGTGCTCCTGGGTTAGAGGCTCTCTTGTCCGGCGGCGTCAGGCTGGGTGCGGACCGTATGAAAAGGCCCATTTGAAGCTCGACGCTCACCAGGCACGAGAGCCCGTCTGGCCCAAGGGACTGGAGGCGGCTCGCGCTTTTGCAATAGCTTGGCGCGAGCCCGAATTTGATTCGTTCGCGGTTTGGCACGTGGCCTAGCGCGAACGGAAGAGAGAGAAGGCCGCGGGCGCGGGTCCAGAATGATCCGGAGCCGCAAGCGGCAAGAGTAGCCTCCATTCCCCTGGAACAGGCTTCTGGTTGTCTAAGCAATGAACTAATCTAACAGAAAAATGCGGATTTGTCAAGACTGCGCTGTACGGCTGATCTTCCGTGAAGAATCATGGCTGGGTTGAACAACGGCTAAAGTTAAACTTTCTGAGTAAGTTGGCGATCTAACAAAAAAGACGGCTTTCGCCGTTTGTTTGGGGTCCGCCCCCCATAACCTGATGATTCAGGGGCTGAGGTGGACGGCTGAAGCGGAGTCGCTTCAGCCGGTTATGGGTCAACGCTCGAAGTTATCGAGCGGCTGGTTGAGGAGCTTTTGGTACTCCTCTTCTTGCCGCTGAGGGTCGAGCGTCGTGGAACTGAGGACAAGGTCCTGGATCCACGCGACGACGTTCAATGTGAACTCGTCGCGGGGATCATCGGTCTTGGTTTTTTTCATTTTTTTCTTTCCTCCATCTGAAAGCGCGAATATTTCGTGCTTTCGGATGGGCGCAGAAATTGAGACTTGTATTTAGGGTCGTTGTTCGAATTCTATTTGACTGCACGAAGTTCGGTCGGCGGATCTCTAAAAATTTAAGCCGGCATGACAGGTTTTTATCCTGCCCGAGTCCACGACTGGAGGTCATGGACTCAGGGGGATGGCTGGACTCGAGTTGGGAGTCCAGCCGCTAGCTGACCCGACCGGCGGGTCAAGTCGGTGGCATCGGCGGGAGTTGAACCCGCGCATCATCCCTGGAGACCTTGGAAGGCGGGACCCCGTCCCCTTTTTACCAGGCGATGCCATGTAGTCAGGACGGTCCCCCCGGAGCTTTCGCGAAGGGGGATTTCTCCGGACTGACGCAGAGGGGACAGGGCGACACCGAAGTGTGCCTAGTCCAACGGCGGCTTACACTCATGGAGAACCAGTCGAAACCGATTCTCATGATTTCTGCCGCCCACCGCGCCATCCCGTAGAGCGGGACGTCGCAAGTTCTCTCCTCCACGTCGGTCAGGAGAATATTTGCACGCGATCGTAAGAGTCGCTTATCGCTAACGGGGACACGAAGGGGATGACAGGAGGCCGAAGCCTTTGTCATCCATGGCCGAGTACTGCCAGCGGTGTCAGTGTCCCGACAAGCGGGGACCAACGAAGCTGGTTTCCGTGGCCATCTGCGACGGTGGACGCTAGGCGTTTCGCCGCAAGATCTCTCTCCTCCGCGTCTCCGGTAGCGATTTCGCTTGAATGATCATTGTTTGTGAAGGTCGTTGTGGATACAACAGCAGTCATTTCAGAACAAAACAATATAACACATTTCAAGAATCTTGTCAAGATGTAATAGCCAGAATTTGTATTAAATAGAAAGTGGCTAATTTAAGCCTAAAATGACCAAATTGGTGGTTTAA
>Ga0209018_1001017_pt1 | contig 24122 bp, 13 predicted proteins | sample YNPBryBLVA2012_FD_185814 | JGI IMG/M metagenome (GOLD analysis project Ga0209018, IMG submission 185814) | Anoxygenic and chlorotrophic microbial mat microbial communities from Yellowstone National Park, USA - YNP Bryant BLVA 2012 (SPAdes)... ...
GCTGGTTCGGGCTTGGGCTCTGCCTTCGCTGGTTCGGGCTTGGGCTCTGCCTTCGCTGGTTCGGGCTTGGGCTCTGCCTTCGCTGGTTCGGGCTTGGGCGTCGGTGCAGGCTCGGCCGGGGGCGCCTCTTCCGCAGCTTCGGGCACCATGCGTGCGATGCGCTCCGCGAGCGACCCTTTCGGACGCGCCGGGCGCGCAGGCTCGTGCGCAGCAGCTTCGGGCATGGGCCGAACCGGTTCGGGTCGTGTTTCCGCTTCTGGCGCCGGACGCACGGTTGGCGTTGCGGCGGCAGGAATCGCGGCTGGCGACGGCTCGGGCTCCGCTTTGGGCGCAGGCATTGGCCGAAGCGGCTCGGGTCTCGTTTCTGCCTCCGGCGCTGGACGCACGGTCGGCGTGGTGGCGGCAGGGGTTGCAACCGGTGGCGACTCCGACTTCGCCTTCGTCGCAGGCGCGGCCTTGAACGCAAGGGTCGAGATTGCCCGGGCGAACGGCTGAACCTTGCGGGCAGGTGTGGAGGTCGCCTTGTCAGGCATCGGCTGCGGCGTCGCTGGTGCGGCAGCCGTTACGGGGTCTGGCGCCGGGGTCGCGGCGGGCGGTGGCTGGTCTTGATGGGTTGCGGCTGCGCGTTCGGCTTCCAGGATCGCCGCCACGTCTGCGTCGGGTTCTTCGGCACCGACGCTGATTTCGCCAGAGAAGGCCGGTGTACGGCTCAGGCCTTCGGGCGGCGGCGGGATCTCGTTGGGGGGCGCGGGCGTGACCGCTGGTTCGGGTGTACCGATTGGGACCAGGTCCAATGGTTCATCGGCGGGCGCGGGGTGCGCCTTGGCGACGGGTTCTTTCGGTGGTGGCAATACGATAGGCTTGGAAGGGACCGGCGCCTGGTCCGCTTCGGCCACGAGCGGTTCGGGTTCGGGCAGCGGGAAGAGGTTGGCTGGCGGTTGCGCGATGGGCTCTGGCGCGGGCTGCGGTTCGGGCGGTTGCTCCGCCGGGGCCGCGGGCGCGGACTTCTTGGGGCGGCGCAGGAGAAGCGCGGCCAGCACGATGACGAACAGGACAGCGACGGCTGCGGCAACGAGGATGGTGGTGGATGGCATGGGTCCGATGGCCTCGACGGACTAGGGCACGCTCCCAGCGTAGCGCATGTCGCGTGGCGACGAGAAATGCCTTGCACCCGGGTCCGGCGGGAAAGCCGTCGCCGAGTGCATCCGACCGGGGCGAGGACGCCTGTCGGGGGCTTCTTGACGACGCGCCCCCATCACCCAACGTTCTGCGGCGTGGTACCAGGCGCCGTGCCTGAACCGACACGCCGGAGCATGCGATGAACGAATCGAGCGATCTTGCAAAGAGGCACTGCGTCCCTTGCGAGGGAGGCGTGTCCAGACTGACGCCCGAAGCGGTATGGCGTCAGCTCCAGCAGGTGGATGGCTGGGAGCTTGCGGGCAACAAGATTCACAAGCGCTTCGAATTCAGGGACTTCGTCGCGGCCATGGGCTTCGTCAACGCCATGGCTGACCTCGCTGAGCAGCAGGGCCATCATCCCGACTTCTCCGTCCACTACAACCGGGTCGACGTGACCATCTGGACCCACGCCATCGATGGGCTGTCCGAGAATGACTTCGTTCTCGCAGCGAAGCTCGACCAGATCCCTCGTTGAACCGTCGTCATGTCGGGCCGGGCGAATCCTGTTCGCTCATTGCAGCATCCGACAACGTGCAGCACGCCGGAACGTAGCTGCCATCGATGACAAGGTTTCTGTAGCGAGGTCCCCATGGACAAGTTCTTTCCAAGCAATGAGCATCGAGTTGAACGTATCGTCCGCGTGCTGGTCGGTCTGGGGCTGTTGAGCGTCACCGTCATCGGTCCACAGACGCTCTGGGGCCTGGTCGGCCTGGTGCCACTGGCGACGGGCATCGTAGGGAGTTGCCCGGCGTACACTCTGCTCGGCATCTCCACGAGGCCGCGAGCGGAAGGCAAGGACGCAGCGACCCCGGCCACCTGAAACGCAGCCCAACCTCTGCGCGGGAAACCACCATTGACCCGGCCCTGCGGGCGGTGGATGACTGCACCGTGAGTCGAATTGCACGAAGGATCCATTGGACGCGGATCGCCGTGGGCGTCATCGCGACGACGGCTGCGGGGGTTTCGATCAATCCCGGCCTCGCGAAAGCGGAGCAGCCCATTCATCCGAAAGTCGAGCGAGCGGTCGCGAAGGCACGGGCTGCACGCGGCCCGGCACGCTACACCGCACTGCGCGAACTGTGGGCGCTGTGGGATGACACCGATCCGGTCCAGGTCGAAGCGGGGTTGTCGAGCATCTCGGCCGTGTATGACGCTCCGACGCGCGCCTACGCCGACCTGCTGACCGCGTATGCTCGTCGACGCCGGGGAGACCTGGCTGGGGCCCGGCAGCGCATCAGCGATCTCGGGTTCGTGCGTGACTGGCTGGTGGCGGGTCCGTTCGACAATGAAGGCAAGTCCGGGTTCGGTCGCACATGGGGGCCGGAGCAGGACCTGTCGCAGCCATTGGATCTCGCGCTCAGCTACGAAGGCAAGGAGAGGCCGACTCGATGGCGTGCGGTGAGCGATGTGGCTTCGTATGGCTGGCTCGACTTCGGTTCGTTGCTGCGTCCCTCGGAGAAGATCTGTGCCTATGCGACCACGTTCGTGCGTTCGACCGCTGGCGGCGCGGGGGCTGTCCAGGCTTCCATCTGGGTCGGTGCTGCGGGCGCCGTGCGCGCCTTCTGGAACGGCGAAGAGGTGCTCGCCGACCCTCTGTATCGGAGCATCGACGCCGACCGCATCGCGACCACGGTCATGGTCAAGCCCGGTTGGAATCGCCTCACCGTCAAGGTCTGCAACGAGGACAGCTCGCCGATGGTCGCGGTACGCATCGCCGATGCGCAGGGTGCGCCTGCGTCGTCGCTCGTGGTATCGGCCGACGTGGCGCATGCGGAGCAAGCCGCGCGCAACGCGGAGACGCGCAAGGGTCCAGCACGCATGCAGGACACGGTCAAGGTGCAGGGCACCGGCAAGGGTGCGTCGATCGAGGCACCGACCGCGCCCCCGAAACGCGACCGCGACCCGGGCCGCGTGCGAGGTCCCGTCCAGCAGTTCGACGCCCTGACCACGCGGGCGCAACCGCGGCCGGAGGATCTCGAAGCGTACGCGAGATACCTCAAGATGACGGGGGGCGACGACCCGGCAGAGCGCAAGGCCAGGAGCCTGGCCGGCGCTGCGGCGGACCGCGCGCCCACCGTGCAGCGACTGCTGCTTGCCGGCGCGCTCGCCGAAGACCGCAACCAACGTCGCCTGTGGGTCGACAAGGCCGAGAAGGCTGCGGGCAGCAAGCGGGACGTCGATGTGCTGCTGGCTCGGGCCCAGCTTGCACGCAGCGGCGCCAACTGGCGGGACGCGATCCCTTACTACGATGACGTCCTGAAGATCGAGCCGGACAACACCGAGGCGATTTTGGGCCGCGTCGACTTGTACAACGAGGCAGGGCTTCGACGCACGGCGCTCACGATGCTCGAGCAGGCGGTGGAGCGGAATCCGCGGGCGGTAGGGTTGCTGCGGGTCTACGCGATGCAGCTCGGCAGCCTCGGGCGCGAAACCGAGGCGGACGAAGTCCGCACGCGCTATGCGGCGTACCGCTTCGACGACCCGACCATGATCACCGCGCGCATCGACCACGCCGTCGAGGTCCGGGACAGAGCCTCCGTCGAGCACTGGATCGCACGCTTGCTCGACGTCAGCCCGGACTCGACCTATCACCTCACGGTCGCTGCGCGTGCAAGGCTCGCGCTCGGGGACCGGGACCAGGCTGTCGCACTATTGCAGCGCGCCCTCGACATGGCGCCTGAAGACACGCAAACCATGCGCGAGATGTCCGACACGCTCGGTCAGATCGGCCGTCGCGACGAGCAGCTCCGGCTCTTGCGGCGCATCCTGGTGCTGCGCCCCCAGACCAAGGACGTGCGCGAGTACGTCGAGAGCATGGAGCAGCGCCAGCAGCGGGCGGATGAAGCCTATGCCTGGAGCGCCGAACGTTTCCTGCCGCTGCGCACGTCCGCGCCCAATGGCTTCCATCGCAGAACGCTGCGGGACCTCAAGGTCACGACAGTGTTCCCGAGTGGTTTGTCGAGCAGCTTCCATCAGGTGGTGTTTCAGCCGCTTACCGACGAGGCCGCCGCTGCCGCCCGGCAGTATGCGTTCACCTACCAGGCCGATCGCCAGGTCGTCCAGCTCCGCGGCGCGCGTGTCTTCCGCGCCGACGGCCGCGTCGACGAAACCATCGAGACCGGCGAAGGCCCCGCCGACAACCCATCGATCGCGATGTACACGTCGGCCCGGACCTTCTTCATCCAGCTCCCAAGGTTGAACGTCGGCGACGTCGTCGAGCTGCGGTACCGCATCGAGGACGTCACCCAGGAGAACGCCTTCGCCGACTACTTCGGAGAGGTCAACTACCTGCAGTCCTCCGAGCCCGTGATGAACGCCGAATACGTCGTCATCGCCCCCGCGAGCCGCCCCCTGTACTTCGACGCTTCGCCCATCCCGGGGCTCGTTCGCGAGGAGAAGGTCGATGGGGCCAATCGCATCTACCGCTTCTTCTCCCCCACGGTCGCCCCGCTGCTACCCGAGCCGAACATGCCGCCATGGACCGAGGTTCTCGCTCATGTGCATGTCTCGACCTACCGTAGCTGGGACGATGTCGGCCGGTGGTACTGGGGCGTGGCCAGAGACCAGCTCATCCCCGACGCTCAGCTCGAGCAGAAGGCGCGAGAACTCACGCAGGGGCTCACGGCCGACGCAGACAAGGTGCGCGCCATCTATGACTTCGTCGTGCAGCGCACGCGCTATGTCGCCCTCGAATTCGGTATCTACGGCTACAAGCCGCGTCGCGCCTCCCAGACTTTCGCCCGTGGCTGGGGCGACTGCAAAGACAAGGCGGCACTCATCATCAGCATGCTCCGTGTCGTGGGCGTGCCTGCGTCGATGGTCATCGTCCGTTCCCAACTCCGCGGCGACTTCCCCACCAACCTCGCATCGCTCGCGCCCTTCGACCACGCCATCGCCTACGTGCCGTCGCTCGACCTGTATCTCGACGGTACCGCCGAGTACACGGGATCCTCTGAGCTGCCCGCCTTCGACCGTGGAGCCATCGCCTTGGTGGTCAGCGAGTCCGGCGGCAAGCTCGTGCGCCTGCCCGACCCTCCCCCGCCGGAGAGCATCCGAACCCGAACGGTCGACGCGCTGCTTCAGCCGGACGGGTCCGCGCGCATCGACTTGCATCTGGAAACCAAAGGATCCGCCGCAGCCGAGTGGCGCATGCGCTACCACGGCGAAAGCACACGCCGCGACCGCATCGTTCGCGATATCTCGGAGGACTTCACGGGCTTCGAACTGGCCGCCGGCAAGACGTCCCTCGAGACCAGCGACATCGAGAACATCGAGCAGCCAGTCCGGCTGCACGTGGTCGGCAAGGCGCCCGCCTTCGCGCGCATCGAGTCCGACGACCTCTCCGTGCCCATCACCCCCCGCGAGCGCTTCGTCCCGGCCTTTGCCACCCAATCCCAGCGACGTCTCGATGTCCGCCTCGGTCCGCAGCGCACCATCGACGAAACCTGGGTGGTGCACCTGCCAGCGGGCATGCGGGCGAAGAGCAAACCCGCGCCGGTGCGTCTCGCAACGCCCTTCGGAACGCTGGACTTGACCGTATCCGACACCCAGGGAGTCGTGACCGCGCACACCCAAATCACGCTCGCTCGATCGCGCGTCCGCGCTGCGGAGTACCCGGCCTTCGCCGCCTTCTGCGAAGCCATCGACAGAGCCCTCACCCAGCGTCTCGTGGTGGGCAGATAGCACCCACCGAGGACCATCCCGCAGCGCCGCCTCCGTGCGGCCTTGTCGGAACAACGAATCGCCATACAATGGTCCTGTCGAGGTTGTTGCCCTCCATGACTCACGAACACCACCAGACCATCGCCCGCCCCAAGCTCATCCGAAGCGGGTCTTCGTTGACGTGCATCTGCCCGCACTGCGAAGCCTCCCTTCACGAGGGTTCGCACATGGTCCTCGAGGTGGAGCGGCCGGACCGCTTGAGCGGCAAACTCCATCTCAGCCCGCAGCTCAACGTCTTCGACCATTCCAGCTCCATCGAGCTCGAAGACGGCGTCGAAGTCGCCGATCTGCGCTGTTCCCGGTGCGGCCGGTCCCTCCAGCGAGACGATGTCCGCTGTGGCACGTGCGGGTCGCGGACGGCCCGGTTCCTTGTCGACATCGACGGAGAGCGGACGGACTTCTACATCTGCCTGCGCAAGGGATGTCACTGGCACGACATCAGCCAGGCTGCGCGCAGCCGGCTCATCCTCGAGGCGGTGGGGTTCCATCGTCCCGACGAGCCCGGTGAGCTGATCCGGTCCGGCACCTTCCTCGAGTGCTCGTGTCCCCACTGCGCGCACGATCTCGTGCAAGGCGACGACCTGATTGTTCGCGTCACGAACGCGTCAGGGCAACCGGGCGACCTGTCTTTGAGCCCCCGGCTCAACGAATTCCGAAGCTCCTGCACAATCCACCTGCAGCGGCATGCGGCCGTCGCCGACATGGCCTGCCCTTGGTGCGACAAGTCCTTGCTCGTGCCCGGGCAGCGTTGCGAGCTGTGCGGCGCGCCCACGGCACGGATCCATGTCAAGACCTCGGCGGGTTTTGTGGGCTTCCACATCTGTACCCGCAATGGCTGTCATTTTCACGGCATCGACGATAGGGGCGCAGGGCTTCGCCTCGAGCCCTTGCCCCACTGACAGCCCCCTCGCGATCTTCGCCGCGCTCTCAGTCCTTGCGCAGGTACAGGTCGAAGTCCTGGATTGTTGTCGCGTACTCGTAGTCCTCGTCGACGATCCGCTGTAGCTCCGGGAAGCTGGCGAGACTCCTCGACGAGTCGTTCCAGTTGCCCGTGACCACCGGGAAGACGTCGTTGTGCTCCACCACGATCGCCTTCGGCCTGCTCCTGGCAAGATCGTCGAGCAGCAAACGTCTCGACCGGTCGTTCTCCCAGGTGACTCGTTGAGGAACGTTGTAGATGAACCGCGACGCGGGTTTGCGGTTGGCCGCGTCGTAAATGAACGGCTCGAACCCCCAGATGAAGACTGTGTCCTGCGCCGAGGTATGCTGAGTCAGCCACGTGGCGACTCGCACGTTCGACGGGTAGTGTACGTCGGCGACCGAACTAAACCGTTGGGCAAGCTCCTCGCGCGCGGCGGCGTCGCCCGTGAGAAGGGTCTTCGTCCGCTCCCACGCGCGTTCAGAGAAGGGTTCCGCCAGGTCGCGAACAGGCGCCCGTCCCTCGAAAGCCACGTAAGCGATCGCGCCGAGCACCGCCCATCCTGGCGTCTCGTAGCGCTTCGCGACGGCGAGCGCCTTCCAGAATCCCATCCCCGCGATCAGCGCTCCAAGCGGCAACGTGGCCCCGTAGTGATACTGGAAGAACTTCGATTGCAGGGCGACGCCCACCACCTGGATCGCAGCGGTCGAAATCACCACCCAGAACAGCTCCCGCTCTGTTGCCCGCACGCGCGGCAGTCCGATCTGCAACAGCATCCCGATCGCCACGACGGATGAAAGGTTGGTGCCCCATTCCTGGAATCCGTAGTAAAGGAAGCCCACCAGGCTGCTGCGGCTCCAGGTTGTCGCGGCATATCCCGGCGCGAACACGAAGAGGGCCTGGTGCAGGTCGCCCAGGGCACCGCGCGCGGCGAACCACCCGAGACACGCGGCAAACGAAGCCGACGCACCCGCCGCAAGCGTCCCGAGCACCGCGACCTGCGTGCCCCCTGGGCGCCCCTGTCGTCGGAGCTTCCACAACGTGTAGACCGCAACCACGGCGCAAGTCCCCACCAGGTGCGGCTTCATCAGACCCGCTGCCCCGAGCAACACGCCGGCCCCGAACAGCCGTCCCCAGAACCCCCGGCCCAGGTCGCCGTTGGGCACGTCCCGAATCGTCAGCACCAACGCCCAGACCGTCAGCAGACCTCCGAACGACTCCGGTTGCGCCGTGTGCCAGAAGTCCAACTGCGCTTCGATCAGCACGGCAAAGGCTCCACCCAGGATCCCGGGCCCGATGTCTCCCAAGTAGCGGCGGGTGAGCACCGCAAACGACGGTATCAGCGACAGGAATCCAGCCGTCTCCACCAGCCGAATGCCCCACTCGTTGCGGCCGAGCAACCCCCGGGCGAGCGTATAGACCACGAAGATCCCCGGTGGCTTGAAGTCCCACGCTTCGCGGTAGGGCATGCCCCCATCGAGCACCGCGTTGGCGACCACCGCGTAGATGCCCTGGTCGCGACCGAACCTCAACAGCACGATCTGCAGCGCGCAGTACGCGGCGAGCAGAACGGCCGCCAGCACCACGCCCCGCTCGGGCCATCCCCAGCGCCGCCAGGCTCCGGCCGGCGACCAGGTCGACGGCTCACCTCCTGCCGGGTCCGGTCGCTTCTCCTGTATCGTCTCCTGATCCACACGATTCATCTCGCCCGAGGTCGTACCACGAAACCGCTGCGTCACGCACGCATGCCGGGCGAGCGTGCTATGCTCGCTCCGTGATGCCCTCCGAACGCCCCTGGATCGCGCTAGCCCTGACGTTTCTGCTCCCGGTGTGGACGTCCGCTTGTGCGGATGATGCCGCCGGCCCGGCGTCGACCCAGCCCGACGCCGGCCCTTGCGACATCGTTCCGGAGGAGCCCATCGCGCCGCCCCCCATCCACACGCCTCGGTGGGCCTTTGAACCTTGGATCTCCAAAGACATATCCAACGGCCCGGATACGTACGAGTTCGTCCAGGGCTGTATCGACCGCGACATCCCTGTCGGTGTGGTGGTCATCGACAGCCCCTGGGAAACGCATTACAACACCTTCATTCCGAACGAGGCGCGCTACCCGGACTTCCCCAGGATGATCGACGACATGCACGCGAGGAACGTGCGAGTCGTGCTCTGGGTGACCCAGATGATCAACAACTGGTATCTCGACGCCGAGCCGGGCGGGGATGCTTTCCCCGGTCCGTCCCCCAACCTGCAGGACGCCCTCGACTGCGGGTACCTCGTCAACGACGGCGCGATGTACGTCTGGTGGAAGGGGAGAGGAGGCGGCATCGACTTCTTCGACCCCAAGGCCAGGGCCTGGTGGCACCGCCAGCAGGATGCCCTCCTCGCCATGGGCATCAACGGCTGGAAGCTCGACTTCGCGGAGAGCTACATCCGAACGGACCCCGTCCAGACGGCCCAGGGGCCTGTCTCGCACCAGGAGTACTCCGAAGCGTACTACCGCGACTTCTACGCGTATGGCGCCTCCAGGAACGGTACGCAGGAGTTTCTCACCATGGTCCGCCCCTGGGACGAGTCCTACGACTTCGAAGGCAGGTTCTTCGCACGCCCCGAGCACGCTCCCGTCGCTTGGGTCGGTGATCAGCGGCGTGATTGGGTCGGCCTGGCCGACGCGCTCGACGAGATCCTGCGGTCCGCCGACGCCGGTTACGTCGTGCTCGGCTCCGACATCGGAGGGTATCTCGACTTCGACGACAAGGATCCGCTTGGCGACAAGATCCCCTTCGACCTCCAGGTCTTCCTGCGCTGGACCGCTATCGGCGCCATGAGCCCGTTCATGCAACTCCATGGGCGAGCGAATCTCACGCCCTGGTCCCTGCCTGGGTGCGAGGGCCCCTGCGCCGACGAGGCCACCGCAACCTATCGCTACTGGGCCAAGCTCCACCATCAGCTCGTGCCTTTCTTCTACAGCCTCGCGCAAGAGGCATACGCCCATGGGGGAACCATCGTGCGCCCGGTCGCCACGCCCGACCGTTGGGCAGGGGACTACCGCTACCAGCTCGGTGATGCATGGCTCGTCGCTCCGGTCCTCGATGCTACCGGACGCCGAGACGTCGCCCTGCCCGATGGCGCCCGGTGGCTCGATTGGTGGTCGACCGCCTCCCCCGCGGCAAACGGCGGCACCATCCTGACCGACTATGACGCAACCGACTCCGCAAGGATTCCCATCTTCCTGCGGGAAGGCGCGATCGTGCCGATGACCGTCGACGACGACACCACCGGCATGGGCACCGCGTCGTCGGCGGGACACCTCACCGTGCTCATCTTCCCCCCGGCCTCGGGGAAAAGCTCATTCGTTTTGCACGAGCTGGACGACACCACGACGGACATCACCGTCACTGGATCCATCACGGGCGCCGTCGTCACGCTGTCGCGCATGGTCCAGCCCACCATCTTGCGCATCCAGGTCGACTCGCCCCCCTCGTCCATCATGCTTGGCGCATCGCCCCTCGGCAAGGTGTCGACCCGGACCGAGATGGACGCCGTCGATGCCGCCTGGTGGTGGGATGAGTCCGCGGGCGCGGTCTGGGCCAAAGTGGGCACCTCGGCTCAGGCTGTTTCGATCTCGCTCGCGCGCTGAAGTCGAACCCCGCCACGCAAGGGCGGTTCTCCGCCAGGTTCCGTGGTAGGGTGCACGGCATGATCATCACCCGATCGTCGTGCGCCCAATCCCGCAGATCGTGGATCCATGCCGCTGCGGCCGTCGCATGTCTCCCCCTTTGGGCTTGCCGCAAGTCCGATCCTCACGCGGCACCCCGGCGGGGCGTCGCCCGCAAGCCGCTCGATGCCCAGGGCCGCCCCCAACTCAGCGACGACGACATCTGCGCCATGTGCGCCATGCGCGTTGCGGAACATCCGCAGTGGGTCGGGGCCGTCGAGCTCGAGGACGGCACGACATTCTACTTCTGTTCCGTACGATGCACCTTCGGCGCGTCCCTGCGGGCCACGGAGTTCCTGGGGGCCGATGCATCCCGGATCCGGCGCATGCGCGTGCCCGACTACCTTTCCGGCGAACGCTGGCTGGACGCCGACGGGGCCCTGTTCGTGGTCGACTCCGACGTGATGGGACCGATGGGCCTGGAGCTCGTTCCGGCTGCAACGCCGGCGGATGCCGACATCATCGTACAGCGGCACGGCGGAAGGGTGGTACGTCGTGGCGACGTCACGCTCGCGATGCTGAAAGAGTTGAAGGCGAGGAGCGCGGCACCGAAGCGGTAGCAGGTACGCGCCGTGGGGGGTCAGTAGTTCGTTTCTTTGATCTCGAAGTAGGACCGGTCGTGCAGACATGCGGGGCACTTCGCCGGGGCCTCCGGTCCTTCGTGCACATATCCGCAGTTCGAGCACTTCCAGCGCACCGGCTCGTCTTTCTTGAACACGTGCTGTGTCTTGACGTTCTCGAGCAGCTTCAGATAGCGCGCCTCGTGCTCCTTCTCCACCTTGGCGATCATCGTGAAGCACGCCGCAATCTCGGGAAAGCCCTCTTCCTTTGCAATGCGGGCGAACTCTGGGTACAGCGCCGTCCACTCCTCGTGCTCGCCGTTCGCAGCCGCTTGCAGGTGCGACGCGGTGTCCCCTTGGAGTTCGCCGGCGGGATACGATGCCGTGATCTCTACCATTCCACCTTCGAGGAAGGAGAAGAACCTCTTGGCATGCTCCTTCTCATTCTCCGCTGTCTCGAGGAATAGCTGCGCGATCTGCAGGTATCCTTCCTTGCGCGCCACACTGGCTGCATAAGTGTAGCGGTTGCGCGCTTGCGACTCTCCTGCAAACGCCGCCAACAAGTTCTTTTCGGTCCTGGTCCCTTTGAGGCTCGGCATATCCGTTCTCCTTGCTCCATCGTTCGCCGCACCGCCCCGTTCGCCGCGGCAGCGTCAGCTCCGTTGCTGTTCAAGAAACGCCCGCGCGCCGGGAATGCCACCCAGCACCTCGGCGAGCGACGACAATCCGGTTTGCTCCTCCACGGCCGCCTTGATCGCTCCTGCGGCGCTGACTTCGCCGTACAGATTGGCGCCCACCAGCTTGCCTCCCCGCGCCACCAGCCGTACGTACGACCCTTCCCCCGTGTGCTCGAACATCGCGTCGCCGTCCGACGGTTCGAACCGTCCCACGCTGAAGATCCCGACGGACAGCACCTTTAGTGTGTTCGCTGGTGGGATTCCCCTGAACTCGCGCGCCTCACCCGCAGCGTTGGCGCCCGCTATCACCCCTTGAGCGTATGAGGCTGGCCAGATCCCGTACACCACGCCCCGGTGCTCTGCCCCATCTCCTGCCGCCCAGATCGCCGGGTCGGACGTCCTCAAGCGATCGTCGACCACCACCCCCGACTTCACCTCCAAGCCGGCGCGTCTGGCAAGATGCACGTTCGGCCTTATTCCGGTGGCCAGCAACACGAGGTCCGCATCGATCTCGCGTCCATCCTTCAAACGCACGCCACGCGCCGTTTCGTCGCCCAGGATTTGCTCGGCTTGCGCAGCGAGCACGACATCGACTCCCAACGACCGAAGGTTGCCCTCGAGCAGGTCGGCCGCAGGCTTGGCAAGCTGTCGGGGCAGCAGCCATGCCATCGACTCCACCACCGTCACGTGCATACCGCGCTTCGCCAGCCCGCTCGCGATCTCGAGCCCCAGCAGCCCCCCGCCAAGGCATACCGCCCGCCGCCCCGCCCGCGCCGCAGCCCCAATCATCGAAAGGTCCCGAAGCTTCCGAAGCACATGCACGGACTCCCGATGCACACCGGGTAGCGGCGGCACGAATGCATGCGCCCCGGTCGCCAGCACCAGCGCGTCGTAGTCGATGGTGGTGCCGTCGAACACCGCGATTCTCTTCCGGTGCCGGTCAATCGACACCGCCTCCCCTTGCACGAGTTCGATCCCTCGCTCCTGGAACCATGCCTTCGAGTGCATCTCCAGTTGACGCTCGCTCCAGTTCTCCGCGAGCGCCCTGGTCAAGTTCAGCCGGTAGTACGGCAGCCCGGCCTCGCGCGACACCAGCACGACGCGCGCATTCGGATTCGACGCCCGCGCCTGCTCGGCGGCGCTCACGCCCGCAATGCCGGCTCCGAGCACCACGATCGCCGGTCCCGTACGGGCAGAAGCCGCGGATCCCGCTGCCGGTTCGCTCCCCTGACGCTCGAACGACTCCGGCCCTGCGGCACACACCGGACACACCTCCGGCGGCTGCGGGCCTTCATGAACATAGCCACATACCACGCAAACCCATCGCATCCCCACGGCAGCGACCGGTGCGGCGACAGGCGGTGCGGACGCCGCCTGGTTCGGGCTCGCATCAGGCGCGTCAAGGTCGAGGGGCGAGAACATCTCGCGCGGAGCAGCGCATATCGGGCATTCCGAAGGCGGCTCCGCGCCCCGATGCACGTATCCGCAGACGTCGCACTTCCAAGCACGGTCTTGTGCCATCCGCATTTCCTGCCGCTGCTCCGCCAGCGTGTCCGGCAGTCTTCCTACCTGCGACCGACACCTGCGTCAACCTCTCTCGGGCGTCCCGCTTCCCGGACTCGGCCCGCCCTCTGCCTCCAGCCTCACCGCGGACCGCCAAGCCGGGCACCCGACACGATGCGGCAGCTCTATCTGCGAAACTCGCACCCAGCCCATGCCAGCCCGGTGGGTTGTGGGGTGGCCGCACGAGAAACCACGCGGTGCGTGCTTAATCGCCGCCTCGGCAGCAACCGAAACGGCTCCCTACTGTCCGTCACGAGTGGCTGTGCTCGCGCGCCAAGCGCCTTCCCGCCCGACCGCAGCCCGCGCTTGTCGCCGACCCAACGCTCCAAAGCCGTCCAGCGCCTCGCCCCCTGAGCCCGTCTCCCCACGCACCAACGATGCGTTGCAACCGCTCGCTGCACGCACGGCGCTTCAGGCCAGCGTGGCCGCCCGCCGCCCACCAACGCCGAGCGCTGCCTCCGCGACGGACCACGCCCATCGTCGATCCAGGTCCGCCGAGGCTGCGCTTCGAACGTGCGATCCACCGGCCCCAGTGCCATCGTCGTTGCTGCGCACTTCGCGCCAAGGCTCGGTGCTCTTGCTGATTCCGAAGACCTTTGGCAACGGCTGGCACCCCGGCAGCCAACGCCGCGTTCCACCTTGACGGGAATCTACCCTCGCCACCTCATGGCGCCGGTTCGAACACGAGCCTCTTGCTTGCGTACGCCACCTTGCGTTAGCTATGCGTGGCCGGAGGGCCGCGCGTTGACGTACCGTGGCGCCTTTGGCTGGAGTCCCCGTGCAAGACAATCGAGCATCTTCCCTCCCTCGCCCGGTCCCAGGGCAGATTGGCTTTGGCCGCTGCGCCGAACCTGACCGTCAGGTTGTCCACCTCGGTCCCGCTGCAGGCTGGCTGCCAACCGCCGGCATGATCCACTGGACACGGGAAGTCAGTGTCTGCTTGCGCAGCGATGTCACCTCCGAAATGCTTGCTCGCATCGAAGGTGTGTTGCCGGAGGTTCAGATCGACGAGGCAGAGCACCCACACGCGAAACGTGCGGCAAGCCAGGCTCCCGTGCTGGCGGTCACGCCCGCCATCTCCGACAGGCTGTTGGAAGCGGGGGTCCGGGTTCACACGATCGGCTTCGATCGCGTGTCGGGTGGCTTCTACTACCTGGCGATGGGCGGCCCCTCGCCCGAGCTCCGTGTCCAGGGCGACTTGTTCGCCGCAGTGCGCCACGCGCTCGTCGGCAAGGAATCCGCTTCCGACCTCGAGCGTTGCCTCGACGGGCTCATCGACCGCCTTCTCGTCCAGTTCACGACCAACGCCTTGTCGGAGCACGCCGTCGAGCTTGCCGCTGAGCTCCCTCCGTTGCGAACGCGCACCGAGCCGCGTGTCGATCCGGCTCAGCTCGAAGCAAGCATCCTCGCACATCTGGGCGAGGCCGTGTCGGCGTTGCCTCCGGCCGACGGACTTCAAGACCAGTTCATCGCCGCTGCTGCCCGGGGAGAGAAGGTGTTGCGGCTCGATCCGTGGGGCCAGTTCGAGCGGGTTGCGCAGCCGACGCTCGCCGTGGAGCTGACCGAAGGCACCGAAGGGAAAGGCAGGTTCTTCGTCCTGCCGGACCGTGCGAGGTGGTTGTGGGTCGGCCCATCCGCTGTGGTGCCTTCCGAGCACGTGAATGGTGAAGTCGCTGCTCAACAGAGGGCTGCTCGCGAAAAGGCCGCTGCCGAGAAGGCTGCGCGCGAAAAAGCTGCTGCCGAAAAGGCTGCGCGCGAAAAAGCCGCTGCCGAAAAGGCTGCCGCCGAAAAGGCTGCGCGCGAAAAAGCTGCTGCCGAAAAGGCTGCGCGCGAAAAAGCTGCTGCCGAGAAAGCTGCTGCCGAGAAGGCTGCTGCCGAAAAGGCTGCGCGCGAAAAAGCCGCTGCCGAAAAGGCTGCCGCCGAAAAGGCTGCGCGCGAAAAAGCTGCTGCCGAAAAGGCTGCGCGTGAGAAGGCTGCCGCCGAAAAGGCTGCTGCCGAGAAAGCTGCTGCCGAAAAGGCTGCGCGCGAAAAAGCTGCTGCCGAGAAAGCTGCTGCCGAGAAGGCTGCTGCCGAGAAGGCTGCTGCCGAAAAGGCTGCGCTCGAAAAAGCCGCTGCCGAAAAGGCTGCCGCCGAAAAGGCCGCCGCCGAAAAGGCTGCGCGCGAAAAAGCTGCTGCCGAGAAGGCCGCTGCCGAGAAAGCTGCTGCCGAGAAGGCCGCTGCCGAAAAGGCTGCTCGCGAAAAAGCTGCTCGCGAAAAAGCTGCTGCCGAAAAGGCTGCTGCCGAAAAGGCTGCTGCCGAGAAGGCTGCTGCCGAGAAGGCCGCTGCCGAGAAGGCCGCTGCCGAGAAGGCCGCTGCCGAGAAGGCCGCTGCCGAGAAGGCCGCTGCCGAAAAGGCTGCTCGCGAAAAAGCTGCTGCCGAGAAAGCTGCTGCCGAGAAGGCTGCTGCCGAGAAGGCTGCTGCTCCCAAGCTCCCGAAAGGCAAGCGAGCTGCAAAGAATGCGGCCAAGCGAGCGGAACGCCGCGCGTCCACACAGCGCGCCAACGCCGAAAAGATCCCCGGGCGCGCCCCGGGGTCGCCGGCACGCGCTGAGGAAGCCGACGACATCGACAACGTGTCGGACGACGAAGTTCTCGAGCGTGAGGAGCCCGCCCGGCGCGTGCGCAAGAGCGGCCCGTCGTACGCGTTGATCGCGGTCATCATCGGAGTGGCGCTGATCCTGCTCGCGATCGGCATCTATCTGCGCAAATGAGCACGAGACACGCATTTGCAACAGCTCAAGGCAGCGGCACCCCACATTCCGTCAAATCTCCAGTAGACGGCGAGAGCGGTCTTATCGTATGGTTGCGCCGAGGAACGGCGATCGCATGGCGGCACCTGGACAAGTCATCGGTGGAAGATATCGCCTGGTCGATTCCCTTGGCGCGGGCGGGATGGCTTCGGTCTGGCGGGCGGAGCATCTCGCCATCGGCAGAACGGTCGCCCTCAAGATCATAGCGCCCGAGTTGCTGGAGCACCCCCTCGCACTTGCGCGATTCCGGAGCGAAGCGCGCGCCGCCGCGTCGCTGGGCTCCAGGCACGTCGTGCAGTTGTTCGACTACGATATCGACCCCGCCGTAGGACCATACATCGTCATGGAGCTACTGGAGGGGGAGAGTCTGGGCGCCCGCCTGCAGCGCACCGGCGTCTTGGGCCCTCGCGACGTCATCCGGATCATGGCTCAAGTGTGCAAGGGCCTGGGTCGGGCCCATGCAGCGTCGATCATCCATCGCGACCTCAAGCCGGAGAACATCTTCCTGGTGCCCGATGAAGATGGCGTCGAGATCGCCAAGGTGCTCGACTTCGGCGTGGCGAAGATGCCGCTTGCCGCCTCGGCGGGCCTGACTTCCGCAGGGCTGCTGGTAGGCACGCTCTCGCACATGAGCCCGGAGCAGGCGACCGGAGGTGAAGTGGACCACCGGTCGGACCTGTACTCCATCGGAATCGTCGCGTACCAGTGCCTGGTCGGCGAGATCCCGTTCGAGCAGGAGAATGTCGGAGCTTGGTTGGTTTCCATTTGCACCGCACCGCTGCCCGTACCATCCGAGCGGCGACCTGACCTGCCCGCTGCCTTCGATGCATGGTTTGCCAAAGCCTGCCATCGCGACCCCGACCAGCGATTCCAGAGCGCCCAGGAACTCGCATCTTCCCTCGAGCACGCGCTGGCCGCCCGCCCGCGCCTGATCCTCGCCGAGCAGGAGTCCGTGCCGCCGGCCGCGGCGGAGGTCACTGGTTACTTCGTCATGAACAGCGACACGACGGTAGGGCCGATCGACACCGTGCTCCTCAAGCGTGGCATCGCAGCCGGCAAGGTGCCGCCGACTTCGCTTGTCTGGCGCAAAGGCTGGACGGAATGGAAGCCCATAAGCGATGTTCAGGCCGAGCTTGCGGAAGTCGCAATTCCACCGGAAGCTCCGCCGCCCCCTGGCAATGGCCTGCTGGCCCTCGGACGGCCATCGCTTCTCCCGCGCCACGCACCGTCGACCCTGCCCGTTGGTCGAATCGATCCCCGGACGCCACGCACGCCCGACCTGTCCGAGCCAGGTGAAGGCCGTAGTCCGGTTGATGACAGCCCCTGCTTCTACGTCTCCGATGGGGATACCATGGTCGGTCCGGTGTCCGGTGCTCTCCTCCGCAAAGGAATTGAAGCAGGCAGAGTGCCACTGTCCGCGGTGGTGTGGCGCGACGGCTGGACGGCTTGGCGAACCGCGGGAGATCTGCTCCCGTCGCTGGGCTCAGGGCCATCGGCCGGCGTGGCGCTCCGCGAGGAATCCGGCATCCAGTCCATGGGTGCCCCGTCGATCTTGCCACCCTCGGCGCCACCTGCGCCTCGCAGCGTTCGCGGCCGCTCACCGACAATCTCTCTCATGCCCGAGTTCTATGTCGCCGACGGCGGAATCACGGTCGGACCCGTGACAGCGTCGGTCTTGCGCAGAGGCATCGAGGAGAACCGAGTTCCCACAACGGCGCTGGTGTGGACCGATGGCTGGAACGCCTGGCGTCCTGTACAAGAGATTGCTGCAGATCTCCAGCACTTCGTGTCGTCAGCCCCCGAGACGCTTCGCCAGGGGCCGGGGATTGAGGCGTTGGGCAGCCCGTCGAGTCCTCCGTTGCACGCACCGGAGACGGCTCGTCCGGGTCGCTAACCGGGGTCGTGTTCAGCGCAACAGGGCAAGCAGCAGCCGGGCAAAGGGAGCCTGGCGCGGATGAGCGGGCCCCATCCACGCATCGAAATCGGTCCCTTGTGTGGCTGCGACCTACACGACCTTGCTGCGGCTATCCAGAAGCGCTTCGCAGCGCTGGAACCGGTAGCTCCGGTACGTGCGAGGAATGGACAGTTCGCGAGGAGGGCAGCCGCCCGGTCCTGAATCGCAGAAGACGTGCACCTACGCCGACACCGGGTCGATCTGCGCCACATGGCCGCATGCGAAATTCCAGGGGCGATGCCCCGACATTCAGCATGGAACACGGCCTCCCGCCCGCGTGCCTGACCCTGCAGCGCCAACGATGTCAGCAGCAGGACCAGCAGCGCCATCGCGACCGCGTCACGGTCGTGTTGCGCGGCAACCGAGGTCGGACCGTGGTCACGGCTTGGGACACCGGGCACGGACGGTCAGCCTAGCGCCTCGACGCCGCCGGGCGAACGGCCACGCCCCGGCCGGACGCGCTTGACTCCATCAGATGCATTCGACTATTTCATCATTCGCTCGAATCGTAGACAGAGTCTGCAGAACCTGGCTGGGCTCGGTTTCGGTTCTTGCTTGGGGGATGCATGTCCCATTCGAAGCGTTGGGAACCTGGGCAGATGATCGGTGAGCGGTACCGCATCGACCGGTTCCTCGATGAGGGCGGTGCCGGCGAAGTGTACGCTGCGCAGAACGTGTGGACGTCCCGTCAGGTCGCCGTGAAACGGCTGCTGCCGGAACTCCAGACCGAATCTACCCTGGTCGAGCGGTTCGTCCTCGAGGGGCGAATCGGAGGTCGCGTCGAGCATCCCAATATCGTGCAGGTACTCGACATGGGGCGCGAGACGAGCGACGGATCGCTTTTCATCGTGCAGGAGCTTCTACGCGGCGCTCCACTGCGAGCGGTGATTGAACGCAGCCGACGGCTGTCCGTCGGCGATGCGCTCGACCTTGTCGTTCCCATTCTGGGCGCCCTGGTAGCAGTGCATCAGGAAGGGATCGTGCATCGGGACATCAAACCGGAGAACATCTTCGTGCAGGACGGCTCCTTTGGGCATCGGATCCCGAAGCTGTTGGACTTCGGCATTGCCAAGGCCAGCCTGGAAAGCACGTTGACCAAGGCCGGAAGCGTCATGGGAACGCTTGGCTACATGCCTCCGGAGCAGCTCGCCGGAGCCAAGGATGTCGATCGTCGCGCCGACATCTGGTCGATCGGCATCGTGCTGTATGAGCTCGTCGCAGGCGCCCATCCGTTTGCCGCCGACTCCTACGTAGAGGCGCTCGACAAGATCATGAGGCGCGACGCCAGGCCGCTGCACGACATCGTGCCCGACTGCCCGAAAGGCTTCTCCGATATCGTGGATCGAACACTGCGGAAGAATCGTCAGGACCGCCCGGACTCCATGCTCACCATGCTCGAGGATCTGCTTCGTTGGTCCTACAACGAGCCGGATGGGCATCTGCACTCGCTCTTCAGCCGCCATCGCCTGTCGGTACCCGCATCCATCGAACAGAAGCTCCGATCTCCCGCAGGGTCCGTCATGCCGCCGCCCCTCTGGTCCTCCCTCTCTTTGGTCGGACGCGCACAAGGGTCGCTCACGGTCACCCCGAGTCAACTCCCGTGGGAACCGCGATCCGATGCCAATCAGGACATCGAGGTCGACGTCGAAATGAGTTCCGAGGCGCCTCCGTCGGCGACCGACGACAACGCCGACGACACGCTCTTCGACCTGCGCGAAGCCCTGCTACCAGGCGAGGCTGCCCGCGGTCGGGCGTGTGGCGCAACCGACGTTCTGCCCGTCGAGACGTCCGTGTCGGCGCCGCCCGAGACGACCTGCTGCGCTGCTGACGACGACCTGGCCCCGGAATCAGAGTCGGGCGTCATCACAATCGATGCGTACATCGCGCTTGCCGCGCAGGCCTTCGCCCGGAACGACTTCACGATTGCCATGCGAGTCGCAGACATGGTCGTGGCTGCCGCCCTGGGTGATCCCGAAACCCAGGCCGAGATGCGCCTGCTACAGGCTCGCGCATGCTTCTGGCGCGGCGATGCCGCCATGCACGAGGCCCACGCCTTCGATGCCTACCACCTGGCTGTCCCGGGTTCCCGCCTCCGCATGCAGGCGTTGGCGGAGCTTGCCTGCGCAAGCAGCGACCTGGGTGCCCATGCGCGCCTCCACGAGCTCGTGGACGATCCGACCCTGGCGCGTGTGCAAGACGACGTGTCGCCGGACTACCTCGTGGCGTGCTGCCGGATCGGTATTGCACTGCAACGGGCGGGCTGGCCGGAGCACGTCGAACGCGTGCTGGGACGAATCCAGACAGACCTGGACCGGCAATCCGATCGTCCGGACGTCCGGGCCTGGACCTTGCTCATGAGGGCCGAGCTTGCCGCCCACACGGGCGACCATGCCCACAGCCTCACGCTGACCGACGACGCAGTTCGCGCCTTCGAAGAGCAAGGGGATACCCGGTGGGCCTGCGTCTGCAGGGGCAACGTCGGCCGGTCGATGCTGCTGCTCGGCGGCTACGAGGAGGCTTGTGAGCTGTTGTCCCGCGCCATCGCCGAGGCCACCGCATCGAACCTGAGCCAGGCCACGATCATGCGGCTGAACCTGGGTATCGCAACCGTGCGCCGCGGTGAGATCGACCTCGGCATCGAGCAACTGCGGCCGTGTGTCGCCACCCTGGAGCAGTCCCCGGATTCGCGGTCCGCGTGCATCGGACATATCTATCTTGCCGAAGCCCTCGCCCTGCGCGGCTCCGTTCACGACGCCGAGCGCGAAGCACGCATGGCCGTGGACGCTGCCCAGCTATCGCCGACACTGCGCGCACAGGCCCTCGCAACGCTCGCTCAGGTGGTCATGGATCGTCCGATGGAGGCCTTCATGGCGGCGTCCCAGGCCATGGACATCCTCGCCTCCATCGGCGGCGTCACCGAAGACGACGCCCGAATCCGGCTCGCCTATGCGCTGGCCCTCCAGGCTCTCGGCCACATCCCCAAGGCCAAAGCAGCCCTGGTCGATGCACGCAACCGCCTCGCCGAGCGCGCTGAGCGTATCAGCGACGAAAAGTGGCGTTCGAGCTTCCTGAAACGTGTGCGCGACCATGCCAGAACGTTCGAGCTCGCGAGCGACGTGCCGGCCACCGAGCGCCTGCCCGTCGTCGGCGGAGGCTGAATGCCTCGGCCCGGCCGCCCTGCAACCCCGTTTCGCGTACAGTCACCGCATGGCCCGCAACCACGGCAAGACCCGACCCCGCATGGTACTCACGCTCGTGGGAATCGGCGCTCTCGCAACCCTGCTCTGGTGCACCCGGCGCCCCGACAGCCCGCACACCGTCACCCCGCGCGCCGCATCGTCCCTCCCACCCTCCGTTCCTGCTCTCACCTCGGCCACGCCGCAGCAGCCCCTCGTCGCCGGGTCCCCCTGGGACAGCCGCCATGCGTGCGAATCGCTGGTCGCAACCGGCCACCGCCTCCCTCGTCCCGGCCGCTCGCCACGCCTCGCCACGTGGAACCTCCGCTGGTTTCCGTATGGACGATTGCCCGGCCGCTCGGTCCAGCCGGCCACCGACATCGCGTGGGTCGCGTGCATCGTCACCTGGCTTGATGTCGACGCCATCGCACTGCAGGAGATCGTCCTCGACACCACCGGCCGTGCCGCGATGGGAGATCTGGTGCGACGTCTCGACCAGGCGACGGCGAGCACGTGGGTTGCCAGGTTCGACGACTGCGGAGGCAGGGGCAGGCAGCACGTCGGCTTGCTGGTCGATTCGAAGAACGTGGCAATCTCCCACGAAGCACCCGTCGCTCCCCTCAATCCCGCGCAAGGCGCCTGCGAACAGAACCTCCGCCCCGGATATGGGGCTTTCCTCCAATGGCCTGACGGTCCCGGCTTGTTCCTCGTCTCGGTTCACCTCGACAGCGGGACGTCTCACCGTGACTTCGTGCACCGGCAGACGTCCATCTCCAGGATTCCTCGTGCTGTCGAGGATCTTCTCGCCCGCTTTCGCGACCCCGATATCGTCCTGGCGGGGGACCTCAACACCATGGGCTGCGATGTGCGTGGCGGCTGCGATCCGCCAGTCTCGGCGGACCAAGAACTGGCCGCGATCGATGCTTTGCTCCAGAACAACAGCGGATTCCGCAGAGTCGCCCTCGACCTGCCCTGCACCGAGTACTACCGAGGAAAGGGCCACGCCCTGGACCACTTCCTCGTTTCCCCTTCCGTCGCTGCAAACCACCCCGATGCCTCCGCGAGGGTCCAGGGCTCTTGCGCCTCAACACGGTGCGCTCAGGAGCATGAGTCGACAGCGGCTGCCACGTTCCTCAGCGACCACTGCCCCGTCGTCCTCGACCTGGGCCAGACCCTATCTGCCCGCTAGCAGGCAGATGACGCGTTGGGCTTCGAGCAAGCTCGTCAGCACGTCCTTGCCGTCCACGATGGCTGCACGCGCGAACGCGTCGTTTCCTCCGGAGATGCGACCATCGTGGCCGAGTCCCGCGTCGGGCCGACGACCTCCCTCGGCATGCTGTCCTTTGCCAAGGATGCGGTCGTCGACCGTGCGGCTGTCGCTGCCGGAGCGTTGCCTCCGACGATCTCGGAAAACGCGCTCAGTCGAGCGCGGAAGGCTCGGTCTTCGAGCGTCGCCTGGACGACGGGACACGAAGAGGAACGAGCCGGTCGTCGCTGGTGCGGTCCGGAACGCGCGCGTCCGTGCCGCCGCGGGCCAGGAGGGCACCGAGTTCTTTGCCGAGACCCCGGCGGTGCGCCTCGTGAATGTCGTAGGCGAACCGGTCGAGCGCCTCGGTGTCGATCGGATCGCCGTTCAGCTCGAACACGAGGTACGGCAGGTTCATCTCCTCCGCCACCTTGCCGAACTGCGCCTCCGAGATCTTGCAGGGCATGCACTCGTGCGGCCCCACCACCACCACGCCGTGGATCAGGTTCTCGCGGAACTCGTGGACCGGTCCACCCAGCGTGAGCACCGCTTCGCCCGTCAGCGCGGTGTTGATATACGGATTCGCCGTCTCCAGCGTCTGGGCCACCGTCGTGCGCTTGCCCCACCCCAGCTCCTTCGCCACCACGCCGTAGAGCGATTCCAGCGTGGCCCGCTGCGTCAGCCCGGTCAGCCCGATCGAGATCGGGTTGTCGTCGGAACGCATCCGTTTCTGGATCACCCGCTCCTCGGCCAGGTAGGAGGTGTACTCGAGCCACTCGATGAAGGGGGCGAACCGTACCTTGAGCCCTCGCTGCTCGAGTTTGTCGACGATGAAGTCGTTGGCAAACGGGTCGAGCCGCACGTAGATCTCCCCGACCACCGCCACCGCGGGCACGTCGCGCATCCGGTTCTTGATCGCCGACATCTCCTTGGCTGCACGCTGGACGATCTCGCGGGTTCCCCAGAGCCCGCCGAATAGCTCGCGCAGCATCGCGCTCTTCGAGCCCTTTGGCGGACGCTCCATGCACTCGATGATCTCCTCCATCGCACGCTTGTAGATCCGGTTGGCTGCACCGGGCACGCGCTCCACCGGGCGCACGTCGAGCAGCATCATCTCGACCAGGTCGTGGGCCATGAAGCCCGCCCACATGCGGGCCGAGAACTCGGGCGACATCTCGCGGAAGTAATCGCCGTCGTCAGGCGAGAACACGCCGACACGGTCCTTCCATCCCGTCTGCTCGAGGATGATCTTGTGCAGCACGTTGTACACCCCGAAACGGCATGGCCCTCGCGCCGTGGGCATGACAAGCGCGAAGGTCTCGCCCGTGTTCCGGGCCTTCTCGATGCGGTTGAGCATGACGCCCGCGGTCAGCATCATCGGGACGCACTCCTTGCCGGACGTATACCGGCGCCCCATCCGGACGTCGTCGCGGTCGGGCATGGGCATGCACTCGGCGCGAATCCCCTCCGCACGGAGGGCTGCGGCGGCAACCTCGGCACCAGGCCCCATGCGCGGCACCAGCAGCAGCGTGTTGCGGTCCTTGACCTGCCGAAGGGACCAGCTCATCTTCTCCGTCTCGTTCAGATCGCGCGCCCGGTTGCGGCTCGATGCGTCCGACTTCA
>Ga0209018_1001018_pt1 | contig 24105 bp, 15 predicted proteins | sample YNPBryBLVA2012_FD_185814 | JGI IMG/M metagenome (GOLD analysis project Ga0209018, IMG submission 185814) | Anoxygenic and chlorotrophic microbial mat microbial communities from Yellowstone National Park, USA - YNP Bryant BLVA 2012 (SPAdes)... ...
CGGCCTGAACACGTCGTCTCAGGCGGCCAGACGGGGGTCGCAGACCCCCTGCGAGCGAAATCTGTGAAATCTGTGTAATCTGTGGCTCAGCAGCTCCCAACCGTCGGCCTGAACACGTCGTCTCAGGCGGCCAGACGGGGGTCGCAGACCCCCTGCGAGCGAAATCTGTGAAATCTGTGTAATCTGTGTAATCTGTGGCCAAAAAACGGCGGCCCCCCTGGCGGGGGTCACAGACCCCGCCGAGCAAGGGATGCCCCACGGCGGCGTTCTGCTGCGAGCACCCGGGTTGAAGGCGGTTTGTCAAACTGCTCGAAGCCTGGTATAATCTACGAGTGAATCCCGACGGGTATCGTAGGTGAAGGAAGGTTCGAATCGGCAATGCGGTGCATGACACAGGACGCCTCGTACTGGGAAGAGCTGAGCATCACTTCTCAGGACCTTGACTTTCTTAGCAATTTGCTGGTCGAACGCGAAATCCCGCTCTCGCTGGACGAGATGGCGCGGGCGCTGGTGGTGCACCGCTGTCAGCAAGAGGAAGAGCGCATCGCGCGCGAGTTGTCCAAAGGGATGCTCTACCTGCCCAAGAACAGCTATCAGCCCGGCCAGGTCGTCGTTTTCCCCGCTTTCGAGTTTGCCGCGGCTGAGGTTGTCGACACGCGGGAGGGACACAACCCCGAATATGGCGCTTTCCGCGTCATCCGCGTTCGCTTCCCCAACGGCCGCCTCCGTGAGTTTGCCTCGGAGCTGGAGAGCCATCCGCTCAACGAGGCGTTGATCGATCAGAAGGGCGAGGTCGCTTCGCCGGAGGAATTGTATCAGGAGCACGGTCCACGCGTGCGCGCTTTGCTGAACGCGCGCCTGGAGGCGGAACCGGCGTTCATCCGCCTGGCCAACGAGTGGTTCCTCAAGGAGTTGCTGGTCGAGATCAAGCCGGGCCAGCTCAACGTGGCCGAGGCCGTGCTGGACGTTGCGGGCGGGGGGCCGCTGCCGACGGAGAAGCTGGCCGGCGAACTCGATTTGCCCAAAGAGATCGATCCACGGCTGGGTATCTTTTCGCTCAACTATGCCTTGCTGGAGGACGAGCGCTTCGATGAGGTGGGGCCGGCTGGCGAGGTGTTGTGGTATCTGCGGCGGCTCGAGCCGGCTGGCGTGCTGAACCCGCCGTCGCGCCTGCGCCCACGGCAGATGGAATATGACCGCCGCCTGCTCGACGAGGCCATGCTCAGCCTGGAGCGTCGTCTCGACGACGAATGGGCGGAGGTGGATACCTCGTCCGAAGGCGAGGGACGCGTCACGGTGGTCCTTTCGTATCCCCACCTGCGCAGTGGGACGTTGCCGCTCTCGCCGCGTCTGGCTGGCATTTTCCCGACGGGGCGCACGCACCGCATCCGTTTCCTGTTCCGCGATGGCGACAGCGGCCAGGAGATGGAGGGGTGGGTCGTGCGGGAGCGGCGCTTTGTCTACGGGCTGGGCGAATGGTACGCGCGGCACAACCTGCCCATTGGCGCTTACATCGACCTGGAGCGGGCGGAGGAGCCGGGGGTGGTGATCGTGCGCCGGCGGCCGACGCGTCTGCGGCGGGACTGGGTGCGGGTTGCTGCGGTCAACGATGCCCGGTTGACTTTCGAGATGCGGCCCTTCCCGCTCTCTTGCGAGTATGACGATCAGATGGTCATTGCGGTGGAGGATTTGACGACCCTTGATGCGGTAGGGGAGCGCGTGCAAAATAACCGCCTCTCGCTGGCGCAGGTCGTTGCCGAAATTTTCCCCGAGCTGGCCAAGTTGAGTCCCCAGGGGACCGTTCACGCTGCCACGCTCTACAGCGCCGTCAACGTGGCGATGCGTGTGCCGCCTGGACCCATTTTCAACGTCCTGCGCGAGTCCTACGACTTGATGGGGGACAACTACTGGATCAGCCGACGGAGAGGCGGCTGAGAGGGAAAGCATGGCGAACATGGAAGTCTCTCCTCGAGTTTTGCGGCTGGTCAAGCCGACGTTGGATACGCCTTTCCACATCGACCATGGGTGGTGGGAGCGGAATGACCGTGAACTGCGGGTGGAACTGCGTTCCCATCTGTGCGCCGAGCACCGCCAGGTCTATGCGGATCACTATGACACCGAGGTGATCGACTGGGTAGACCCCCGCACGGCGGAGGTGATGCGTGTGGATGGGTTGCAGCACGTCGTGCGGGAGCATTGCAGCCGCCAGCCGGACTTTGTCGGGGACCATCTCTCGCTGGTCGACGTCGTGTTTCGCATCTTTTTGGCCAACGGCAACATGCCTTTGACGCCGCGCGAACTGGCCCGCATGACGGGGAGATCGGCGGAGACGATCCTGCGCACGCTGGGGGGGCGGGTGGTTTACAAGGGGTTGATGCCGGTTGCCGAGGGGTAACTGCGGTGTCTTGTCGCCCTGTCAGTAGCAGCCGCGTTGGTCGGCTGCTTTTGTTTATGAGAGAAACGGATGCGGGGTTTCATAGCAGGCTGGCTTGACAGGGTTGCGCAGGTCGGCTAGAATAGCTTCGAGCCCCCGTAGCTCAATGGAAGAGCACCGGCCTTCTAAGCCGATGGCTGTGGGTTCGAGTCCCGCCGGGGGTGCTGAGAAAAACGGTCGGCGAGCCATCTGTCAAATGCTGCTCAGCAGATGCTCCCTGCAAAAGGGTAGAGCGTTCCGCCTGCCCTGCTCCCGCCGGGTCTGTGACCCGGCGCCCCCCTGGCGGGTGTCACGGACCCCCGCCGGATAAGGAAAGGTCAAAAGGTTGACTGACCTCGAGATAGAACTGGGAGGATACTGTGACGAATACAGAAAAGCCGTCAATCCCTCCAGAAGGGGCCTCAACCTCGATGAGCGTCGAAGAGGCCCGTTCCGTCCTGTGGCTGCGCAATAAACGCCGCCCGCTGGGTGAATTGCTGGACGAAGGTTATCTCAATGAGAAGCGCCTGGCCTGGGCAGCGGAGAGAGCCTACGATCCCAGGCTCAAGCAGGCAGCAGCAGTGCTGCTCGATTGGCTGAAGCAGTCTTCGCAGCAGCCGCAACCCCAGACAGAAGCTGTCCTTCCGTTTCCCGGCAGTGGGCCCGCGCAGACGATTGATGCCGGGATAACGATTGAGGATGCGCGCGCTACGCCGTGGCCGTTCAAGCCCTTCAAAGGCCAACAGATGGGTGCACTGGTTGACGCCCGGCAAATCACACTCAAGGACCTGGCGTATGCCATCGAGAACGCCTGGGATGAGCGGGTGAAGCGGGCCGCTATTGCCCTGGCAGCGGTCTGCCTGAATCAGGCCGTTAGCGAGCCTCCACCACCGGCCGGCCCGCTGAAGGTCGTATCCAGTGGGCGGAGCTTTGCTGAGCGCAGGCAGCTCTTCCTGGCAATGGTCCAGGGACTCTTCGCGGGGTTGGTGATAGGGGTATCACTGCCATTAGCGATTCAATGGTTACTCAAGCTGAGACGCCCCTACTCCGCCAATCCTCCGTCCGAACCCCTGTCCGAAATCCTGGCCTCGCCCCAAGGTGTGATCGCGCTGCTCATTATCCTCCTGCTCTCGATTGGCGCGATTGGGATGTGGTGGGTTCTCCCACCTCTTGTGCTCAAAAAACTGGATCGGGCTATCGAGAACTACCGCAAGGGCCAGGAAGGCGAAGAGCTTGTTGTGGAAACCCTGCGCCAGAACCTGGATGGCAACTGGACCCTCTTTCGGAACGTCACGCTGCCGGGACGGAAACGGACTGACATCGACGCTGTGCTTGTCGGCCCGCCGGGAGTGTGGACGCTGGAGGTCAAGATGCTCAGCGGCGAGTACCGCAACGTCGGCGAACACTGGGAAGTACGGGCCGGGCGGCGTTGGAAGCTACTGCGCCAAAGCCCCAGCCACCGGGCACAGCACAACGCTGTTCGCCTGGCCAACTTCCTCCGCGCAGACAGCATCCATCAATGGGTCACACCAGCAGTAGTGTGGGCCAATCCAGCGAGTGCGCTGACTGTAGAGAACCCCCTGGTCGCTGTGTGGACCTTCGATCGGCTGCCCGAAGAGCTGGGGAATCTCTGGCGTGAACAGGTCATAGAAGAGGAAAAACGCAAGCGCATTGTAGAGAAACTGACAGCGCTGTGTCAGCCCAAAAAAGAGAACGGCTGATGCGTTGTTTTACCGTAAGGCCCCCAGGATCACTTTGTATGTGCCTCTCGGAACCGTTCATAGTCATCCACCAATGCCCGCGTGGACTCGAAGATTCGATAGTAGCGAATGTCATCCTCAAAGACTTTCAGGGCTTTGCTATCTGGCCAGTGTGCGAGCAGCGCAACCTTTGCTGCAAGCAAGTGATATAGCGGGACCTTGGGGCTGAACTCGGTGGCCTTTGACATGGCCAGATCGACGGCTTTCTGGCGCAGCCGCCTGGCCAGATCTGCGCCCTCCGCTCTCATTGCGTCTCTCATTTGCTCGTTTGACACAAGGAAGCGGGAAATGAAATTTGCCCCCTCCAGTTCGAGCTCGGAATACTCCATCAGCCCTCACCCCCTGTAAAGTATAAGCAAGACATCTCACAAGTCAACAACTTTGACCGCGTGTCCGCTGTTGACTTTTCCGCCGAGAGGTGATAAAAAATCGGAAAGGGGCTGATGGCCCGGAAACAGGAGGCGAGCGATGAAACGGCTGACCTTGACGGCATGTGTGGTGTTGTTGGCCCTCGGCGGTTGGGCGGGACTGCGCGCCTATGCCGCTGGCGGCACCTACTACCTGCGCGGCGAGCAGTGCGGTTGGGGCGGCGGCTGCCTGCTCTATGACGACGGCACGAATGGCGACCGCTTTGCGGGCGATTTCATTCACTCGCTGAGCTACACGGTCAATTCGCCGCTAGGGAACAACGACGAGTACAAGTTCTACCGCAGCGACACGGGCAAGTGGTTTCCCGATCCGGGAGCGAACCAGACCTTTGATTCCACCGGCCCGTGCTCCATCTACCTGCTGGCGCAGGGTAACCCCTACGGGATCACAATCGCCGATGGCGCTGACCCTTATGCCGCCGTCTCCTGCGACGCTGCCCAGAGCGATTTCAGCCCGGTCAGTTTCCTGGGCAACGAAAGTTTTGCCAGCGCCAGCGAGAGCTATGTCAACGAGGGCAGCACGATCAACCTGCGGGTGGAGGTCTACGCCAACGGCCTGACCAATGCCGGCTCCGCCACGGCTGGCGGAGCGGTGCTGGTCCAGTTGGAATATCGCCAGTGGAGTGCCAGCACCCAGAACTGGGGGAGCTGGAACACCTACGGCACAGCCTTCAGTTTCGAGCAGGACGACGGCGACAACTGGCAGTATCTGCTTTCGTCTGTCTCTTTCAGCGAGGGCATCTATGAACTGCGGGCCACCTACACCGATTGGAGCGGCGCCACGGGAAACACGGGCAGCAACACAATGGTCCTCTATGTGAGCGACGCGACCCAGACGCCGCACTCGATCCAGGTCAATGGCAACCTGGACGACTGGCGCAGCAACGAAAGTCAGAGTGGGCGGGATGGCGTGACCAATTACCTGACCTGGGACGAGCGCTATGTCTATGTGGGCTGGAACGGCGGCGGAACCAGCGACAAGTGCATTGTCGGCTTTGACATCGACCTGGGTTCCTCCAACGATACGGTGGCTTACGGGGGGGCCGCTTTCCCGGCGACGGGGCATCCCGACTATGTGCTCGAGTACAACAAAAACACGGACGCGACGTACTTTTTCACCCGCAGCGGCAGCAGTTGGGGCACGTCGGATACGACCGGCATCCTCGCGCAGGAAGGATCGGGCCCTGTCTGCGAAGCGCGCGTTCCCCGCAGCCGCCTGGGCGGCCTTGTTCCTGGCGACGATCTGGGCGTCGTGATCTACCAGAGCAACTCGGCCAGTAGCTGGGTCTTTGGCGCTTCGCCTGTGGAGGGGAACAGTTCGGGTGGTGCCCTCCAGTATCTCAACGCCCAATTCCACTGGCCTTCGACCGGCAGCAGTATGGCTCCCAACGCTCCTGGCGAGGGCGGGCGCAGTGAGGCGGCGCTGCAGTCAGTGAGCGGCGGCGTCAGCGGCAGCTATACTTTTGGCGCCACAGGGGCTGCTGTGGACTTTCCGACCAATGAAGATGCGCCGGACAGCAACTGCTCGATTACCGCTCGTGTCTATGAGAACCACAAGCCGCCCGATACCAACGGTTCGGTGCAGCGCTATTACGACATAACCAGTGATTGCAGCGCCTACAGCGCCGATCTGACGCTCTCTTATGCCGACGGCGAACTGAACGGCAACACCGAGGGCGCTCTCGATCTGTGGCGCTGGACCGGCAGCGCCTGGGAGCAGCATGTCATCGCCAGCGGCGACCGCGACACGACCAACAACCGCCTGACGGAGCGTGACGTGACGGCCTTCTCCCGCTGGGTGATGGACGACAACAGTCCCACCGCCGTCAGCCTGCTCGGTTTTAGCGGGCAGGCGCAGCGCAGGGGGATTCTGCTCCGCTGGGAGACTGCCTCCGAACTCGATCTGGTCGGCTTCAACCTCTACCGTGCACTGCGGCCCAATGGCCCCTATCTCCAGCTCAACCCTGCTCTGATCCCGGCCCAGCGCCCAGGCTCGCCTGTCGGCGCGGCCTATTCGTGGCTGGATCGCGGCGTGCGCGCCGGGCGAATCTACTACTACCGGCTGGAGCAGCTCAGCATGGCGGGTGAGCCGATCCTGCATGGCCCTATCGCTGTGCTGTGGCGCCAGCGCGTCCCGCCTTGGATTGGGCAACCTGTGCCTCAGGAAGGAGCGCCGGTTGACCTTTCCGCTCCCCCGCTCTATACTGCGCCTCGAGCAGAACAGTAACGATGGAGGGTAGAGATGGATTTCGAGAAACTCGGCGCTTTCTATCTGGGCAAGGAGTATGACCTGGCCAAAGGCAGGCTGCTCGACAATCTGGTGATGTACGACGCCCGTGACCTGACCACCCACGGCGTCTGCGTGGGCATGACCGGCAGCGGCAAGACCGGCCTGTGCATCCTGCTGCTGGAAGAGGCCGCCATTGACCACGTGCCGGCCATCATCATCGACCCCAAGGGCGACATCACCAACCTGCTGCTCACTTTCCCCGATCTGCGCCCCCAAGATTTTGCCCCCTGGATCAACGTCGATGACGCCCGCCGCAAGGGCCTCTCGCCGGAAGAGTTTGCCGCCAAACAGGCCGAACTGTGGCGGAGCGGCCTGGCTGAGTGGGGCCAGGACGGCGCGCGCATCCGGATGCTGCGCGATTCGGCCGATTTCGTCATCTATACCCCCGGCAGCGACGCCGGCGTGCCCGTCTCGATCCTCCACTCCTTCGCTGTGCCGCCTCTGAGCTGGGAGACCGATGCCGAGCTGCTGCGCGAGCGCATCCAGGGCACCGTCAGCGCGCTGCTGGGCCTGGTCGGCATCGACGCCGACCCCGTCCGCTCGCGGGAACATATCCTGCTCTCCAACATCTTTGAACACTTTTGGTGTCAGGGCGAGGACCTCGACCTGGCCAAAATCATCCTGGCCATCCAGAATCCGCCTATGCGCCAGCTCGGCGTGTTCGATATCGATACCTTCTTTCCCCAGAAGGACCGTTTGGGCCTGGCAATGAGCCTCAACAACCTCATCGCCGCGCCGGCCTTCCAGAGCTGGCTGCACGGCCAGCCGCTGGATATTGCCGGCTTTCTCGCCACGCCGACCGGCAAACCGCGCCACTCGATTTTCTACATCGCCCACCTCAGCGACGCCGAGCGCATGTTCTTTGTGACCATGCTGCTCAACCAGGTCATCACCTGGATGCGCACCCAGCCGGGCACGACCAGCCTGCGCGCCCTGGTCTATATGGACGAGATCTTTGGCTTTTTCCCGCCGGTGGCCAATCCGCCCAGCAAGCAGCCGATGCTGACGCTGCTCAAGCAGGCCCGCGCCTTTGGCGTCGGCGTGCTGCTCACCACGCAGAACCCGGTCGACCTGGATTACAAGGGCCTGACCAACGCCGGCACCTGGTTCATCGGCCTCCTGCAGACCGAGCGGGACAAGGCGCGTGTGCTGGAGGGGCTGGAGAGCGCCTCGTCGCAGGCCGGGCAGTCGCTGGACCGCGCCGCTTTCGACCGGATCATCTCGGCGCTGGGCCAGCGCGTCTTTTTGCTGCACAACGTCCATGAGGACGCGCCGGTGGTCTTTCAGACGCGCTGGGCGCTGAGCTATCTGCGCGGTCCCCTGACCCGCGACCAGATTCGTCGGCTGAAGGGCGACCGCATGCCCGAGCAGGTGGGAGCGCCTGCGGCAGCGGCGGCCGCTGCCCCTGCTGCTCCGGCCACTGCCCCCGTTGCAGTACCTGTTCCGGGGTCGTCGGCTCTGCTCCATGTGCCTCCTTCCCTGGCCACGGGTTTTCAGCAGGCTTTCATCCCCGTGCAGAAAGGCCCCTCGGCGGCGGTCTCGGAGATCGAGCAGCGCGAGGGCGGCCCGGTTGAGGTTGTCGAACGGCGCCTGCTCTACCGGCCGTCGATCCTGGGCCTGGGCCGCGTGCACCATGTCGACGCGCGACGCGGCATCGATCATCATGAGCAGGTGGCTCTGCTGGCCGAGCCGCCGCGCGGCGCCGGCGTGGTGGCCTGGGAGCGGGGACGGGTGCTCGAACTGACGCCGCACGAGCTGACCGACCAGCCCGAGCCGGATGCGCTGTTCGAGCCGCTGCCCGAATCGATCGCCACGGTGACGGCGTTCAACGCGCTGAAGAAGGACCTGACCGACTACTGGTACTACAACCAGAGCCTGACCCTTTTCCACAGCCCGCTGCTCAAGGCCTATTCGCAGCCTGGCGAGAGCGAGCGAGATTTCCGGACGCGGCTGCAGCAGACGGCGCGCGAGCAGCGCGACGCCGAGGTCGACAAGATCAGCCAAAAGTACGCCCAGCGGCTGGCGACGCTCAAGGAGCGGCTGCGCCGCTACGAGGCGACGCTGGCCCGCAAAGAGGCCGATGCCGCGGCCCGTCAGCGCGAGACGCTGGTCTCGGTCGGCGAGTCGGTGGTGGGGCTCTTTATGGGCCGCCGCGCCACGCGCGTCGCGTCCACGGCCCTCAGCAAGCACCGCCAGGCACAGTTGAAGAAAATCGAGGTCGAAGAAGCCGAGGAGAACGTCGAGGCGGTGCGTCGGGAGATCCAGGAGCTGGAAGAGGCGCTGCAGAAAGAGACCGAGGCGGTGCGCGAGCGCTGGGAACAGGCCCTCGTCTCCTTCGAGGAGGTGCCGATCAAGCCGCGCCGCAGCGATGTCGAGGTGGACCTCTTTGCCCTGGGCTGGGCGCCGCACTGGCTCATCACCTCCAAGAGCCGCAGCGGCGAGACGCGCAGCCAGGTCGTTCCGGCTTTCTAGGGGGGCGGGTTCCGCCCTACGTCCTTTCGCTGCGACGGTTGGCCATCCAGGCCCAGATCGGCGGGATGGGTGCGGCAAGCGCCAGGAGGCCGGCAGCCGCCATCACCAGCCCGCCGACGGCGCCTGCTGGCGGCAGGACGATCCCCAGCAGCGCCAGCAATCCGCCGAGGCACAGGATCAGTAGCGCCAGCGGTTATGCCGCCGCAGGAGGGGCATTTGAAGGTGCGCGTCTTTTCGGCTTCTTTCTTTGGCGCTGGAGCGTACAGCATGATGCCGTCCACCTGTGAGGGGACGGGCGCAAAACCCGGCGGAGGTGCCCATGCGACGGTGGCGCTGTGCGGTTCTCTCATAGCGTGTTTCCTGTTATGGTTGGCTCGCTGTGATTGTACGCCAGGAGAGCACAAGCGTCAAATTCCATCGCTGTCACCCTGAGCGCAGCGAAGGGTCTCGTTGCGACACAGATTCTCCCATTGCTCGGCAGGAGTCTGTAACCCCCGCTGGTGAGGCCCGCCGGGTCACAGACCTGCCGGGAGCAGGGCGGGACATGCTGGTCTATGGCGAGTCGTTTCCCCTGGCGCGGCTGGTGGGCTTTAGCGTCGTCTGGCTGGCGCTGTTCGTCTTTGCAGTCGAGGGTTTTGTTCACCGCTCGACGGCCGACCGACCCTCGTCGCCGCGCGGTCTCTGCTCCCGGGCAAGGGCAGCTTGCAGCATTGTCCCTGCCGAACGGAAAGGATGAGGCTTCGGCGATATGCGATGTGCGATATGCGATATGCGATATGCGATGTGCGATATGCGATGTGCGATATGCGATGTGCGATATGCGATGTGCGATATGCGATGTGCGATATGCGATAAAGGGGATGAAACGACACGCAGGGCCCGTAAGGACCCTGCGCGTCTGAGATGAGAAGCTCCAGGTCTAGATTGCGTTGACGATGTTGGAGAAGATGTTGCCAATGGCCGGGCCGAGCAGTGCCAGAATAACGATCACGACAATGGCAACCAGAACGAGAATCAACGCATACTCAACAAGACCCTGGCCCTCTTCACGCGGCAGATACAACATGCGTTTCACCCCCTTTCACTGTAAAGTGCAGTCCTGGGGGACTGCCTTCTTCTATCATGCCACAAAACGGCCAGAATGTCAATAGGAGCGCAGTACTATGGCAGGGGAATGGTAAAGACCACACGCGTACCGCGGCCTGGGCTGCTGTCCGCTTCGAATTGACCGCCCAGCATCTCGATCCGCTCGCGGAGGGTGTCCAGTCCCATCTCTTTGCCCGTCAGGCCGGCCCTCAATTCGCTCATTTCAAATCCGCTGCCGTTGTCTTCCACGACGACTTGTACCCGCTCTTCGCCTACATCGATCGAGACCTCGATGTTGGAGGCGTGGGAAATGTCGCGGGCGTTGTTCAGCAGAGACTGGATGACGCGAAAGATGGTCACTTCCTTATACGAAGCAAAGCGCCGTTCGCGCCCGGTGACGGTCAAATGGACGTGCACGTTTTCCCCGCCATAGTCCTCGGTGTAGCGGCGCATCGTTGGCACGAGCCCCAGGTCATCCAGCATCATCGGGCGCAGGTCGCTGATAAAGCCACGCACCCGCTCGAAGGTGGAGGCAACGGCCTTTTTGAGGTTGGCCAGTTCCTGACGCGCCCGTTCTGCGTCAGAGTCGAACAGCCGCTCGCAGATTTCGGCCTGCAGAACCAGATTGGTCAGCGCCTGAGCCGGGCCGTCGTGCATCTGGCGGGCCATGGACTGACGCTCGCGTTCTTGTGCTTCGATCACCCGCACCACTGTGGGAATGCTGGCTTCTTCGCTTGAAGCCTCTGTCTCCTGGGTTTCCGCCTTGAACTCGAGCACCCGCCGCAGCAGACGGTTGTATTCTTCCAGATTGTGCTGGTCGGATTGCAGCTTTTCCAACTGACCGCGCATGGTAAAGAGGCGCTGCTGGGTCTCGAGCACAGCCGAATAGGCCTCGCGGATCTGGTCGCGGGGCGCACTTTCCAGATTGGCCTCGATCTGCCGCAGCCGGTTAGCCGCCTGCATGTTGCGCTGGGCCTGTCGATCGACCTCGGCAACCGTCTGCTGGATCAGTACGTCGATCTCTTTCAGCTCTTTCTGGGTTTGCTCGTATAGTTTTTGACACTCTTCCAGGAAGTGTTCGAAGGGAGAATCTTTCATGGTCTCTCCTCTAAGCGGTTTCTTCTTCAGATCCTGAGCGCAGAGGCACCCAGCCACGGCGCAGGGCGTAGACAGCGGCCTGGGTGCGATCCGCCACGCCCAGTTTGCTCAGCAGCGCGGTGATGTGGTTCTTGACGGTCTGGTGGCTGATGCCCAGCGCATAGGCGATCTCTTTGTTGCTCATGCCGGCGATGACCAGGCGCAGGATCTCCATTTCGCGGTTGGAGAGCGGCGACAGGTATTTGCTGTCGGCGGCAAGCTGCCCGCCAAACTGGCGAAACTTTTCCAGCAGCCACTGCGCCAGCGCGTCCTCGCCGAGCACCGATTGGCCCAGCACATAGCGCCCGGCGTGAACCTGGCGGATGGTCTCGACAAGCTGGCGTGGGTCGACGTCCTTGGGATGGTAGGCCGACGCGCCTGCCCGCACGGCGTGGTAGACCTGCTCTTCGTCGTCGTAGGCGGTGAGGATGACGATGTTGATCTGGGGGTAGCTGTCCTTGATGCGCTGGGTGGCCTGCAGGCCGTTGAGCAGGGGCAGATTGACGTCCATGAGCACGACGTCCGGTTGCAGCGCAGCGGCCTGGGCGACCGCTTCTTCGCCGTCGCCCGCTTCCCCGACCACCTCAAAGCCCGCCTCGGTCAGAATCTTGCGCAGTCCTTCGCGGAAAAAGGGGTGGTCGTCGACGATGACTACTCGGATTCCGGCCATCTTGTCCCCCTGGCTGTTAGTATACCACATCCTTTGCCAAAGTTGCAACTCGGCGTGGGATAACTACATGGTTTTTTTCAGCAAAGTCATGCTATAATAGGGAAAGGGAAAGGAGGGAAGAATGAACGCCAACAGATTTGCCCGCTGTGGGTTACGTTTGTTTCTCTCGTTCTGTGGTGCTTCTCTGTTGCTGCTGCTGGCTGTGCTTGCCGTCTACGGAGCAGGCAGCCGGGGAGCCTGGTCGACGACGGATTTCCAGTTGCTCAATCTCTCCCCCTACCCGCAATCCTTTACGGCGCACTTTTTCTCGCCAGCCGGCAGTGAAGTCTATTCGATGACGGGCATCCTTCCGCCGGGCGAAACGGCCTATTATTTGCCGGAGGATGAGTTGCCTCCTGGGTTTACCGGCACGCTCTATGTCGACGCCCCGGAGGGGTTGCTGGCAATGGGGATCGTCCATCTCGATCAGATGCTGGGGGACGACGGCAACGAGGTCTTTACTGCGCTGTGGGATGAAGACCTGGCCCAGACAGCCTATACCCCCATCGATCCCTGCACGATCTTGCGCATCCATAACGCCAGCGCCTCGAACGAGGCGAGTGTCACCGTCCATGTTCTGAGGCCCGATGGGAGTGTCGCCCGTGAGGTGCCCGCTTGGGTCCCGCCGGAGGGCCTTGTCGCGATCTGGCCAGCGGTGGACCCCGGCATCCCACTCAACTTCGTGGGTGCGGCGGTTGTGCAGGCCGATCAACCCGTCGAAGTGACGACGCTGAACGTGTGCGGCGGCCTGGCGGCTTATGTGGCTCCGTCCCATGGCGATACGTTGCTCGTCGCCCCGCGCGTGCCCCCCCTGCATCTCGGCCTGATCACGACGACGATCTCGCTGCAGAACACCCTCCCTATCTCTGTTGCGGGGCAGATCTCTTTCTCTTCTGGGCAGACCACAGACTTCCTTCTCCTGCCGCATGGGAGTACCGTGGTCTCTTCTCCCTTTACAAACACCACAGGCTCTGCGATCATTAGCGCTGATGGGCCGGTGGTGGCAGTGGTCAGCTCTGTGAACGGCCAGTCGACAGGCCCTGGCGTGTATGCGTACCCCGCTTTTTCCCATAACGAGGCGACCCGCGCGGTGGCGCTGCCGGTGCTCTTTTCCGGCTATGGGGGATGGGACACGGGCGATGCGATCTGGGTGCGCAATGTGAGTGGAATGACAGCAACGGTACGCCTGCGCCTGATCGGTGCGCTAACGGACGAGCTCTTTTGGCTGGAGGAGACGGTCGGCCCAGGGAAAACCTGGCAGGTGACCTTGCCGCCGATGGAGGCTGAACGCGCGGCAGCGATCATCCTTGCCGACCAGCCCATCGTCGCTTTGGCTGGAGCAACGGCATCGTTTACCGAACAGCGGGACGGCGATATTCGTTACCGTGGCTCCAATTTCATTTTCGACTGCGAATCCGTCAGCGGAGTGGCTTTCAGCCGCAGCGCGGCGATGCCATGGCTGGGCCAGTCTGTGTTCTTTACAGCGACGGTGCTCTCTGGCAGCGAGCCCATTTCGTACTCGTGGGACCTGGGCGATGAGACGCAGGCTACGGGCCCGCTGGTCAGCCATACCTATTTGCAGGCTGGCTGGTTCACGGTCACGATGACGGCGACGAACTGCCTGGGCTTTGGGGAAGGAGAGGCCGCTCACTCCCTCTTTGTGCGTTCCGACGCGCGTTATCTGCCGCTGCTGTCTCGCGACTGGAGGCCGTAGAGGAGCGGTAGAGCGCGCCGCCGCGCGCCCTACCGCTTTTCCCATGCCTGCACGATCTCGCGGTTGACCAGGACCCTTTCCAGAAAAGAGCGCTTGAGGGAAGGGTCCTGGATGCGTCCTGCCTGTTCCTGGACCAGTTGATAAGCCCGCGCCAGGGCCTCGTGGGCTCGCCTTTCGTCGCCGCAAATGGTCTGGGCGCGGTAGATTGCCCACCAGATTTCTTGCTCTGGCGAGTCGCCGTGATAGCTGCCGCTTTCCAGGTGGGCGAGCGTTTCGGCGAGGTGGGCGCAGGTTGCTTCCTGATCGCCCAGCTTGGCGCAGACCAGCGCCAGCCAGGCGCGAGTGACAAGCGCGTTGTCTGTCTCTTCGAGCTCCTGCCTCAGTTGGAACGCCTGGGTCAGCGAGGCTCTGGCCCGTTGCCACATCCCCGCCCAGAAGCTGGTGACTCCTCGGTCGTGCAGCACGGATGCCTCGCCGTGGCGATGGCCGATGGAGCGGTAGAGCTCCAGCGCCTGCTCGATCAGGGCGTCTCCTTCCTCCCACTCGCCGCGACAGGCGGCCAGGAGGCCCAGGTTGCCCAGGTTGATGGCTTCTCCTTCGCGGTCGCCTGACTGGCGTGCCAGGTGGAGCGCCTGGCGGTGACAGGTTGCTGCCGCCTGCTGGTCGCCGAGCATGATGGAAAGAAACCCCAGGTTGTTGAGCGCCAGTTCCTCTTCCGTGGTGCTGCCGATCTCGCGCGCCAGCGCCAGCGCCTGCTGGTAGCAATGGAGCGCCTCTTCGTAGACTCCCAGGTACAGTTCTGCCATTCCCAGGTTGATCAGGGCCTGGGTTTCCTGTAGCCGGTTGCCCAGCGCGCGGGCCAGCGTCAGCGCCTGGGAGTGGTCGTCGCGGGCCTGTTCGGCCCGGCCCTGATAGAGGTGCACCAATCCCAGGTTGATCAGACAGGAGGCTTCGCCCTGCTGATTCTGTGCAGCGCGGTAGGTCTCCTGCGCCCGCGTGAACGCAGCCAGCGCCTCCTCGTATTCTCCCAGGATGCCGTGGACGATGCCCCGTGTCTTTTCTGCGTCCGCGGCGCCTTCGCCAAAGCCCGCCGCCTCGGCCATCGAGGCGGCTTTGCCGGCAGCCTCCCGCGCCGCTTCGAACGCGCCGGTGTCGACCGCCAGCCGCGCGCGGCGGTTCAGCACCTCTACCTGACGCCGCGGGTCCCCCAGCATCTCGGCCAGGCGGCCCATCTCCTCCAGATCGCGCTCCTGGGCGCTGCGCTCGCCGCGCAGGTCGTAGATGCGCTCGCGGCCCGCCAACAGGTCGTATCTTCGCTCCTGCTCCTGCGGCTCCAGCCGTTCCAGCGCCTGGTTGTAGTAATCCAGCGCGCTCTGAGGGGCGTACTCTCGCCGCGCCTTATCGCCGGCCAGTTGGAGATAGTGCAGGGCCTTTTCCCGTTCTTCGCTGCGGCTGTAGTGATAGGCCAGCAGATCCAGGCCGCGAGTGATGTCGTCGGCGTGCCAGCGTTCCAGCGCCGCGCCGATGGCGCCATGCAGCCGTCGCCGCTGGGCAAAGAGCAGCGTCCCATAGGTCACTTCGTGGAGGATGGGATGGCGGAAGCCATAGAGCCATGCCGGCGGGCCTTCTTCCACCTGGGTAAAGTTGGCTCTGTTCAGGGCGGCCAACTGCGCCGTCAGGACGCCTTCCCCTGGCCGGGAGGGGTGTACATCTGCCAGCAGCCACCGCTGAAAGGTCCGCCCGATGACGGAAGCGACTTTGAGCGTCAGCCGCTCCTCCTCTCTCAGCCGATCCAGCCGCGCCTGGACCACACCCTCGATCGTGTCGGGCAGCTCGAAGCTTTTCCAGTCATCGGCCAGTTCCACCTGGCTGCCCCGCCGCCGCAGATAGCCGCCCTCCTCGATGGCTCGCACCATCTCTTCGATAAAGAAGGGGTTGCCCCGCGCCCGCTCGTGGAGCAAGGTTTCCAGCGCCAGAGGAAGCGCCGTCGCGTCCAACCGCTCGCGGGCCAGCTCCAGCGCCATCTCCTGCCCCAGCACGCCGAGGGCCAGCGTCGTCTGGTGGGGAATCTCCCGCAGGGCCAAAAGGGCCTCCGTCGCCGGTTCGGCAAACGGACGCTGGACGATGACCAGCAACAGCGGCACGTCTGCCAGCCCCTGCCCGATGCGCGCTGCCAGGGTCAGGGAAAGCTCGTCCGCCCAGTAAGCGTCTTCCAGGGCGACCACGGTGGGGGCGGCGGCTGTGGCCTGGCGTACCAGGGCTTCCATCACCTGGAAGGTGTTGTCGCGGCGCAGTTCCCCTTCCAGGGTGCGGGTCAGGGGGGTGTCAGGCGCCGCCAACCCCATTGCCTCAGCAAGCAGGGGGAAACGGGCCTGCCAGTAGCCCTGCCGGCCAGGGGGGTCGGGGAGGCGCCGGGTGGCCTCTTCCAGTCGGGCGAGCTGCTGCTCGCTCGACATTTCCGGGGCCAGCTCGCAGAGCTGTCCGACGATGGTTCGCCAGGGCAGATAGGGGGTCTGCCGACCATAGCTCAGGCAGGCGCTGACCAGGGTTGGCCAGCCGCGCTCTTGCGCCTGGCGGAGGAGCTCGCGCAGCAGCGCCGACTTGCCCACGCCTGCCTCACCGGTGATTTGCAAAAGGTGCCCGCGCCCGGAGGCAAGGATGTCCAGCAGGCCAGCGATGACACGGCGCTCTTCTTCTCGCCCGATCAGCCGTTCCGTCGGCGGCGGAGGGGCTGGCTGTTTTTTCGCCCAGCCCGGCTCAAAGATGGGAATGGGCTGTTCTTTGCCCTTGAGCGTTGCCTGGCCCAGTGGCCGATAGCTGAACTGAGCGGCAGTTGCCTCCTGCACCCGCTTGCTGACCAGGATCTGCTCTGCGGCAGCCGTCTCCATCAGCCGCGCGCTGACGTTGACCTCGTCGCCCAGGACGGTGTAGGTGCACCGTCGCGGCGAACCCAGCACGCCGGCATAGACCTGCCCCATGCTGATGCCCATGCGTTGCTGGCGGATGAAGGCCAGCGCTTTTGTGGCCTCTTGCAGGGTGAGGGCAAAGTCCACGGCGCGTCGCGCCTCGTCCTCGTGGGCCAGGGGCGCGCCAAAGAGGATGTGCAGCAGGCTGCCTTTGTCGCCGCAGCTCGCCATGGCCAGATAGCCCTCGAAGCGGCTCGTGGTCTCCTGGACCAGGCGAATGTACTCTTGCAGCTTTTGCCCCACCTGGGGGTCCTGCTCATAGTCCAGGCCGCTGAATTGGACAAAGATGCTGCTGACGCGGCGCAGTTCGGCGGTGAACTCGCCAGTCTGGAGGCGGCGGTAGAGTGGCTCAGCCAGCCAGGGACGGACGCGGGCATCGGGCAGGAGGGGGAAGGAAACCTGGGCTGGCGGCAGGGATGGCAGGGCGGCCGGCCGGCTCAGAAGGACAAAGTCGCTCTCCAGCGGCTGAAGGGCTTCTGCGGGCAGGTATTGGGCGGTGACGTGGTCGGCCACTGCCTGGCCGGCGCCGGCGCGACGCTCCGCCTGGCCCATGCGCTCCAACACGGCTCCCGCCAGCACATCCAGAAAGCCGTGCGGGGGGCCTCCTGCCCGCAGGCGGCGCACGCGGCCGGAAGCCAGCCCCACGTGCATCGAGAGGGCGGCGGGAATGTGGGCGGCCCGCTCTGCGCTGACCTCTTCGACAAGGCGGAGGAGCTGGCAGGCGCAGGCTGCTGCCCGAGGCGCGGTTGCCGCAACGTCACCCCAAAACCAGCAGGTCAACGCATCGCCGCCAAAAGCGATGACGCTCCCTCCGTGCCCCTGCACCTGGTCGACCAGGTGGGTGAAGAGTTCGTTGAGCAGCAGGGTCAGTTCTTCCGCTCCTCGCCGTGGTCCCAGGGTCTGGACCAGGTGTTCCATCAGCGGCGTAAAGCCACTGACATCGGCAAAGAGCGCCGTGCCCTCCTGCTGTTCGGGCAGGTCCGCGCCCCGGCTCAATGCCTGACGCAGGTCGAGAGGCAGAAAGGCGCTCAGGGAGAGAGTCTGTTTGCTCATTTCTGGTAACTGCCCACCCTCCCGCAGGTTTGGGCGCAATCTCCGCATTGGAGTGCGCCGCTGCGAGCGACGTACAGCAGCGGCAGGCGCGCGCGCCCCCCGCCGACCAGCAACCAGGTCTGGGCCGTCTGGGTAAAGCCGCCTCCTGTCGCTGTGAGCGGGACGGTGTACCACAGGCCGACGGGCATGTTGCCTTCGTGCGTGTCGCTGAGGATGAGCGTGACCTGGCCAGTCGGCGTGATGGTGGAGCTGCTCAGTTCGACGGTGAGGCTGGGCGAGGGCGAGGCGGCGACAAGCGAGACCATGCTGCCAAAGCCGCCCAGCGCCGTCACGCGGACGGCGCAGGTGGCTGCGCTGCCGGGGAAGATGGCCTGTCTTTCCGGCTGCACCTCCAGCAGAAAGCCAGCCTGCTGGAACTCGTAGGCGCCGATGTCGTGCGCCGCGCCTACCGGCCGGGGATTGCCCTCCAGGTCGTCGGTCACGTCGATCAGCATGGTGCCCGCGTCGATGGCCGGGCTGCCCGCTTTGAGGTGATAGTCGTCCGCCGTGGCATCGGCGAACAGATCGGCAGGCGCGGCGATGAAGGAGTGGCTGTCGTAGCCCAGCGCCTGCCAGGCGGACAGGCTGATGGTCGAGTTATCGCCGTCCGCGCTGAAGCGGTCGACGACGACGTTATAGTCGCTCTGGAAGCCGGCCAGGCTGGCGGAGGGGATGGTGATGCTGCCGCGCCAGGGGTGGTCGCTGTAGATGATGTTGTTGAAGAGGTGGTTGCCGGTGCAGCCGGAATCGGCAATGTTGATCGCCCAGCGGCCGTCGGCAGGCATCAGGATGGTGTTGTTCAGCACGCGGTTGTCGTGCGAGCAGACCGCCCCGTTTTCCTGGAAGAGGGCGATGCCGCCAGCGTGGTTGCGGTAGAGCAGGTTGTTGCGGGCGATGGTTCCCGTGACGCCATCCATATTGATCGCCGAGCCGCCGCCTGTGCCGTTCTCATAGAGCACGTTGCCCTCGACAACGCCGTCCGAAATGATGCCGTCGCCGCCCATTTCGGCGTCGCCGTTCATGTGGATGCCGCAGTTGGCATTGTCATGGACGACATTGTGGCGGATGACGGGCCGGTCGCTGCTGTTGGAAATGTAGATGCCATGCTCGCCGTTGTGATGGCTTTCGTTCTCCTCGACCAGCACGTCGTCGACAAAGGCGACAAAGATGCCTGTCTTGCCCGTCGTCAGCCCGTTATCGTGGACGTTGTTGCCGCGTACAGTGATGTGGTGGGAGTGGCTGTCCTCGTTGCCGCGCAGGTCGATGCCCCAACGGGGCGCATTGGCGACCTCGAAGCCTTCGATGATCCAATAGGCGACGGTGCCGTTGCCCTCCCAGGTTTCGACCTCGATGTTGCTGCTGTGGCTGTTGCGTGGGCCGGGGGCATTGATGAGCACGCTGGCGCCGGGTTCTGCCTGGAGGGTGATCCAGGCGTCGGCTGTGCCCGAGTTTTCGATGCGGCAGCCGACATACGTGCCGCTGCGCACGCGGATCGTGTCGCCGGGGCCGACGTGCTCGACGGCGAACTGGAGCGTGCGCCACGGCTGCGCTGAGGTGCCGCCGGGTATCGTGTCGATGCCGTCCGTGGCGACGTAATAGGTCTGCGCCGCAGCGGCCTGCGGCGGAAGGGCGCTGCCGGTGGGTGAGATGGCTGTCGCCGCGACGGTCGCTGTGCCAGTCTGGCAGAAGAGAGGGACCAGGAACAACAGTGTGGCCAGGGTCAGGCTCAGAAAAGCGGAACGCGGCATGTACATAGCTCAACCTTTCCTCCGTACCAGCGGCAGAAAGAACTGTCGGCCATTGACCAACAGCGTGGCCGAGCGGGTTATTGTTGGATAGCCGGGTGAGGCAAAGACAGCCTGGTTGACGATGGTCTGTGGACTGCTGGCGGTGACCGTGGCGGCGTAGGTGATCGTGACAACAGGCGCTGGCGTCAGGGTGCCGGACCAGGTCAGGGTGGGGGCCAGCGAGTCGTTGGCGCTGCCGGAGGTTGCGACCAGCGAACCGGGGATGTAGGCCAGGCCGGCAGGGACGACGTCGGTGACGTGGACCGTCGCCGTCAGCGGGGCGCTCAGTCCCTGGACGAGGAGGGTGTAATGGACCATCTCGCCATGCCCGGCCAGCATGGGCGTGACGCTCTTTTGCGGTTCGTTGGGCAGCCCGTTCCAGCCGGCGATGCGCGCCAGCATCCACCAGAAGGCGCGGCCTTTGAGGTTGCAGTTCAGCGGTTCGGAGTGGGCGCAATCGCACGGGGCGCAGCGGGCGTCGCCGGGGTGGGCGGCGCACCATTCCTGGGCCCAGTTGCGCGTCCAGTTGTCATAGTAGCAGCCGTCGTCCGCCTCACGGTCCAGATAGCCGTTGCCGTCCGGGTCGTAGCTCTCGATGTCGGCAAAGTCGAAGAGGACTTTGTTGTGGGCCAGGCAGTAGGCGCGGATCTGTTCGTTGCGCTGATGGAGGTTTCCGCTCACGCCGCTTCCGTCGAGGTGGCCGGTCATGTAGACAAAGGTGACGGAGGGATAGTCCTGTTCCAGTTCGTTCATCGCGTTGAGGTAGGCGTTGATGCCCTCTACGGTGTTGTCGCTGACGCCGCCGCACCAGGACCAGACGACGACGTTGATGTTGGGGTGGCTGTCCAGATAGCTGCGCGTCAGGTCTGCCCACGTCGTGTCGCCATCGTGTCCCAGATCGCCCATATCGCCATAGTGGTCGTCGAGGGAGAGGGCGCCGGGCTGGACAGAGCCGTCGGTGGTCAGGTCGTACAGGCCGCTGGGGGTCTGGCTCATCAGCACCTGCATGCCGGTCACCGGCTGGCTGCCGTGCGAGGTGTGGGCGTAAAAGACGCGCAGGTTGGCCTTGGCCTGCTCGATCCAGTAGGCGGGGATGGCGGCAATGTCGGTGTGGCTGTGGTTGATGAGGATCGCTGCGGCGCGGGCTGCTTCGTGTAGTGGCGCTTTGGGCGCGGCGATGGCAGGGCTGGCCAGCGTCGCCAGCAGGATGAGCACGAGAACCATTGCAGAGAGAGTCTGGTGTTTCATAGCTTTCTCCTCGCTATCAGCCTTTTCTCCGGTCTTGTTTCTGGCGCAAGAGCCGTCCGGCGAGGGTTTCGCCGCCGGGAGGGGGCGTGGACGGCGGAGGGGCTGGCTGCGGCGACGGCTGGACACGCGGCGGGCCGGGCGGAGGGACGGTTGCCTCGGGCGGCGGCTGGACGCGCGGCGGGCCGGGCGGTGGGACAATCGCCTCTGGCGGCGTCGCTTGCGGGCGCGGCGGCTGCCCGGCGCGCTCCTTGGCCTCGAACAGCCGCTCGATGGGCGAGGGGGCTTCGACGGCCTGTCGGCGTCTGCGGGGCAGGCGCTCCGCTATCCAGGCCCGCAGCCGCGCCAGGTCGTGCTGCGTGATCGCCAGTCGCCGCACACCGACGTCGAAGGGCAGCAGCACCGTCGCCAGCCCCAGCAAATAAGGCCACAGTTCGCGGCTCGTCCCCGCACCGCGCAGGTTGTGGACGAAAACCTGCCCTGGCTCTTCGAGCATCTCCCCGCCACCCAGCCCGGCCAGATAGGCCAGATAAGCGGGATCGGCTTCCAGCGCGGCGTACTCGGGCGAATAGCCCAGCACCCAGCCGCTGGTCAGCCCCACCTCTCTGTCATCGGCCAGTGCGCCGCTCAGGCGCAGCAGGTATGTTCCCTCGGCGGCGGGTGTGAAAGCGCCCTCGTAGCGCCCCGGCGCGGTCTGCGCCAGTTCGACCGGCGTCGTCTCCCCTGCGGGGCCCATGACGTTGACGACGGCTTCCATCTCGTCGATAAAGTCGCCGTCTGTGTCCACCGCGTCGACGGTGATGTGCGCCTGCTCTCCCTGCAACGAAACGCTCATCTCCAGCGGCGTCTCGCTCTGCTGGGCCATGCTCCAGCGCACGGCCTGCGCCCAAAAGCGGGCAAAGCCGTCCCACCTGACCCATTGCTGCGCCCACCGTCCCGTCGCGTCGGAGGTCCAGGCGACAGCGTGGCCCAGCCCATATTGCCAGGTGGCCAGGAGCGGATCCTCCTGGTGAGTGATCAGGACGACCTGCGCGGCTGGCTTGGGCGTGGTGGCGACATAGCCGACCAGTTGGGGGACGGCGTCGATGCCGCTGAGGATGGGGCTGGAGGCGGTCTGAGCGGGGTAGAACGGCTCCTCGACGATGTAGGAGCGCATGGCCAGTTGGGTCTCCTGGGCGAAAATCTCGGGCAGGTTGGCTGCCTGGTTGGTAAAGTGGTATCGCCCGCCGCCCAGTTCGGCGATCTGCTCCAGAAAGCGCAGGTCCTGCCCGTAGCCGATGGCGACGGTGCTGAGGGTGATGTTCTGTGCGGCAATCTCGCTCTCGACCAGGGCCGCGACGCCTTCCTGGTGCTCCGAGTCGCTGCCGTCGGCCAGCAAGATGATGTGGCGGACGGTGTGAGGGTCGTCGGCCAGGATGCTCAGCGCGTACTGGAGCGATTCGCGGACATAGATGCCGCCGCCGCCAGCCTGAAGGCGGATGACGCGGTCGATGACCTCTTCGCGTTGGCTGCCTGCCAGAGGGCCAATGACGTCGGCCGGACGGTCGTCGTAGGCAATGACGGTGATTTCGTCGGCGTCGTTGATCAGCTCGGCGACGCGGGCGGCGGCCTCTCCGGCCAGGCGGATCTTTTCCACGCCGCCCTCGATCACGCCCATGCTGCCCGATTTGTCGATAATGACGACGATGGACATGGGCGGGAAGCGTTGTGGATCGTCGATGGTCATCTCTACCGGCAATGTCTCTTCCAGCGGCGTTTGGTACCAGCCGCCGACGCCGTAGGAGCGCGGCCCGCCTACGGCGACCAACCCGCCGCCCAGGTCGCGCACGAAGGACTGCAACGCGCTCATGGCGCGGGGGGAGAGGCGCTGCGCCGGGACGTTGACCAGCACCACGGCGGCATAGTCGGCCAGGGCAGCAGCGTCGGAGGGCATTGCCCCTGCTGTGCTCTCTTGCACGTCCACGCCGGCGGCCTGGAGGGCTTGCAGCAGGGGAGCGGCGTCTGCTTCCTCGGCGGAGACGATCAGCACGCGGGGCGGCCCCTCGACCAGGGCAAAACCGGAGAGGCTGTTGTTCTGCCAGTAGCTATCCACCTGCGGGGTCAGAGCGGCGCGAAAAGAGTTGAATCCCGGCTCGCTGGCGACCAGGGGGATGGCGAAGCGGTTGCGGCCGGGACCCAGGTGGACGGCCTGCTGGAACAGCACATGGTCGCCGGCAAGGAGGGTCAGCGTGCCTTCCATCTGGGCGCTGCTCTCGACCGTGACGGTCAGCTCGAACTCCTCGCCCTGGTGGAGGCGGGCAGGCAGGTCGAGCGCGCTGATCCACGCTTCGACCAGCGGGGGTTGGCCCAGGCTGACTACATCGACCTGGATGCCCTGGGCGCGGGCCAGACGAATGGCGGTTTCGCTGTCGCCAACGGTGGGGTTGCCGTCGGACAGGAGCACCATGCGCCGCGCGGCGCCGCCGGGGAAGAGAGCCATCCCCAGGCGGATCGCCTCTGCCAGGTCGGTCTGGTGGGTGAGGGGGATGGAGGCGATCTGGCCCAGTTCTCTGCTTTGGCTCATCGGCCGCTCGACCAGCGCGTCGGCGCCGAAGAGGACAAGGGCGGCCTGGTCGTTGGGCCCCATGGCGGCCAGGGCCTCGGCCACGAAATCGAGTGCCCGCTGCTGTTCGGCGTTGCTGATGCTGTCCGACACATCGACCAGAAAGACAACGGCCAGCTCATCGCTGCCGTGGACGGTGCGCAGGCCGGCCAGGCTCAGGACGATGAGGGCCACGATCAGGCAGCGCAACGCCAGCGCGGCCCAGGTCCGTCTGCGGCCAAAGGACGCTTTCGGCCTCCCTACCCACGCAAAGTAGGGGAGTAGTATTGCGAGCAGTAGCCAGCAGGTTTGTGTGAATCTCACAGCTCCTGCCTCTCGAACACCGCCCACGCGCCGACGAGCGCCGCGACGATGATGCCCACGCTCACCCCCAGCGCTGGCCACGCGCTCGTGTCCGCGCCGAA
>Ga0209018_1001019_pt1 | contig 24099 bp, 20 predicted proteins | sample YNPBryBLVA2012_FD_185814 | JGI IMG/M metagenome (GOLD analysis project Ga0209018, IMG submission 185814) | Anoxygenic and chlorotrophic microbial mat microbial communities from Yellowstone National Park, USA - YNP Bryant BLVA 2012 (SPAdes)... ...
ATCAACGCAGTAGTGACACCTCGAACATGGTCGCAACCACTACATCTAGGGGGTGGGCGCATCATAACCACTAGAAAAACGCGCTGGCTGAGTAGTTACGTTGGGGATTTCTCGCTTCGCTCGAAATGACAAGGTGGGTGGTAGGACTTTGACAAAGCCCTGTGGCGTTGGAGATTGCTTCAGCACACTACGCCTCGCAATGGCAGCGGCAAAACTTTCCCGAATTCGATCACAACAGCGGCTTGATCGTCTTGAACGTTTCTGCCGCTGCGCGCTTGACATCCGGCTGGGGTAGAATTTCTGCGCTGACCCAGCCCGCGTAATTCATTTCGCGCAATGTCGCGATGATGCTCGCAAAATTCGTGTGTCCCGCGCCGGGGTACCACCGATTCGAATCGGCAAGGTGAACGTGGAACAACTGCGCGCCACACGCGCGCAAACTCGCTTCGATGTTCGGCTCTTCGATGTTCGCGTGGAACGTATCGAACAAGATGCCCACATTGTCCGCGCCAATTTCTTCGATGAGTGTGCGCGCGCTTGCCACATCGTTCACCCACTCGGTCTCGTACCGATTGATTGGCTCGATGGCAAGGCGGATGCCGCGTGCGCGCGCGTCCCGCGCCAGCGTCCGCAGCGCGTCCACCAGCCACGCGTGCGCCTGTGCGCGCGTGCCCGGCGCGCACGTCTTGCCGCGAATCAAACCGATGATGACGAGCGGGGTCTGCGTCATTGCAAGCGAAGCCAAGCAATCTCCTTCCCACGACTTGAGTGCTTCGTCGCCGGAATTGCTCCTCGCAATGACACTCGCGAGCGCGATGTGCGTCTGAACGCGCGCCATCGCGCGTGCGCGCACCACCGCGTCCGCATCGGTGAACGACAGTTGCTCTTCGACGAACGCTTGCCCGGTCCCAATCGCTGGCACTTGCAAGTGATACATGGCAAGCGTGCGCTGAAGTTCTGCCACATCGAGTTGGTTCGGCTCGCGCACGCCCAGTTCGATGCCATCATAGCCCAGTTGCGCGAGATACGCCGCGTTCGCTTGGAAATTCGGATCGAAGGCGATGGCTTGGAATTTGGTCGGTTGAGTGGAGATGACGAATGCAAGTTTCATCGAAAACCTCGTGAAACGTGATGCGTGATACGTGAACTCACTCACGCATCACGTTTCACGGTTTATCCTACCAAAGTGTCCTGCCCGATGCGCGGCAACGCGTACACCGGTCGCCAGCCCGGACTCATCGGCTCTTTGAGGAACGGTTCCATCTCGGCTTGCGTACGCAGGGTCACTTCTTCGGTTGGCGGCAATTTGCCGGCGGGGAACACGGAGAGGATTTCGTCATTGACGAGCGTGAGGTAACGCAGAATCGCGGCAAGCGGACGCAACGCCTTGCGCGCATCGCCGCGGCGCGCTTTGCCCACCACGCCCTCCGGGGTGCCAGCCATTTCGATTGGGAAATGGCCCTCCCCTTCCGACCACCGATGCGGTCGTCCAAACGGATCCACCGATTTGTCGAAATGACCATCGGGCAGATAACTGCGCGCTTCGGTGTCTACTGCTTTGGACATATCCACCATATTCGGAAACAGGTAGAGCGAGAGCGATGTTTCCGATTCGTCCGCGTGGACAAAGTTGGTGTCCCAGCCGCCACCTTTTTCTTTGGTGCGGAACATTTCGCGCACCGCGCGATGCCAATCGAGCACGCGGAAAATGCCGGGCAGTTGAAAACGTTTTTGAAATTCCTGAATCGCAGATTCCAGCACCCAGAGTTGCCCGTGATTGTTGACGATGATTTGCTTGCGGAAACCATCGTTCCACAGACCGAGCATCACGTCAATCATCAATTCGCGCACGACGGTCTCGCGTACGATGACGGTGCCGGGCATACCAAGGTGATGGTACGGATGCGCGCCATAGTTCAAGGGGGGCAGCGCGAGGTTGACGTGACCGTCGCGATGCTTTTCCGTGTAGCGGCGCACCCCTTCGCAAATCATCGAGACGAAGAGCGTATCGTCCGCGCTCGGCAGATGATCGCCGTGCAGTTCGGTGCAACCGACCGGGATGAAGACGATGTCGTTCTTGCGCCGATTCTCGACAACTTGCCAACGCGGCGTCGTCTGGATGTACGCGCCGGGCTTGCCCCACTCGACGCCGGGCGCGGGGAAACCGTACTCGGCGAGGACGGCTTGCAGTTGCTCCTCGTTCATCTCCCAGATTTCCTTTTTCATTCGCCCAACGGAGGTATCTTCGAACCAGAGGTCGGGTTGATCCGAAGGGAGTAATCCTTTCGGGGCAGGTGTAAGATTGGACATTTGTATCTCCTTGTGAACTGGGGTTTCAAGTTCAAGGTTCGAGGTTCGATGTTCAAAGTTGTTCGATTGAGTAAACGGCTTGTTCGTCGTGGAATTTGTGTCCTTTCATATCGCTGTGTCGAAGATAATCAATCAACGTTTTGAGGCGACGCGACAATCTTTCCGAATGTTCGCGAATCTCTTCAATTTCCGATTGCGGCGCGTATTTCAGATCGAGCGCAACGTACAGGTGCGAGCGAACTTCCGCGCACGATCCGCGCGCCATAAACAGAAATTGCACAAACTCATTGTTGCTACCGCGTTCAAACCCTTCGGCGATGTTGGACATTGCCGAGATTGCCGCGCGGCGCAATTGATTTGTCAAACCAAACATCTCGTGTTTGGGAAACTCTGCTGTCAGATGGTATACGCGCTTGACCAACTCGCGCGCGTCCTGCCACACTTCCAAATCCTCAAACCGCTGAACAGTCGCCATCGCCAACCTCGAACCTCGAACTTTGAACCTTGAACCTCAAACTATGACTCGTTTCGCTTTTGCGTATGCTTGCTTTGCTACCGCCAGCGGCTTGCGGCGCCAATATTCGGGACGGAAAATTTCCACGGACGCAACACCGTTGTAGCCGATTGCGCGCACTGCCGCGATGATTTCTCTTAGCGGGATGACGCCGTCGCCGGGAAACAAGCGATGGGCGTCCTCGATGTACTCGCGCGGCATTTTTTCCACGTCGTTGATGTGCAACACCGCGAGTTTGCGCGCGTCAATTGCCTTGATCGAATCAATCGTCGAACCGCCCGCGAAAAAATGGCACGTATCAATCACGATGCCAACCGTCGGCAGATTGATCGCGCTGACGATTTCCCACGCTTGCGCGACTGTCTGCACCGAGCACCCCGGAAAGCCCAGAAACTCGAACGCGAGATTGACGCCGCGCGGCGCGCTAATGTCGTTCATCGCACGCAGCATCGCGATTGTTTCGTCGCGAATTTGCTCCCACGTCGCGCCCGCTGGCAGCGGACCCGGTACCGCGATGATCCACGGACACGCGAGCGCGCGGCACCACTCGCTGAGCGTGCGCGTGCGCGCCAGCACCTTGTGCCGCGTCGCCGCATCGCGCGAGTTGATTTGCTCGATGGAGTTGATGGCGTGCGTTTTCAATTTTGCCGCGTCAATCAGTTTGCGCGCGTCCGCGAGCGTGTGCGCTTGCAAGTACTTGTCCAACTTGGTCGCGGTGATTTCCAGCACGTCGAAACCTGCCGCACTGGCAATTCGCACGTCGGTTTCGAATGGGCTGGTCATTGTCGTTGCGCCGTTGTAGCCGAGTTTCATCGTCACCTCACAGCCACGCCATACGTGATGCGTGTTACGTTTCTGCAAACACCAAAATCTTGTCGCGCGGAATGGCAAGCCGCACGCGTTGCGCCTCGATACGCGTCGGACGATCCACCAGAATCGTGTTGCCGCTGACATTGACAAAATGCCGGTACATTGCGCCAAAGAAGAACGCTTCGATGACATCGCCGTCCACCACCACAGCATCGTTCGCGCGCGCGCCATCCGCCAATGGTTCGGCTTCGTCGGCTTTGAAGACGACGGTCACGGCACTGCCCGGCGCGCCGCGATGCGGAATGGCAATGCCGCCCGCGTCCACCGTCTCTCCGTCTTGTGTAACCTTGCCGCGCAGCACATTGCTCACCCCCATAAACTCGGCGACGAACGCGTTGCCGGGTTGGCGATAGATTTCTTCCGGCTTGCCTACCTGCACCACGCGTCCCTGATTCATCACGACGACCACATCGGACATACTGAGCGCTTCTTCCTGATCGTGCGTCACGTAAATCGTCGTGATGCCGATGCGGCGCTGCAAACTGCGAATCTCCAGGCGCAAGCGCTGCCGCACCTTCGCATCGAGATTCGAGAGCGGCTCATCGAGCAACAGCACGCGCGGGCGAACGATGAGTGCGCGCGCGAGCGCGACGCGCTGCTGCTGCCCGCCTGACAATTCGGTTGGGCGACGCTTGAGAAAGTCGGCGGGCATTTCGACGAGTTGCATCGTCTCGTGGACGCGCGCGTCGATCTCGTTCTGCGGCGTCTTGTTCATCCGCAAGCCGTACGCGATGTTGTCGTAGACGGTCATGTGGGGCCACAGCGCGTAATCTTGAAAGACCATCGCGGTGCCGCGCAGATGCGTTGGCACAGCGTCAATCGGTTTGTCATCGAGGTAGATGTGTCCTTCGTCCGGCTCATAGAACCCGGCGATGATGCGAAGCAAGGTCGTCTTGCCGCAGCCGCTGGGTCCCAGCAGCGTTGTGAACGCGCCGCGCGGAATTTCCAGCGAGACGCGCTCGACCGCCGTGACCGCGCCGAACCGCTTGGTGACATTTTCCAAGCGGAGGGGAGAAGTTTGAAGTTTATCCATTATCACCATTTTACCGTTCTGCCACACGCCAAGTTACAACGGACAAACCCGAAAAGGAACGGACAAACCTGATGGGTCTCGTCCGTTTGTTTTCGCACTTGTCCGCTGTCATCCCGTCCGCTGCAGTCCCACGCGCCGCCCACTAATCGCCCACACGATTACCAGCACCAGCACCGCGACGCCGACGACCGACACGGTGAACGCGGTCGCGCCGCCCCACATAAAATCGTTGACGAGTTGAAAGATTTTAATCGTTGCAACCGTCGTGCTGGGTGTGAACAAAAAGATCACGACGGACAGCGTGGTCACCGCGCGAACGAACGCGGTCACAAAGCCGGTCAGCAGCGCGCTGTCGAGCAGCGGGAACAAAATGTCACGGAACGCGCGCAAACTCCCTGCACCCAAACTCGTTGCCGCGTCATCGAGCGAGCGATCAATTTGTTGCAACCCCGCAAGCGCGGCTTGGTAGCCGACTGGAATGTTCCAAAAGATCATCGAAATCGTGATGAGCGCGCCGCGGTCGATCCAATCGAGCCAGCGTTGATTGAACGCGGTGGCATAGCCGATGCCAAAAAAGATGCCGGGAATCGCGGCGGGCATAATCGCGATGAAATCCACGATGCGCTTGCCGCGCCACTCGCGCCGCTGCACCAAAAAGCCGAGGAGCATCGCAAAGAGCGCGCAGATGATTGCGGCAGTGGTGCCATAGACCAACGTATTTTGCAACGGCGTGATGTTCGAAGTGAGAAATTCAAAGTGCTTGAACGTAAGCGTCCATTTCACCGGAAAAACTTCGACGATGGCGCTGATGAGGAGTACGCCGTACACCATCAAAATCAGAATCGCCAGAAACGAACACGCAACGAAACAAAACACATTGACGATCATCGGCACCGGCGGACGCGGAATGGTGCCGGCGCGCCCGCTGATCGTCACGTACGAGCGCTGCCCCTCGATGCGCGTTTTCGCGATGTACAGCGCGAGCGCGAGCAACAACAAAATCGTGCTGACGACTGCCGCGCCGGTCACATCGCCAAAGCCGGAAATCAAACCATACGCCTGCGTCGGCAACACAGTGAATTGCCCGGCAATCAGCGCGGGGTTGCCAAAATCTTCGACGATGTAGATCGCGGTAGTCAGAATCGCCGCCAGCAAGCCGGGACGTGCCATCGGCAGCGTAATCGTGCGAAACACTTGCCACGGTCCCGCACCGAGATTGCGCGCGGCTTGTTCCATTCGCGCATCACTGCGCGCCAACACATCGGCAATCAGTTGATATGCAAATGGAAAAAACGCAATCGTTTGCACGCCCCACAAGCCGCCCAGTCCCAAAATGTTCGGCGACTGTCCAAAGACGTAGTACGAAATCATTCCGCGCGGACCGAAAAGCAAAATGTAACTCGCGGCGACAACAAACGGTGGCGACAACAGCGGCAAGACGCCGATGACGCGAAAGAACGGCTTGAACGGCATCTTGCTATAGACCATCGCGTACGCGTAGATGAAACCCAGGATCACCGCCGTCGTTGTGGAGAGCAACATCACTTGCAAGGAATTGAAAAACGGCTTGACCCAGGTTTGCCCCGCCAGAAATTCAACGTACCCGCCCAGCCCCGGCACCAGCACCACTTGGACTTGCGGATAGATGATGAACGCAAGCATCAGCCCGACGAGAATGACGAGCGTGATGACGACGGAGGGTTCGCGAGATATGCGCCGCATGATTCCTCGATAGTGGATGATTAGGTGATTGGGTGATTGCCGAATCACCCAATCACCAATTCACCTACATTCCGACGGTTGCCTGCCACTTTTTCAGCAAACGATCCTTGTTGTCCGACGCCCATTGACGATCGTACTGCACCAGTTTTACCTTGTCGAGCGTTGGCGCGCCCGGCGCGGGTTCCACATCGGGGCGAACCGAGCCGCGATTCGAAAGTTTAACATTCAGTTCGCCGGCTTGCTTCGTCAGCACCCAGTCCACGAACACGCGCGCGGCAATCGGATTGGGACCGCCTTTGACGATGCTCACCGCACCGATTTCAAAACCGGTCATCTCCGGCACGATCAAATCAATCGGCAAGCCCTGCGCTTTGGTCGTCAAAATGTCGTGCGCCCAATTCAGCCCACCGATGAATTGACCTTGCGCCACCAACTGAATCACCTGAGTCGCCGTGCCGGTGTACTGTGCGATGTTGGCGTGGAGTTTCTTCATATACTCCATCGCCTTTTCCTCGTCTTTGTTGAAACGAAAGACCTGCGTCGCCATAAAAATAAAGCCGCCACCGGTCTTGACCGGATCTGGATACGCCAGTTTGCCCTTCCACGCGGGATCGAGCAAATCGTCCCACGTCGTCGGCTTTTTCACATTCGCCATCTCTTTGGCAAAGCGATCCGTGTTGTAGACAAAGCCAAAGATGCCGATGTACCAGCCGGTCCAGAAACCGTTTGGATCCTTGAACGTGGAACCAACGATGTTCGCGTTGGGCGATTTGTACGCTTCGAGTAGACCTTCTTTGCCGAGCGCGTCGTGAAACTCGCTCGACCCGCCGATAAAGACATCGGCTTTGGGCGATGCTTTTTCGGTGCGGATGCGCGTCTGCAATTCGCCCGCGGCCGCCATCGGCAAGAGATCCACTTCCACGCCGGGGTTGGCGGCTTTGAACGCTTTGACGAACTCGTTGTTCGTTGTCTCGTTGAGCGCGGAGTACACGGAAAGTTTGCCGGTGGCTTTGGCGACGGTTGGAACTGCCGGCGCGGTAGGCGCAACAACGGTGGGTGCTTTGGTTGGTTCGGGGGTAGGCGCGCAGCCCGCCAGGCCCGCCGCGGTCAACGCCGCGCCTGCGCCAAGCATTTTCAAGAATTCACGTCGAGTCATTCGATTCATTTTCTCCTCTCCTGAAAATGTAGGACAAATTTCCAAATTTGTCCTACATCATCCGCATTTTCATCCGAACGTTGGTGAACGCAAGTTCATGGGGAATTCCATTCAGATTGAAAATCATCGCTGATTTCTTCACCGTGGAATTCTTACGCCATCACCTCCTCAAGTAGGGGCGGGGTCATCCCGCCCCGATCACATCGGCGAGGGTGCCACTTGTGGTACGCGTCTCTCCTAAACCCGCCTTTCAGGTCATCCCGCCCCGATCACATCGGCGAGGGTGCCACTTGTGGTACGCGTCTCTCCTAAACCCGCCTTTCAGGTCATCCCGCCCCAATCACATCGGCGAGGGTGCCGCGCCAGGGTCCGGGGCATTCTTGTTTCAAGGTGGTCACTGCCGCGGCGATGCACGCGGCATCGTGCGGCGTGTGATTCAAGCGCCACGCGAGGTACGAGAGAAAACACGTATCGCCGCGGCCGGTGCGTCCCGCCAGCGAACGCGGTGTGAACGGCGCGGTGTACACTTGCCCATCCACAAACACCGTCACGCCGGACGATTGCGTCAACACGATTTCGCGCGGACCGAACGCGGCGATTTGGCGCGCGGCGCGCGCCAAATCAGTTTCGCCAGTAAGCAACTCGGCTTCCGCCCGATCCACCTTCAAGTACGTGACATCGCGCAACCCCTCCGCCATTTCGTCCCACGTGCGCGAGATGAGCTCGCGTCCTTGTGGCACGCGCACGAATCCCTGCACGTCCAGTGCGACCGGACCGCGCGCGGCGATGGCGCGCAGAAACGCCAAGTCGAATTCCCCGGCGATGATCGGTGTGAGCGCGTAGATGCGCGCGGTCACGTTCGGAATCTCGGCGAGAGACATCGCGCCGGCAAAGCCGAGCAACTTGCAGACGCGCCGCTCCATATTCGCGGACTGGTAGGTGTTTTCGATTCCCGATGTGGCGGGCGCGGCAGAGGCAAAAACGTCAATGCCCTCTTGCTTCAACTCGTCGAGCCGCGAAAAATCGTCCGGGTGCAAGCGCGTGACGATCGCCACGCGCGCGCCCAAACGCCGCGCGGCAACGCTGCCAAAGTACACCGCGCCGCCCGATTCGATTTTGCCTTGCCCATCCACTACGTTGCGATCTTTGGCAAAATGCCCGAACATCAAAATATCGTAGGTGGGGTGTGGTGACATATTGATTGTTGTATTGCGTGTTGCGTATTGCGTATTGCGTGATACGTCAGGCATAGGGAACGCGCATCACGCCATACGGGCTAGCGCGCGACGTATGTGATCTTGCAGTTACTCCGATCGGTTTGCAAGCCGAGGATGTTTTCTGACACCTGCTCCAACGAAATCTTCTTGGTGATCATCGGCGTCAGGTCCATCCCATCCGCCATACATTCGATCACGCGCGGAAAATTGCCGTGACCCGAATGTCCCTGCGCGCCGACGATGCGCGCGCGGCGCACTTGAAGCACTTCGCCGGTCACCGGCATTTTGGCTTCGGCGCGCGCGGTCACGACAACGGTGCTGTTTAGCGTGCGTCCTTCCCAAATGACGCGCTCGATGCCGGGGTATACCACTTCGGGCAAGCCGGTCGCTTCCATAAACAAATCCGCGCCCATCCCTTCGGTGATTTCCAACACGCGCTCGGCAAAATCTTCTTTGACCGGGTTAATCGTGTGCGTGGCGCCCAGCTGCCGCGCGAGGCGCGCGCGCTCTTCCTGCGGTTCGGAAAGAATGACCTTGGACGCGCCAGCGCGGCGCAGGATGGCACACGCGGCAATGCCAACAGGACCACCGCCCAGAATCACCACGCGATCGCCGGGACGAATTCCACCGCCGCGTTCGATCACCGCGTTGTACGCCACGCACGTCGGCTCGACCAAACTGCCGGCGAGGAAAATATCATCGCCCTTGTAACGCGCCGCGAGCGGCTCCAAACTCCAAATCGTACGCGCCGGCAAGACGATGTACTTGGCGTACGCGCCATTGACGTTAAAGCCCACTTCGTCCAAGCGTTCGCAATGATTCGGTTGACCGTCCGCGCAGGGACGACAACTGGCGCACCACAACATTTCTTCCGATGTGACGCGCTCGCCACCTTTGAAAGGTTTGTTCGTGCGTTTGTCGAACGCGTTCTTGCCGGCTTCCACCACCACGCCGGAAAATTCGTGACCCAGAATGCACGGAAAGCCGGTCAGCCCCGGATAAAAAATGTAGCCATCTTGGGTCGCTTGCGCCATGTGAACATCGGAGCCGCAGATGCCGCACGCTTTGACCTCCAGCAACACTTGGTCGGGTCCCGGCGTCGGAATATCGTACTCTCGAATCTCCAATTTGGGATTTCGCCAGACCAAACTGCCCAAATACGTTTGGCGCCCCTCGATATCTTTTGCGCCCAGTTTGAAACCGGGCTTGGGTTGCCAATCCGCCACAAGCGTTACGCCTTGCATTTTGCCTTGCATTGTTCCTCCTCTGTTAAACTCGAACTCATTTAATCTCGCTCACCTTCACAGGGCGTCCTTCGCGGAACGATTTCCACGCGGCATAGCCCAACACGACTGCCGCGCGTCCATCCGCGCCGCCGACCGGCACCGGCTTGTCGTCGCGCACGCACTCGACGAATTGACGCACTTCTTCCACATAGCACGCCGCGTACCGGTTCATAAAAAAGTAGGGCAGGCGATCCAGATGATACCCTTCGCGATTGCCTTTGACGAGGGTGTTGTCTACTTCGTTGTTGACGATTGCCGTTCCATTCGAGCAAAAAACTTCCAGCCGCTGATCGTAGCCATAGACCGCTTGGCGACTGTTGTCAATTACGCCCAGCGCGCCATTCGCAAACTTGAGCGTCACGAGATTCGTATCCACATCGTTGGCTTGCTTTAGTTGCGGCGCGACCAGCACTCCGCCAATGGCGTAGACTTCTTCGATCTCGCCGATTTGGTAGCGCGCCATATCGAAATCGTGAATCGTCATATCGAGAAACATTCCGCCCGATGTGCGCGCGTACTCGACCGAGGGCGGTTCGGGGTCGCGGCTGATGATGTGCAGGATACAGGGCTGCCCAATATCGCCGGAGGCGACCAGGTCGCGCACGCGCTTGAAATTCCTGTCAAAGCGGCGATTGAATCCGACCTGGAACTTGACGCCCGCGCGCGCGACTGCCGCGAGCGCGCGATCCACGTCCGCCAACTCGAGCGCGATGGGTTTTTCGCAAAAGATGTGTTTGCCGGCAGCGGCAACGTCTTGAACGATGTCCGCGTGCGTATCGGTGTTCGTCGCAATCAGAATCGCTTCGATGCTTTTGTCCGCGAGCAACTCGTGATAATCGCGCACGACGCGGGGGATGCCCAGTTCGTCCGCAATCGCTTGCGCAACCTCCAAGCGAATGTCGCATACCGCGACGAGATTTGCGGCGGGAATCGCACGCGCCAGATTGCGCGTATGCACGCTCCCCATCCGCCCGGTGCCGATGACGGCGATGTTGATTCTTTTTAACATGATTGCCTCTCGAATCGTAAGGCGTAATGCGCGAGACGTGAGTCACGCCTCACGCATCACGTACCACACTTTGACAACCCCGGTTTCAAACTTTCATCACGATCTTCATCGCGTTCTTGGGTTTGTGTTGCATCGTTTGGAGATCCAAGCCCAGATCGGCGAAGGCTTTCGGCGCATCGGCAAGCGGAATTACTTTGGTAAAGAACGGTTTCATATTCAGACGATTTTCTTGAAAGATGCGAATCGAAGGCACCATCGTGTTCTGACCCAGGTACAAACCCAGAATCTTGGTTGCCCAACGCGTGATCTCGTTGGGGATGACCGTCGCGCGGATGCTGGAATCCATTCCAAACGGCAACACTTTGCCGCCGGGTGTCACACACTTGAGCGCGGTTTCCAGCGCGTTGCCCGTCGCTTCGACGACAATGTCCGCTTTGCGCCCGTAGGTGAACTCGGTGATTTTTTGTTCGATGTCCACTTCGTTCGGATTCCACACGGTCAGCCCACATTCTTTGGCGACGTTGATGCGGAACGGATCAATTTCCGTGACCGCGACTTTGGCAGCAATGTTCTTGGCAAATTGCGCGAAGAGATAGCCGATGGGACCAAACCCCAGAATCAGCACGTAATCGTACGGCAACATCAACAGCGTGTTCATCCCATTGACGACGGTTGCCAGTGTTTCGACTTGCGTGCCAAGCACATCGTCAATTTCTGGCGGCAGAACATAGCACTGCTTTTCGGGGACCACGCAGTACTCGGCATAGCCGCCATCGCGCATCACGCCGAGCGCGCTCGTTTTGATTTCGACGCACTGACTCGACAAGCCCATTCGGCAGAACGAGCAAAAGCCGCAACGGATGTTGTTGTCAATCGCGACGCGGTCGCCTACCTTGACGTGGTGAACGTGCGAACCGATCGCGACGACCTCGCCACAAAACTCGTGCCCCAGCACGGTGCCTTCCCGAAAGTGATGTTTGCCTTCCAGGATTTTTACATCCGTGCCGCAAATGCCGACCGCTTTGATTTTGAGTAGCACATCGTCCGGCTCTGTGATTTGCGGAATCGGTCGCTCGACCAGTTCCAACTTGCCGACACCGCGCACGATGAATGCTTTCATCTTGTCCATTGATTCCTCCTAGAATTCGACTGATGGCAGTTTAGATTTTGGTTATGTCTGCGCGCGCGTCGACGCGCGCACAATCAATTCGCCCTGAATCGTCACATCGGCGACGCGGGCGCGCGGCGCGCGAATGAGTGTCAACGCCATCTCCATCGCGCGCTGTCCCATCTCGAACATTGGCTGCGCGATGGTGGTCAGGGGTGGGTCTACGTAAGACGCCAAGAGGATGTTGTCGAAACCGACGAGCGACAGATCGCGCGGCACGCGCCAGCCGCGCGAGCGGAGCGCGCGCAGCGCGCCAATCGCCGTCATATCGTTGTAGCAAAAAATCGCCGTGGGGACCGGCTGGTGCTCCAACAACCGCAGAACTTGTTCGCCACCTTCGACGCGCCCATCGCCTTTCACCACCAGCGTTGAATCGTACGGCACGCCCGCGCGCTGCAGCGCGCGGCGATACCCTCGCAACCGATTCTGTGCTGCGCGATGACTCGCCGGTCCGCGCACATGCCCAATGACGCGATGCCCCAATTCGATGAGATGGCGTGTGGCAAGTTCACCGCCGCGCACATCGTCCACCGCAATCGAATGAATGGCGCGGCTGGCTTGATGACTCTGATTGTTGATCAGCACAATCGGCGCGCCAATCTCTTTGAGGAGCGGTTGGTACAACGCGCCGACGCGCGAGGACGCCACGATGACGCTATCCACGCGCCATTCGCGCAACGCCTTGACCGCGTTGACTTCGCGTTCCGGATTGTTGTGCGAGGTGCTGAGGACAACCCGATAGCCGTGGTCGCCCGCCAGTTGCTCGATGCCGCGCACGATTTCGGCGACGAACGGATCGGCAATCGAAGTGACAATCACGCCGATGGCGCGGCTGTGGCGAGTGACCAAGCCGCGCGCCATTGCGTTGGGCGTATAGCCCAGTTTGTGTGCAGCGCGCTCGACGCGCCGTCGCGTCGCTTCGGGAATCAGGGGGCTGTGAGCGAGCGCGCGTGAGACGGTCGAATGTGAGACGCCCGCCGCGCGCGCCACGTCTTTGATCGAGACACGCATCGTCTTTTTCCCTCCTGGTTATGCACACGTTTGCACGCAGAATACACCCAAACGCCTCCGCTGTCAACTCAGCGTCTCCGCCCGATGCGCCAACTCCAACGCCAAGCGCACCGCGCCGCGCACCGGGTCGTTGACCAGCGTGACCGGCTGAAAGGTCAACGCGCGTCCATTCGCCGCGCGCAACACCTCGGCGCGGAGCGCGGGGGCTTGAAGCAAACCGCCGGTCAACGCCAGCGGCACCGGCACGCTCTCCAAATTCAACGCGCGCACCACCGCGCTCAACGTATCCGCCAACGCGTTGCCCGCCTCCGCAACCAACGCGCGCGCAACCGCATCGCCTTGCTCCGCCACGCGTAGCACGATGGGCGCGAGCGCGGCAATCTCGGCGTTGGGCAACCCCGAACGATACACGCGCGCAATCAAATCCATCGGCTCGCGCAGATTCCACGCCGCCAGAATCGCCTCGCGCAACTGCGTCGGCGCGCCGCGCCCATCGGCGGCTTGCGCGACGGCGCGCAGCGCGGCACAACCCAACGCATAGCCACTCCCCTCGTCGCCAAAACGCCAGCCCCAGCCACCCGCGCGCGCCATTCGTCCATCGCGCGTCTTGCCCCACGCGCTTGAACCGGTGCCGGCAATCAGCGCCACACCCCAGTTATCGGGACACCCTGCCGCGATGACAATCTCGCCATCGTTACACAGCACGACGCGCGGTGCGAGGCGTTCGCGCGCCCACGCCAGCCAGTCGGCTTGCTCGTCCGCGCGCGCTACGCCGGCAATTCCCAGCGCTGCTGCCATCAGCGCTTGGCGTTCGATGCGCGCGTGCGCGCACGCGCGTTGAACCGCCAACATAATTTCGCGACGCGCCGCCTCGCTTCCGCCAACGTGCGGATTCCCCGTGCCGGCTTCGCCATTGCCACCCAGTTCACCGTGCAGGTTGACGATGCGCGCGCGCGTGTGCGTGCCGCCCGCGTCAATTCCAACGACAAATGCTCGCTGACCACCAACGGTTGACCAACGAACGTCTCTCATTGGCTAACCCCAAGTGTCGTATTGCGTGTTGCGTATTTCGTCGGATTATTCATCTTCGACGATTGCGCGATGCAGCGCGACCCGAAACCGCATCAGCGCGTCCGCGTTCTCTCTGCCATAGTACACCCGATTCGTTAGGCACGCAACCACCAGTTCGCGCGCCGGATCAATCCAGAGCGATGTGCCGGTAAAGCCGGTGTGCCCGAACGCTTGCTCACTCAAGGGGTGACTCGCGGCATTGGGATCCGGCGACCACAATGCAAAACCGATGCCGCGTCGCACCGTACCGTCTTGCGCTTGCACGCGCGTCATTTCGGCGAGCGTTGCGCGCGTGAGCAAACGATGTGTTCGCAGCGCATCGCCGAACGTCGCCAGATCGCGCGCGGTGCCGAACAAGCCGGCGTGTCCCGCCACACCCCCCAACGACCACGCGTTCTCGTCGTGCACCTCGCCGCGCATCCGCCGATTCTGATGCGCGTAAAATTCGGTGGGCGCCACATTGTCCGGCGAAATCGGTCCATAGCCGATGGAATCCAGACCGAGTGGCGCGGTGACGCGCTCGCGCACCGTCACATCGAGCGATTGCCCCGCCAGTTTCTCGAGCGCCCAGCCGACGAGCATCAAACCAATGTCGCTGTAAACGACGCGTGTGCCAATCGGATAGGCGAACGCGCAGGTGAGCGCGAGTTCACGACGCGCTTCCCGTGTGGGTAATTTCCACAAGGGCAACCACGCCGGTAAACCAGAGTTGTGCGCGAGCAGATGACGAAACGTGACCTCACTCGCTTCGACACGTGCTTCGGTGGCGGGAACGACTTCGATGACGGCGCCGGGCTTTAACGGGTCGGGATACGGCGCGATGGGACGCGCGCCGGTGAACGACGGCAAAATTTCGCAGACGCGTTGATCGAGCGCGAGATGCCCCTGCTCGACAAAGGTCATCAACGCGGCAACGGTGAACAGTTTGGAGACAGAAGCCAGGTCAAAACGCGACGCGTGATCGGTGCGATGTTCTGGGAATTCTGGATCGAGGACGCCGAACGCGTTTTCGTACACAACCTTGCCGTGTTGACGGATCACGAGTTGCGCGGCGGGAAATGTTTTGCCAAGATGCTCGGCAATGACGGATTCGACAAGACGATTCATAGACGGATGACGAAGGACGAAAGACGAAGGACGAATTCTATTTTGGGTTGTTTAGCACGTTTGGCGCATTTGGCACGTTTGGCACATTTGGCACATTTGGCACGTTTGGCACATTTGGCACGTTTGGCAATCTGATGCGCGGCTTAAGTATACGCGGGAACTGGTGGAATGTCGAATTTGACGCGCGCGTCGAATGAGCGACGCGCCCGAAAAAACAAACGGGCAGACAAATTACGTCTGCCCGTTGCGACCTTGCCCCGCGCGTTCAGCGCGCGCGTAGCGTCAACGCCAGTCCCCCACACAAGCCGAGTGCAACGATGGGCAACCAGAAATCGAACGGCGCAGTTGTGTTGGTGCGTGCGGTGAAGGAAGAGAGTGTGACGGCGGTGGGTGTGCGGTTTTGCACGACAAAAGTGATTTGAAGCGAACTGGGTGTGCGCAGCGCGCCAGCGGGGTAGGTCAGCCCACCGATACGCGCGCTCCACGTGCCGGTCGGCGCGTCAGCGGGGAGCGCGCAGGTGCCTTGCGCGTTGCCGTTCGAATCGGAGGTGCTGGAGGGCGCGCACTGCGTCGTTCCCGATGGTTGGTTGACGATGTAGTTGACCGTCGCGCCACTCAGCGGCGCATCGTTTTGATCAACCACGTGAGCTTTCAAGACAACGGTTTCGCCTTGTCCAAATGTATCGGTTGGTGTGAACACACCTCTGATGATTTTTCCGATAACGAACGATTCCACGCGCGCGCTTTTCGGCTCGAACAAGAATTGATTGTTAGCCGTGTTCCAGTGCGTCGCCAGATAACTGCCGGCGGGTGGATTGGTGTGAAAATAATCGTCGTGGTTGCAGTCGAACAACGAATCGCCACTAGGATCGGGGCAGACGATCTGGATGGGCTTGCCGCCGTGATCGCACATATTGTCGTAGCCATCGCTGCAATGCCAGTTGCCGTCCGAGTGCGGCGCGCTCATTTGCACCCCACCGAGGTTGTGCATCAATTCGTGCGCGGCGATGACCCCCGACCAGCACCCCGCATCAATTCTGCCATAGTGCGGTCCCGTGTTGTTGCGATTGGTCGGCTCGGCGCGATCATCGTACTCGATCGTGCCAATGCCGCAGTAGCGGCGCGCGTCCACAAAGACCATATACTTGCGATCGGTACGATTGAATCCTTGAGTCCACAAGTCGTTCAAGGTGTTGGAAAAATTATCATCGCCCGTTGTGGACAACTGCACTTCGAGTACGACCGGTTTGCAAGTCGCATCGGTCACAAAGCGCACGCGGCGATCGCCGCCGGTTTGCGCCGCGCTGTTGTGAAACTCGGCGTCTGCTTCTGCTGCCCACTGTTGAAAGGAAGTCAGATAGGTCGCGTATCGGCTCGGCACATCAGCAGCGTGCGCGTAGATCACCTGCACGCGATTTCCAGAAACTCCATCGCCATCACACACGATCGTGCTGGCGGGTGCGTTGGGCGCGCGGAGCGGCGCTACACTCTGCGCGACGTTGAAGCGAGCGGGCGCCGCGTCGGGTCCGTGTGTGCATTGCTCGCGACCGCCGGGCAAGCGCACTTTGAATCCGCCACGACACTTGCCTTCCGTTGCCACTTCCAAGCCATCGTAGATGAGTCCGCGCGCGGCATCATTCGGCGGGAGTGGACGTTGCGCTTGCGCGGACGACATTCCCAGAGTGAACCACATAATCAAGACGATAATCCCCAGCGCTCCAAGCCAAAATATTTTTCGCATCTTGGTCCTCCCGAAAAACACAACCCGCTCCGAGCAACCGAAGCGGGTCAGGATTCAAGAGAGTGATGATGCGATGCGAACAACGCTGATTTCGCATCGGGTTCTTCGGCGGCTCGGCGACCATGGTCGAGACGACTGTAGGCCCGTAGCTTTGCGCCTCCAACTTTCGTTGGATTTGCCATTATCGGAACTTTTATCTCGATTATACGCGCAGGGAGAGAGAATCACAATGGGAGTCTAGTCATAGGATTCAAGTCCTGTGTGGTTATTCATTCAGCATCTTGGCGTACACCGCGTACCAGCGACACGGCGTGAAACCAAACTTGCCGTACCACTCGACGAGGTTAGTCCAATCAATGATGCAACCGCGCACGCCGCGCTCGCGCAAGTACACCAACCCTGCATCGAGGAGCGCGGCGCCGTATCCCTTGCCGCGCACTGCCCGGCTTACTCCAATCGAACCGAGTTGACCCCACGGACGCGGCAGGCGGTACGGATAGTACTGCTCGATGGGGCGCTCGGAATCTTCGAAGGTGAGACGCACGGTGCCATCAATGCCGCGCACCGTTTGCAAGACAAGGTAATCCGACCAGCGTCCGCGCGCGCGCAAAAATTCCTCGAACTCGAAACGCCAGCGACCGGGAAATTCGCGCCACAAAAATTCAAGGATGGCGCTGGCATCATCAGGGGTGGCGGGGCGGAGCGTTGCGTCGTTGGGTCGTTGGATTGTTGCATAGTCGCGCAGATCGCGCGCGAGATCGCACACGCGCGGCTCGTTAGGGCGTAGCGTGTATCCGCGCGTCTCGAAAAATTTTATGCTGCCGAGCGCGAGAGGATAGCCCGGCACAAAGTAGCGCAGTCCGCCGCCAAGCCGCGCCTGCGTGCACCCCTGTTCGCGCAACCACGCCTCTGCTGATGCGAGCAGCGCGCTTCCAATGCCACGACGTTGATGTGTCGGTGCAACCGCCAGCGCGTCAATCCAGCCGACCTCACGCGGCGAGGTTTGCGGATCATCAGGCAGCGCGCTGGCAAGCACAATGCCAACGGGTTGATCGTTTTCGAGCGCGATTCGTCCGGCTTGCACGGCGCCGGTTGCCGGGCGCGTGTTGTACGCCGCGAAACGTTCGTTGATGGCGAGGTCGTCGCCGCACGCGGCGTTCCAGAGCGCGATGAGCGCAGGGAGGTGGGTGGAGGGATTGAATGGGATGAGGGACATGGCATATTGCGTAGTGCGTATTATGGTTTGAGTTCAACCGGCAACTTGCCGCGCGCGGGAATTTTGCCGGTGAGTACTTCTGCCAGCGCATCGAGCATCGGTGGGTTGGCACCGTAGATGGCAAGATACGTTGGCGCGCCGGGAAACGCGCGCAGATCGTACGGCGAGCGCGCAGCAACGACGACGAGTGGCGCGTTGGCTTTGAGTAGCGCGTTCACCAAATCGGCTTGTGTGCGATTTTTGGCGACATCGCTCGTAAGGACGATGACCGTACGCCCTTCTGCCGCGTTGACGACCATTGTGATTTCACTTGGGGTCGGTTGGGCTTTGACCTGCAATGTCATCGCGCCGAGTCGTTGCCCCAGTCCGTACGCGCCGGTTTCGACGACGAGGAGTGGCGTGTTGGGTTTGAGTGGCACGCGTTGCGCATCGTCACGCACCAGCGTCACCGCCTGACGCGCGACCTCGCGCGAAATGGCTCTGGTCTCTTGCGCGCCCACGCAATCAACATTTGTCGTCCGTCCTTCGTCCTTCGTCTTTCGTCCTTCGTCGTCGGTCATCAACCCAAACTGCGCTTTGACGCGCAAGACACGACGCAACGCCTCATCCACGCGCGCTTCGGGAATTTCGCCGCGTTTCACCGCGTCCACCAGCGCGGCGTGCGCCTCGCGATGCATCGCATAGCCGGTTTGAAAGAGCAACACATCGGCGCCGGCGCGCAGCGCGGCGACCGCCGCGCGCGGCGCGGGATAGCCCGATGTGGCGAGCGCGCCCATCGTCAGTTCGTCCGTCATTATCAGACCGTCGTAGTGCATTTCGTCACGCACAAGTCCTTTGAGGACGCGCGGCGAGAGTGTCGCGGCGAGTCCGGGCGTTGGGTCAATCGCGGGAAAGGTGATGTGCGCGGTCATAATGCCGGCGACGTTCGCGCGCATTGCCGCGCGAAACGGCACCAACTCGACGACATCGAGGCGCGCGCGGTCGTGTGGCACGGTGGGCAACGCGGCGTGTGAATCTATCGCGGTGTCGCCGTGACCGGGAAAATGTTTACCAATCGCGATGATGCCGGCGTGTTGCAACGTTTCGATGTACGCGACGCCGTACGTCGCCACGCGCGCCGGATCGGCGCCGAACGAACGGGTGCTGATGATCGGATTATCGGGATTGTTGTTCACATCGAGATCGGGCGTGAGGTTGATGTTGAAGCCGAGCGCGTTCAGTTCGTCGGCAAGCGCGCGCGCGATGCGGCGCGCGTTCTCCACATCGTTGGTAGCCGCAACTGCCATTTGGCCGGGAAATTCGGTAAAGCCGCGCTCCTCGCGCAGGCGCGCGACGACGCCACCCTCCTGGTCAATCGCCGTGAAGAGCAGCGGGGCGCCGCTCGCGCGCGCGGCGGCTTGCAAATCGGCATTGAGTTGCGCCACTTGTTGCGGCGAGGCAATGTTGCGGTCGTAAAAAATCACGCCGCCGATGTCAAGTTGTTGGATCACCGCGCGAAATTCAGGCGTCAACGTCGTGCCGTCGAATCCGACGAGCATCAGTTGACCGATTTTTTGTTCGAGGGTGAAGGTGGAAGTCAGGTGATTGGGTGATTGAGTGATTGGGGTAGGCATAGGTGTAGATGGGATAGAGCAGCTGGTCAGAATCAGGGTGAGTAAGATGAGGGTGGGTTTCATTGGGTATTGCGTAGTGCGTAGTGCGTGTTGCGTAGTGTGTGAATGGGGTAGGCAGGAGACATTCGGCAAGTAGCCATCGTGGAGTGGCTGCCTGCATACTGCCTCCTGCCTCCTGCCAACTGATTCGCTACGTTACTTGATTTCGTACTTTTCTGCGACGACGGGTTCGTACTTGCCGTCCGCCCACAGATACCAGAAGAACGGCGGGAATTGCATCGGGGTCAGCACCACGCCGACGCCGTTCATCGGAATACTGTTGGCGTCAAAGTAGTTCAACGTGCCTTTGGGCGGTTGCGGGTAGGGCCAGATGGTGGTGAATTCTTTGGCTTTGTTGGCATCGTTCGGTTTCAGCGTGCCATTCAGCAGTTGGATCGCCACCGCGCTGTCCGCGCTGACGGGGTTGCGATACAACTTGTCGGTGAAGGGCAGCCAGCCGGTCACGCGCGTTTGCGTGTCAATCGGATTGACGAAGGTGCTTTCGAAGAAAGCGACCACCGGCAACTGATCGTTGTAGATGAGCGAAAGGGTTTCGTTGTATGGCTTTTGCTTCGCCGCATCCAAACCTTCCGCCGACTTGGTGACCAACTCGCTGATGTTGACTTCCTTGCCGTCGGGACCGACTTGCTTGAAGGGCCAGTTCAACCCTTTGGGGCCCGATGTGGCTTCGGGATTGTTGGCGGGCGGAATCATATACGAGCGCCACGCGGCGTACGGATGCGGCGGGCTGGAGCGAAACGCGACGTCAATCAAGAGTTGATACTTGTTCTCGCCGCTGACGTACTTGGAGCGCTCGGACGATTGAAAGCCGCGAATCGTGATAGGGATGCCGAACGCCTTGAGTTGCTGTTCGACGCTCTGCGCCGCGCCCAGCCAATCGGTGAAATCAGCCGGCACGGAGAGTTCGTACGCCATCTTGTTGCCCTTGTCGTCCACCCAAACGCCATCCGTACCTTTCTTGAAGCCAAGTTTGGTCAAGAGTTCCTCGGCTTTCTTGAGGTCTTTTTTGTACGGATTCAATTTGGCTTGAACGTCTTTGGAGAGCCACGCGTCCACCAGCGAATCGCTAAAGCCCGCCATCATTTTGACGGTGGTGCCACCGCGTCCCACCGCGACCTTGGTGATTTCGTCGCGATCCAGAATGTAGGCGAATGCCTGGCGCACTTGTTTTTTGTTCAGCGGATAGACATCGTTGTTGAACCACAAGCCCGGTCCAAAACCGGTCGTGAACGGCTGCAGTTGAATATTCTTCAGCCCTTCGAGTGTCTTGAGGTTCGCTTCGGGATACGCGGCGGTACTGTAATCGAGTTGTTGCGAGAGCAACAGCGGCATGGATTCTTTGGTATCGCCATAGTACACGGTGATCTTTTCAAAGCCGATCTTGTCGGCGTTGTAGCCGGTGGGGTTCTTGACCAGCGTCAGTTGCGCTTCGGTGATGGATTTCGGGTCCACCATAAATGGCCCAAAGGTGACGACCTTGTCCGGCTTGAACGCGATGAGATCGTTCAAAAGTTTCTTGACCTCATCACCTTTGCGATCGGCGTTGGCTTTGCGGAGTTCCGCCGCCTGATCCATAAATTTGCCATAGACCGAGTAGGGGCGGATGAAATTGTCGCGCAAGACCGCGCGCAGAATGATGGGCGAGGGGTTGCTCATCACAAAGTCAATGGTATAGTCGTCTTTGGCAACCACATCAGCGAGAAAGTTCCACGCGCTCGCGCTTTGCGCCCAAAAGATGTTGTAGGTGCCCACGACATCCTTCGCCGAGAACGGCGCGCCGTCGCTCCACTTGAGCCCTTTCTTGAGCGTGACGGTGAGCGTCGGTTTCGCCGCTGGTGCCGCGGTGGGCGCAACCGTCGCAGCGGGCTTGGTCGGCTCGGGCGCCTTGGTCAGTTCGGGTACCTTGGTTGGCTCCGGCGCTTTGGTTGGCGCCACAGTGGGTTTAGGTGGCTCGGTCGGTTTAGGCGCGGGCGTTGGTGTAGGCGCCGCGCAGGCGACGACGAAAATCAGCACACCAAGCAATGCTGTGAGCAAAACGAGTTTTCGCATTTTTTCTCCTCCTTGAAATCAGGTGATTGGGTGATTGGGTGATTGGGTGATTGGGTGACTGAGTTGCTGGGCATCACCTCCTTGCTTAACGATTGGCGCGGCGGATGGTGACCATCAGTACCGCGACGAACACCACGCCAATGATAAACGATGTGACCGAAATGACAAATTCGGCGGTGTCCGGCTTTTGCAATGGAATTAGCACCGCCGAGACAAGTGTCATAAAGATTGCCACGCGAAACCAGAGTTGAGTGAGTTCGGGAGGCATAGGGAGTATTGCGTAGTGCGTAGTGCGTAATGCGTAGTGCGTATTTATTTGATGAGATGGCAGGCGACGAGTGCGTTGTTGGCTTGGGCTAATTCGGGCACTACGCGCTCACACACCTCGCCGATGAAGCGCGGGCAGCGCGGATGGAAAGCGCAACCGCTGGGCAGGCGGAGCAAACTGGGCACGTCCATACTGCGCAGTTCGATGCGCGGCTTGTGGCGCGTGACTTGCGGATCGGCTTCGGGAATCGCGGAAAGCAAAACCTGGGTGTACGGATGTTGCGGACGCGCCACCAGATCGCGCGCGGGCGCCAGTTCTACCAGCCGCCCCAGATACATTACGCCGATGCGTCCTTCCCACGCAAAATATTTTGCCAGCGCGAGGTCGTGCGTGATGAACAAAAACGACATTCCGAATTGATCGCGAAAGCGCGTGAGCAGGTTGAGCAAGCCGATGCGAATCGAAACGTCCACCATCGAAACGGCTTCGTCGGCGACGATGAAGGAGGGTTGCACGGTGAGCGCGCGCGCAATCGAAACGCGCTGGCGTTGTCCGCCACTCAATTGATGCGGAAACTTGTCGAGAAAATCGTCGGGTGGAGTGAGGTCTACCAGCGTCAACAGTTCGCGCACGCGCGCGCGCGTTTCGGCATCGCTCCGCGTGAATTGGTGATGGCGTAGCGGCGCGGCGATGATGTCGTAAATCGTGTGCGTGGGATTGAGCGACGCGTACGGGTCTTGATGCACCATTTGCACGCTCAGACGATACTTGCGAAAATCCGCGCGCGTCATCTGGTTGAGGGGCTGACTGCGAAAGGCAATCGTGCCTGCCGAGGGCGGAAGCAAGCCGGCGATCATCTTGCCGGTCGTCGTCTTGCCGCAGCCCGATTCGCCAACCAGACAGACGATTTCACCTTCCTCAATCGTCAGCGAAACATCATCCACCGCTTTGATGAGATGCCGCTTGACGTTGAAGGTGCGCGAGACGTGGGTGAGGGTGATGATGGGAGTAGGCATTACGCAATACCCCAGTTCCAACACGCCACCTGATGCCCGTTGCCCAGGTCCTCCAATTCCGGTTCCTCGCGACGACAGCGCGCGTCTGCCAGAGGACAGCGCGGATGAAATTTGCAACCGGTGGGCAAGTCAATCAGGTCGGGTGGCGAGCCAGGAATCGAGGTGAGGTCTTTTCGATCACCCGTGAGCGTTGGCACTGCGCGAATCAAGCCAAGGGTGTAGGGATGACGCGGCGATTGAAAGATAGTAAACACATCGCCGATCTCGACGATTTTGCCGGCGTACATCGTTGCCACGCGATCCGCGAGATCCGCGGCAAGCGACAAATCGTGCGAGATGAACAGGAGCGCGAAATCGAGTTGGTGGCGCAACTCTTTGAGCACGTCCATAATGTTGCGCTGGGTCAACACATCGAGCGCAGTCGTCGGTTCGTCCAGAATCAACAGGCGCGGCTCTAGCAACAGCGCGAGCGCGATCATCACGCGTTGACGCATCCCGCCCGAAAGTTCGTGCGGAAACGCGCGCCAGACGCGCTCGGGGTCGAGGCGTACCCGTTCAAAGAGTTGCGCGGCGCGCTGCGCCAGATGATTGCCCTGCAAATAGCCGTGAGCGCGCGCGGTGTCCGCAAACTGATCGGAAATTCGCAAGACCGGGTTGAAGGA
>Ga0209018_1001021_pt1 | contig 24044 bp, 19 predicted proteins | sample YNPBryBLVA2012_FD_185814 | JGI IMG/M metagenome (GOLD analysis project Ga0209018, IMG submission 185814) | Anoxygenic and chlorotrophic microbial mat microbial communities from Yellowstone National Park, USA - YNP Bryant BLVA 2012 (SPAdes)... ...
CGCCCTCCAGAAGGGGTTGATCATGCTGGAACCCGCATGAATAAAGACGTTGGAGAATCTTACAAAGTTGCACCCAAATGTTTAAAACGGAAATCCGGGATGAAATAGGCCGTGAAGCTCCAATCCTTCCAGAGGAGCTGCGCGAAGCTGTGGTAGCCCTGCTCGCGACCCGCCCCGGCGATCCGGCCATAGTAGCCTTCCGGCGCGTCGGGCTCCGCCAGCTCGAGGGATCGCCCGGCGGTATGAAAACCCGAGGCAGCCACCAGCAAGTTGGCGCCGCCTCCCAGATAGAGCGAGGAGGCCAGGCTGAGTTTGGTCTCTCCAAAGCTTCCCAGCTCGAGGCCGGCCCGGGCGCGCGGGGCGTCCACGGGAGAACGAGTGACGATGTTGAGGGCGGCGAAGATCCCATTGCTGCCGTAGAGAGCCGAAAAAGGCCCGCGGACGATCTCGATGCGCTCGACCAGGTCCATATCCAGGCCGAAATCCTGGCCGAACATGTACATGGCGCGATAGACGTTATCGGTGAGCTGGTGGCCGTTGAGCATGACCAGGATACGGCTGTTGTAATCCCCGGGTAAGGAAAATCCCCGTACGCCGGCGTAGTAACAGATGCTGTCCGAGCTCATGTAAAAGCCGCGCACCTGGGCGAGCACTTCCGCCAGGGTCCGGTAGCCGTAGCGCCGGATTTCCTGACGAGTGACGACCGTCACATTGGCCGGGGCGTCCTTGAGGTCCTGCGCGTGCAAGGCGGCCGCCTCGACCGCCGGGAGAGGCTCGAATAACACGTCTTCGGGCGCCGGCGGGGATTCGTCGGCCTGGGACTTCCGCCGGTCGCCCGCCGCAAGCAAAGCGGGCGTCAGCAGCAAACTGAGTACGAGAGACGATCGGGGGCCGAGGGCCATAGCATGCGGCTTGAGAGCGCCGGGCCCTTCGGGGACGCCGGCGCCACTCTTACCTTATCGGCCTCTCGGCCAATATCCTTCGAGTCTTACTGGTAGGTAACCGACTTGCTGGTGAGCATGCTGTAAGTGAAGTACCCGATGTCCAGCCCACGGGCGTTGAACTTATTCGGCTCGAGCAGGGGCGAACTGCCCACCATCAGCATGCCGCTCATGGGCTGGCTGGCGGGCAAGGCCGAAAGGACCAGGGAGGGAACTGTGAAGCTACCCGCCTGGGCGCGCTCGGTGCAGAGGAAGGCTGCGCCTACATCCGGGCTGGTTCGGCTGGAAATGCCCAGGATCTGGACGAAATCCGTGGCCGCGCCGCCGCTCCAACTGATGCGCAGGTCCTGGTTGCGCGCGATGGTGTCGGCAACCGAGGCGCGGTCCCAGACCACTGGATTGCTGATGCGGAGCGTGGCGCGGAAGGGGCCGACGTCGGCGCCGCCGTTGCCGTTATCCACCGTATAGGTGCCGGGATCCAGATAGTCGGGCTGGGCTCCGGGCATTCCCGGCATGCCGCCGCCCAGGGCGGCGGTGTAGTAGCCCGGGGATTTCCGCGGAATCTGTTTTGTCCCTTTGGGCCCGCTGAGGTTCAAGGCGGGCCCCGCATCGAGTCCCGCGGGTTGTACGGGGTCCGCAGTGAAATCAATCTCCTGGCCGGTGAAGGTGAAGACCGTACACTGCCCGAAGGGCGCCAGGCCGGAAACGCCGCGGGAGGAGGCGATGATCTTGCGGTAGTCGTACTTGTGGAAAACCCCGGTCGCGTCGTCGCTCTTGTAGCTGCTGAAGGGCAGGCCGGGCGGCAACCCGAGGTCCATCCGAGTGAGGGTGATGTCGCCGATGCGAGTCTCCTTATCCGGACCGATGAACTGAAAGTCGCTTTCGGCAAAGCTGAGCGGATCCGAGCAGACGTTGCCGCGCGCGACCACGGCCATGCTGGCGAAGTTGCTGACCACGCCCCGGATTCTGACCGCCACCGGCACGTAGCAGCCCTCGATGCCGGCCGGCACGGCGAAGTTGATCTGATCCAAGCCGGCGAAGCCGGGCGCGCGGCCGGCGAAATCCACGCGCGCTCGCCTTCCGCCCACCCAGACCTCCAAGTCGGCGGATTTCAGGTCGCGCACCGGGGCGCCGCGCGTTTCGTCGAAGTCCACCGGACCCAGGCCCGTACCCCAGAGAATCATCACCTGCTCGGGGCGAGCGGGCCGGTTGATCAGGTTGTAGCCGTAGCCCGCATCCGTGATGACGCCGGGGCCGGCGCCGGCTTGATTGACGGTGAAGATCCCGAAGCCGGCGGCGGCCACGGTGAGGGCGGCCGGGGCGCTGGTCTGGTTGTTGTAGGTGACCGTGATCGTACCGGTCCCCACCGGCGTGCGCGAGGGCAGCAGCGCGGCCACCTGCCCGGCGGAGGTGTAAATCAGATAGCAATCCACGTTCTGCCCGCCCACACTGACACGCACGGAGGTGCCGGCCAGCACGGTGGGCAGGGGGAAGCCGGCCTGCGCCAGCGTGGTCGGGCCCAGGTTCTTTCCGAAGATGGCGAAAATCGAGCCTTGGGCGATGGGCGCGTTGGGCAATCCGGGCGCAGCGTAGCTGGCGGCGTTCACCACGCCGCCGGGATTGATGGAGGGTTGGGCGGCCAGGGGCAGGCCCGCCATCAGGCACGCGATCGCAGAGATGACGACGCGCTTCAATGCTTCGGTATCCCAGAACATGAAACCTTTATAACGCACCGGGGAGCGGGGTGTAAAGGGATCGCCGCCATCTCTTGGAGGCGCCGCGGCGCGGCCAGGCCTGCCGGCCGGCAGGCCGCCCGAAGCGGAGCACGGCAAAGGTTCCTCGGCTGCGGGCCGGGCGGGTTCAGCGCTTGACCGCGATCATGGCGCCCGCCTGGGTGCGCTCGCCGGCGATCTCGGCGACCACCGGCACGTCGCCGTCAGCCACTTCGGGCACGACCACGTTGAACTGGTACAAACCCGCGGCCTGCGGGGCGAGGCCCGAGAACTGCACCGTGGCGACCACGTTGCCGAAGAGGATTCGGACCGGATTGACAAGTCTGGCGGCGGCGGGCACGACGCGGCCGGCGGCAACAACCGGGTCGGTCGGGCCGAAGCCCGTTCCAAACAGCAGAATCGTCTGGCCGGGCGCAGCGGGCCGGGTGCGCACTCCTGCGAAAAGGCCTTCCGGCCCCACGTAGGCGCCGTCAGGATGCACGGCGGCGATGTACTTGCGCCCTTGCGGTTCGAACATAAAGAAGCCGGGAGCGAACCGTTGCAACTGGGCTGCCGTAGCCTGGCTTGTTCCGGCAGGCGTGGTGACCTTCACCTCGACGGGACCCAGCGAGTCGTCATCGGGCGCTTGCACGTTAAGCTGCTGCGGGCTGATGTAATAGATGGCCGCCGGCTTGTTGTTGACGGTAACGCTGACGCCCTCCAGCGAGGTGGGCAATCGGCCCTCGACGATTTCATCGGCCCGCCAGATGCGCGTAGTGGACGCGAGGTTTTCGCCGAAGATGCTGATCCAGCTTCCCGGAGCGACGCCGGGCAAGAAACTGGCGCCGTTAAGGACGCCGTCGCGGCTTCGAATCGAGGGCAACGGCGGGGCCGCCGCCGGATTCAGGGTGTAGGCGGCTGTATAGATGCGATCGCCCGTGTTTCGCCCGTCACCGTTGGCCGCATTGGCGGCCACGTAGATGCGCACCGCCCCGGCGCCGGCCTCCGGGGGCGTCCACGCGAAGGAGAATACGCCGGTAGTGTTGGGCTGCCTGTGCTCAATGAACTCCCGCTCGCCTGAACGGACCACTTGAGTCGTGGCGTCGGTGGGAGCGAGTTCGCCCGCGCGCGAGTTGGCCTCGTTGGCGGCCAGACGAGCCGTCAGTTGAAAGCCGAAGAGCCTGGCGGCGGGATCCGTGATCCGAACCGTAAGGTTCTGGCGTGTACCCGGCAGATAGGTCAACTGTCCGGGGAAATCTACGGTGACCCCGCCCCCCGCCGGGTTTGGCGTTCCTAGGTGGCACTAAGTGCACAAGCCGTCCCCTGGAGCCCCGGTGTTTCCCGGCGGAGGCCCGCCCGAGAAAGCCAAAATCAGTACTGGAATCGCCGCCGCGCCCACGACGGCGCCGAGTTTCATCCCCGCCGACAGCCCCCGCATGGCAACCCCCCTGACCTCCAGCGGTGTTACGGGGTCTATGATGCGCCCACGGCTGGGTGGGATTCAGGTTTCTGAGGGGGTTCGTTCAGCCCGCCAACCGGGCCCCCGCATGGCGGCACGGCCGAAGATTGCCCGCGCAAACCCGGGCTCAAAGCAAACGGGGCGTGGCGCGTCCGGCCAGCCTGCGCTCCAGGCGCTCGCGGCGGCGGCGCAACTCTGCGCTGTCCTCGCACTGGAGGGCCAGCCGGGTCAACTCGAGGGCCTTGGCGTAGTCGCCTTCGGCGTGTTCGTAATGCTTGGCGAGCTCGACGAGGGCGGCAGCGCGGTAGGGATTAGGGCAGCCGGCCAGTTCGGCCAGCACCTCCAGGGCCGCGGCCGCGTTCTTGCGCCGTTTTTCCAGGGCGGCGATGTCCCAGAGGGTGCGGAACAACAGGGCGTCCGGCAATCCCAGATCCACGGCGCGGCGCATCAGGCCGAGGGACCGATCGGGTTGCCCGGTCTTCAGCACCCAGCGGGCCAGACCCAACAGGTCCGCTCCGTGCGAGAGCGCGACCTGCTCGGGGTCGCGGTAGGCGAAGGGCACGATGCCGGTCAGGCAGGCCAGGCTCAGGATGTCCATGGCGTTGTGGTGAAAGATGGGAACCAGCCGGAAGGCCTGCCGGGTGCGCAGGTATTCGAAGTAGACGTAGGGGATCATTTCCCCCGGCAGATCGCCCTCCCGCTCGACGCCCAGGATTTGAGCTTCCAACTCCAACAGGCGGCAACTCTCGATACGCAGCTTCCAGAGGCGGCGCGCCCCGTAGAGCAGGTCCAAGTGGCGGATGCGCTCGAAAGGCGGGCGGGCGCGCGCCAGCCGGTAGCGGGTCTCCAGCAGGGGTTGGTCGTAAACCTTGCCGTTGTAGGTGACCAGCACGTCGAACTGTTGCAAGTGCCGGTCCAGCGCCCACAGCAGGCTGGCCTCCTCGCCGTAGTCGCGCATGAAAAACTGGCGGATGCGGAAGCCCTCCGGCCCGATGCGCCCGACGCCCACCAGGAAGGCGTAGGCGCCGGCGCCGCCGGCCAGGCCGGTGGTTTCCGTGTCCAGAAAGCACCAGCGCTCGGGCGGACAGGGAGGGATTTCGCCTTCGGAAAGCGGCCCCAGCAAATCGGGCGGCAGCGTGAGCAGCGAGTCAATGTCCATCGAGCCGTGGCGGCGGTGGCGCTCCCAGAGGCGTTCGGTCTCGAAATGCTCGCCCAGCGGGGTGCGGACGACCTCGCCGCTCATCCATTGCTCGATGAAGTAGCGGACGGGGCGTTCCTCGCGGAGGGGCGAGGGGGGCGGCGAAGGGGGCGAGGGCGCGGCGTACTTGCGTTCGATGCGCGCGATCTTACGGCGGAGGACGGCGAGCAAATCCTGGAAGTCGGCGCCCATGCTTCGCTTTTTCTTTGCCTACTATAGCTCCCCCGCCCCGGCCGCTTCAACCTCACGCTGGATTTGCTCCCACTCGCCCAGGGCCTCTTCCAGGCGCCGCCGGCTCTCGGCGAGTTGCCCGCTGAGCTGCCGGGTCTGGTCAGCGCTGACGAAGACCGCCAGGGCCCGCTCGGTCTGAGCGATCTCGGCTTCCAGGCGCGCGACCTCGTCCTCGAGAGCCTCGGCTCGCTCCCGCAGCCGGCGCAGGCGGATGGGGTTGACGCGGCCGGACCGCGGCGCGGCCTCCGATCGCAAGGCAGCGGAGCGCTCGCTCTGGGAGGGGGAGTCGGCCGCCTGCGGCGAGGGAGCTTGGGCGGCCTGCTGCTTGCGCCAGAGGTAGTCCTCGTAATTGCCCGGGTAGACGGTGAGACGGCCGCCGGCCAGCTCGAAGACGCGAGTGGCCAGGCGGTCCAGGAAATAGCGGTCATGCGAGACGAAGACCAGGGCGCCCTGGTAGCCCTGGAGAGCCTCCAGGAGGACCTCCTTGGCCTGGAGGTCCAGATGGTTGGTGGGCTCGTCCAGCAGCAGGAAGTTGGCCGGGTGCAGCAGCAGGCGGGCCAGGGCGTAACGGTTCCGCTCGCCTCCGGAGAGCACGCCGACGGGCTTGAAGACGTCGTCCGCGGAGAACAGGAAGCAGCCCAGCAGAGTGCGCAAATCGGTCTCGGTGCGGCCCGGGGCCAGCGAGGCCAACTCGTCCAGCAGGCGGGCGTCGGGATCGAGCGCCTTGTATTGATCCTGGGCAAAGTAGTCCGGCTGGACGTTGTGGCCGAGCACCAGTTCGCCTTCGCTGGGCGGCTCCAGGCCGGCGAGCATGCGGATCAGAGTGGACTTGCCGGCGCCGTTGACGCCCACCAGCGCCACCCGGTCGCCCCGCTCGATGAGGAATTCCGCCTCCGAGAAGACGATCCGGTCGCCGTAGCGTTTCCCCAGGCCGCGGGCCCGGGCCACCACGCGCCCGCTGGGCCGCGGCTGGGGGAAACGGAAATCTAAAGCGGGCGGTTCGGGCGGAAGCTCGACAGGTTCGAGGCGTTCGAGCTCCTTGAGGCGGCTTTGCACCTGGCGGGCCCTGGAGGCGGTGTAGCGGAAGCGGGCGATGAACGTCTCCAGGCGCCGGATGCGTTCCTGCCGGTGGCGGGCGGCGGCCTCCAGTTGCTGGCGGCGCTGCCGGCGCACCTCCAGGAAGCGGGAGTAATTGCCGGAGTAAAAATGCAGGCGGCGGTTCCAAATTTCTACGATTTTCCGGACGGTTACATCCAGGAAGTAACGGTCGTGGGAAACCAGGATAAAGGCGTAAGGGTAAGTTTGTAAGTAATCCTCGAGCCAGTTACGAGCTTCGAGATCCAGGTGGTTGGTGGGTTCGTCCAGGAGCAACAGGTTGGGCCGGGCGAGCAGGAGTTTGGCCAGGGCGATGCGGGCCTGCCAGCCGCCGGAGAATTCCTCGAGGCGTCGGTTCCAGTCCGGTTTGGGGAACCCCAGGCCGGAGAGCACGGCGCCCACTTGGGCTTCCAGGGCGTAGCCGTCGCGCTGGCGGAACTGGGCGTCCAGGCGGGCGTAGCGCTCGGCCGCCTGCCGGTATTCCGGACCGGAGGGATCCAGTTCGCCCATGCGCCGGCTGAGTGACTCCAGTTCCCGCTCGATAGCCTTCAGGTCGCTGAAGGCCGACAGGCACTCCTGCAAGACCGTGCGCCCGGCCAGGGCCAGCCCCTCCTGGGGCAGGTAGCCGGCGCTGACGCCCTTGGCCACGGTGATCGAGCCGGCATCGAGCGACTCGAGGCCGGCCAGGATTTTCAGCAGGGTGGTCTTGCCCGAGCCGTTGGGTCCGACCAGACCGATGCGATCCTCAGGCGTGATGAGCCAGTCCACGCCTTCCAGCAGCAGTTTGGGGCCGAAGCGCTTGCCTGCCTGGCTGAGCTGGATCATGGCCGGCGCAAGACGCGGCCGGGCCGGGCGCCGGTGAGTTTGCCGTTCTGAACCACGGCCCGGCCGTTGACCAGGACCAGGTCGAAGCCCTCGGAGAACTGGTGGGGCTGGCGGAAGGTGGCCTTGTCCTGGACGCGCTCGGGGTCGAACAGGACCAGGTCGGCGGCGTAGCCCGGGCGCAGCAGGCCGCGATCGGGCAGGCGCATGGCGCGGGCGGGCAGCGAGGTCATGCGCCGGACGGCGTCCTCCAGCGTAATGATGCCACGGCGGCGGACGTACTCGGCCAGCACGCGGGCCCGGGTGCCGTAGGAGCGAGGATGCGGCACGCCCACGCCGAACTCGCGCACCCCGCCGTCGGAGGCGACCGCGGTGAAGGGGTGGCGCAGGATGCGGGTGACGTCCTCCTCGCTCATCGAGTGGTAGACCATCTGAGCCCCGCCGCGCTCCATGATCTCCAGCACGGTCTGGATCTCCTGGCGGAGGCCGCGGCGGCCTTTCTGCCTGGTGATCTCGCTGATGGTCTTGCCCTCCAGGGAGCGATCGAAGCGGCAGAAGGCGACCATGGCGTAGGAGTAGTTCTTGTGGCCGAGGCTGCGGAGGCGGCGCTCCATCTCGCGGGCGATGCGGGCGCGGGTGGCGGGATCGGCCAGGCGCTCCTTGACCTTTTCCTCGCCGTCGGCCAAGGCCCATTCCGGCAGCAGGATCGAGATGCCGGTGCTCGAACGATCGTAGGGATACTGGTCCACCATCACATCCACCCCCTGGCGGCGGGCGCGCTCAACGAGGGCCAAGGTCTTGCTGCTGGCCCCCCACAGGCGGCGGTTGTCAATCTTGAAGTGGGCGATCTGGACGGGCAGCTCGGCCTCGCGCCCGACGCGCACGGCCTCCTCGATGGCCTGGAGGGCGCGCTCGCCCTCGTCGCGGATATGGCTGGCGTAGACGCCGCCGTAGCGGGCGGCCACCCTGGCCAGGGCGATGATCTCTTCGGTGGGGGCGTAAGCGCCCGGGATGTAAATCAAGCCGGTGGAGAACCCGAGGGCGCCCTGGCGCATAGCCTGCTCGACCAGCGCCTCCATGCGGGCCAGCTCCTCGAGCGACGCCGGGCGGTTGGCGGTCCCCATCACTTGTCGGCGCACGGTGTTGTGGCCGATCAGCGAGGCCACGTTCAGGCCGATGCCGGTCTTTTCCAGGCGGGCGAAGGCTTCCGCCAGATCGCTCCAGGAGCCGCCGCAATTGCCGGTGACCACGGTGGTCACGCCGTCCATGACGTAATTGTCGGCCCCCGGAACCTTTTCGATGCCGTCTTCGATGTGGGTGTGGATGTCAATGAAGCCCGGGGCCAGGACGCGCCCGGCGGCGTCCAGTGTCTCCGCGGCGGAGGCGCCCGCGAGGCGTCCCACAGCGGCGATCCGCCCGTCGCGCAGGGCGACGTCGGCCCGGAACCAGGGATTGCCCGTGCCGTCCACCACGCGCGCGTTGCGGATCAGCAGGTCGAACTCGGCCGCCGACAGCGGCAGGCAAAGCAGCAAGGCGATGAGCAGTCGCATCGGGTTGGTCAGTGTCGAGTGTAACTCAGGCGGCGGCCCGGCTTCGAGCGGGCGCGGCTCAAGAAGCCAGCAGGCCGGCGATCGCCCGCTTGAGCAGGGACTCGGCGCCGGGCGCCAGGTGCGAGGCGCTGGGTTCGTAGCCTCCTTCCTCCAGCGCTCGATCCGGACAGATGTAGCCGGGGCCGATGTCGCCGTAGCCCGCCACGGCAGTGAAGCGGGCGGCGTCCAGACTCTGGGCATACCGCTGGAACTCGAGCAGGGGTTCGCCCGGAAGGTGCAGGATGCGGGCCGCGCCCAAATCCACGGCGGTAAGCCAGAGCGGCTCGCTGCGCCGGGCGTAGGCCACGCGGCAGGCGATGCGATAGCGGGCGGTGGGATCAGCGCCTTCCTCGATCCGCTTGTCGGGAGCGCGCGCGGGCAGCCGGAGCGGGACGGTGCGCCAGCGCACGCCCGCGGCGGGCCGCAAGTCGGCGGCAGCGGCCGAGGCTTTCAGGGCGGCCAGCAGGCGTTCGGCCAGCTCGCGGCGAGCCCGTTCGGAGCCGTCGTTGTACTTGCCCACGGTGACGTCGCCGGCGCAGCCGGTAAGGTAAAGCTGGAAGACGCCTTCCTCGCGTTCGAAAGTCTCCCGGGCCTGGCCGACGAAATCGGCCGAAGCGCGCCCGTCGCAGCAGAAGGTCTGCGGGTGGGTGGCGTAAAAGTGCAGGCGAGCGAGCGGCTCCCGCCCGGCGGCGAAGGTGATGGTCTTCAGCCAGGGATCTATGCGGCCTTCCGGCAGGGCGGCCTGATAAGGATCCTTGCCGGAAGTACTGTAGCGAACCACCAGTTTGCCCTGATCCCAGACCCGGCGCGAGGAGGCGACGCGCTCGACGCGCGCCTGGCTGACGCCGACGGCCTCCACCGGGCGCAATCGGTCGAGAGATCTTTTCAGGGCGGCAGCGAGCCGGGCGGACAGGCGCTCCAGGCCGCTGCGGCTGTACATCAAGGGAGGATTCGGCAGCTCTCTGAGCAGGCGGTAGGCGTCGCCGTCCAAGTAAGGCGCGGCGTGCTGGTGCACGGTGTGAAGAATCACGTCCGCCGGGGTGGCGCCCGCCGCGGAAGCCAAAGCCTGCCGGATGCGGCCGAAGGCTTCCCCGCCCAGGCCGCACCAATCCAGAGTGCAAAGCACCAGGCGGCGGCCCGCCTGTTCGAGGACGAGGCCCTTGGCCCAGAGCGGGTCCTCGACCTTGGTCAACGGGACCGTCCAGATGAGCGGCTCGCCCGGATCGGGCGTGGCGTCCGCCCGGAAGACCGCCAGCCGGAACGCCCCAGCGCGGGAGGCGGCGGAGAAAAAGACGGGCGCAGCGGCGAGCAAGCTGCGGCGGGTCAAGCGATTGGAATCGGGCATGGGCGGCCTCCTCATTTGGCCAGCACGCCGGCCAGTTCCAGCAGCTCCAGATCGAGCGGTTTCTTCCCACTCACGACCTGCTCCAAGGGCGTAGCGGCGATCTGGCCGCGCTGGAGGCCGACCAGCACGCCATGCTCGCCGCGTGCCAGGCGTTCGACCGCCGCGGCGCCCAGCCGGGTGGCGAGCATGCGGTCGGCGAAGGTAGGCGCGCCGCCGCGTTGCACGTGGCCCAGGATGGTGGCGCGCACCTCGAAGCCCAGGCGCTCGTGCTGCCGGCGGAAGTAATCCGCCAGGGCGGAGGCGTTCCAGCGGGCGCCCTCGGCGGCGACGATCAGCGCATGGGGCTTGCCGCGCTCGTAGGCGGTGCGGATCTCCGCCGCCAGTTGTTCGGGATCGGCCTCCACCTCGGGCAGGGTGATGGCTTCGGCGCCGCCGGCGATCCCGGTCATCAGCGCCAGATACCCGCAGTCGCGCCCCATGACCTCGACCACAAAGGCGCGGTGGTGGCTGGAGGCGGTGACTTTGAGCCGGTCAATGGCTTCGAGCGCTATGTTCAGAGCGGTGTCCACACCGATGGTGATGTCGGAGCCGTAGAGATCGTTGTCAATGGTCGAGGCCACGCCGACGACGGGGAACCCGGCCTTGCAAAGGGCGTAAGCGCCGGCTTGCGAGCCGTTGCCGCCGATGACGACCAGGGCCCGGATGCCCTGTTCTTCGAGGCGGCGCAGGGCTTGGGCCCGGCCGCTTTCGTTCCGGAACTCGCGGCTGCGCGCGCTGCCCAGGATGGTGCCGCCGCGCTGCATGATGCCGCCCACGTCGCGGGCGGTGAGCGGGCAGAAATCGCCCTCCATCAGCCCGAGGTAGCCGCGGCGAACGCCGAACAGCTCGAAGCCTTTCTCCAGGCCGGTGCGCACGACGGCGCGAATGGCGGCGTTCATCCCGGGGGCGTCGCCGCCCGAGGTCAACACGGCGAGGCGTTTCATCGGGGCACCGTAAGGGGCCAGCTCTGGCCGGCGGTGAGGCCGCCGTCCACGTTGAGCACCTGGCCGGTGATGTAATCGCTGGCGGCGCTGGCCAGGAAGAGGGCGGCGCCCACCAGGTCCGGGGGTTCGCCCAGCCGTCCGGCGGGCGTGCGCTCCAAAGCCCAGGCGCGAATGCGTTCGTTCTCCCAGAGCCCCTTGTTGAGGTCGGTGCGGATGAAGCCGGGGGCGATGGCATTGACTTGGATGTTGTACTGGCCCCACTCGACCGCCAGGGCTCGGGTCAGAGCGCCGATGGCGCCCTTGCTGGCGCCGTAGGGGGCCATGCCCGCCAGGCTGAAGCCCGTATGGAGGCTGGCGATGTTGACGATCTTGCCCTTCCGCTGCCGGATCATCACGCGACCGCAGGCCTGGGCCATTAGGTAATTGCCGCGCACGTTGACGGCCAGGATCTCATCCAGGCGCGCCTCCGGGTAGGTTTCCGCCGCGTGGCGGAAGTTGATGCCCGCCACGTTGAACAACACGTCCAGGCGCCCGTGGCGCTGGACGATGTTCTCCACGCAGCGCTGGATCTGTGCGCCGTCGGCGATATCGCAGACCTCGTACTCCAGCCCGGTGGCGGCCAGCGTCTGGGCGTTGCGGGCGCTGACGATCACCCGGGCGCCGGCCTGGTGAAAGGCCAGGGCGATGGCCCGCCCGATGCCGCGCGAGCCGCCGCTGACGTGAACGACTTTGTCCTGCACCGAGAACAGATCTTCCATCACAACTCCATCATGACTTTGATCGCCTGCTCCTGGCCGGCGAGGATGCGCTCGATCAACGGCGGGGCGTCCTCCAGCCGGACGCGATGCGTGATCAGATCCTTGACCCGCACCCGGCCTTCGGCCACCAGCGCGATGGCGGTCTGGAAATCCGCGTCGTAAAGCCGGCAGGTGAGCAAGGCGGCATCCTTGGCGAAGGCGGCCTTCAGCGGGAAACGAATCTCGCCCGGGGGGACGCCGTAGACGACGATGCGGCCGCCGCGGGCGCAGGCGGCCAGACCGTCGGCCACGCTGCGCTCGTCGCCCACTCCGTCAATCACCAGGTCGAACCGGCCGGCGTAGCCGGGCGGGAGGCCCTGGCGAGGGTCCAGCGCTTCGTCGGCGCCCAGTCGCCGGGCCAGGGCGAGCTTGGCGGCGACCGGGTCCGTCACGGCCACGAACGAAGCGCCCAGGGCTCGGGCCGCCTGGATCACCAGCAGCCCGATGTTGCCCGCGCCGAAGGCCAGCACGCGCTCCCCGGGTTGAAGGCCGCCCCGGCGGCAGGCGCGCACGGCCACCGCCACCGGCTCGACCATGGCGGCGGATTCCTCGTCCATGCCCTCGGGCGTGCGGCGCAGCATGTAATCCTCGACCACCACCTCCTCGGCGTAGGCGCCGTGGCGCGAAACGACGCCCAGGACTTCCGTGGTCTCGGAATGATGCACGGCGCCGCGCCGGAAGGCCGGATCCTCCCGGGCGCAGAGGATGGGATGCAGCAGAACGCGGTCTCCGGGGCGCCAGGCGTCGGCGCAGCTTTCCAGCACCTCGCCGCTGGCCTCATGGCCGGGTACGATCGGGAAGCGGGTGAAGGGCAACTTGCCCGCGATGCTCTTGTAGTCGGAGCCGCAGATGCCCACGCGGCGGACGCGCAGGCGAACCTGGCCGGGCTCCAGAGGCGGCCGGGGCAGCTCGACCAGCTCCAGGCGGCCGGGTCCCTTCAACAAGAGCGCCTTCATAGCGGCCGATCCGGTGCACCATTATATCGGCCCGCCCGGCAGGGCGGCGCCTGCGGCGTGCTAGCATGAGTGCGATGGCGGCGGACTTTCGCAGCTTCGAGGCCGGGCCCGATCTGGCGGGCCGGACCTGGCGGGTCGAGTTTCTCTGGATTCAGAACGCCATCTCGATCCGGCACAGCGACACGGTGGACGTCAAGTTCTTGTTGAGTTCGGGGCAGGAGCGGCAGAGCAAGGTGATTGCCCTGCCCCACGCCGTGCTGATCGAGCTGGCCGCCCGGGCCGGACGGCCCGTGACCGATCCCTGGTGCATCCGGCTGGCGGCGGAGCATCTGAAGCGCATGATCGAGACCGGCGAGGATCTGGAGAAGCCGCTGGTCACGCCCGGGCGCGAGGCGCTGGAGGCGCTCGCCGGGGCCGCAGGGCGCTGAGCGGCCGGCGGACGTGGCATCATAAGAGCACCATGGATCTGCTGCGGGGCGGCATCGGCTGGATCGAGGTGATCTGCGGGCCCATGTTCTCGGGCAAGAGCGAGGAGCTGATTCGCCGCCTGCGCCGCGCGGTGATCGCGCGCAAGCGGGTGCAAGTGTTCAAGCCCGCCCTGGATGCGCGCTACTCGGCCGACGAGATCGTCTCGCACGGCGACATGCGCATGAAATCCGAAGTGGTGACCGGGGCCCGGGAGATACTGGAGCGGTTGGACTGGCGCACGGAAGTGATCGGGGTGGACGAGGTGAACTTCTTGGGGCCGGAGCTGATTCCGGTGTGCACGCGCCTGGCCGACAGCGGCAAGCAGGTGATCCTGGCCGGGCTGGATACGGATTATCTGGGCCGGCCCTTTCCGCCCATTCCGGAGTTGCTGGCCCTGGCCGAGTCCATCACCAAGACGCTGGCCATCTGCATGCGCTGCGGCAACCCGGCCAAGCACACCCAGCGGCTGGTGGCTTCCGACGAGCTGATCGTGGTGGGGGCGGCCGGCGTGTACGAAGCGCGCTGCCGGCGCTGCTTCGAGCCGGGTGCGCCCAGGCAGGAGCAGTTCGACTTTGCGCGGCCGGCGGAGGCGGCCGGGCGCTCTTAGCGGGCGGCCTCGCCGCTCGAGGCGGCTTCGGCGGGGCCGGGCAGGGGCTTGCCCAAGGTGATGAGTTCGATGCCCTCGCTCTTGCCCAGGTTGCGCGAGTAGCGGCGATCGCGCGGGTTATTCCAGTGTTCGTGCACGCCCAGGCCGGCCAGAGGGGCGCCGTCGCCCTCCGGATCGTAGCGGATGCCCGAGGGCGGCCGAGGGCCGAGCGCGGCTTCGTGCAGGTAGTTGTCCGGGTTGCCGCGAACCTGGCCGGCCCGCGGCTCGCTGCGCAGAATGTCCAACCCGACCGAATCTATGGCCACCGGATCCTGGGAGAGCAGCAGGCTCGAGGCCCAGCGATCGCCGAAAGAAAGGAAGCGGACGACGCCTCCCTGCTGGTGCTCGGCGGGATACAAACCTTCCAGCAAATACAACAAAGTCTTTCCGCCCACCTGACGATGTCCGTTCAGATCCACCAGACAGTTATAGGATCCCATCGGGCGGCCACGGGCGCCGGTCCCGTGCAGGGGGCTCGGCGTCCAGCCGCCCCGGTCGGGAAAGTAAGTCGAGCCGAAGTGATTTTTGGCCGCCAGAGTAACTCCGAACAGAGTATGCGCCCGCAACAACGCTAAGTTGATCAGATATCTGGCTTCGGTCAGAGCGCGGGGCAGATAGGCGGCCGGGAGGCCGGGCTGGGAGAAGCGGACCGGATGCTCGAGGTCGGGTTCGGCCGCCAGGCGGCCCTCGCGGGCGGCTGAAGGACTCACGACGAAGCGGACCTCCTGAAATTCGGGCCGGGCTTTTACCTTCTGGTAAATGGGATCGCCGATGCCGCGCGAGGCGTCGTAAATGGTGATATCCCGGGCGGCCACGCCGGCGGTTCCAACCAGTTGTTCGAGCAAGGCGCAGATCATCTGCGGGCTGTGCATGCCGGCGCCGGGCTTCCATTCGCGGCCCCGGTCCTGGTTAGCGTTGATCTTGACGGCGATCTTCTCGCCCGGCCGGTAGCCCGCGTTGCCCCCGCCGTGCGTGCGGTTGAAGTAGCGGAACAGCGCGTCCCAGGCCTGCCGGTCGGTTTTGGCGCCGGTGAGGCCGCGCAGGCCGTCGGAAAGCATGGCGGCGACCAGCTTGGGGTCGGTGTTGGCGTCGTCCCACCAGTTGCCGGTCTGGCCGTCCCAGCGGGCAGCGTCGGGCTGGTAGACCCAAACGACGCGGCCGGGGTGGATGCCCTGCCCCGTCCCCATGGGTTGGTTGGGGGGATCGGAGGGGGCGAACCTTTCCTGGGCTCCGGCCTGGAAGGCGGCGCCGGGGGGCCACCAAAGCAGGTAGAGCGCCAGGGCCGGAAGGCTCAGGAGGGCGCCGTAGCGCCAGCCGAGAGCGCGGGCCCGGCGGTGAAGCAGCCGGGCGCCCGCCAGTCCGGCCAGCCAGGCCAGAAAGCCGCCGGCCAGGGGCGCCGCCGCCCGCTGGCAGGGATAGGCGGCGCGCGCCGGCTTGGGAATCACGCGCACCAGAAACCAGACCAGCGCCGCCAGGCCGGTCAGCGCCGCCAGCCAGCGCATGCGGCGCGCCGCTCGGTCGGCCTTGTCGCGATCACTCGCCGCTTGCCTCATCGGTCCCTCCTGGACTGCGGGTCCTATTATGACGCGGCCGCGAAGCCGGGTGCGGGCCGGTATAATGGCAAGTCGCACTGCGCGGCGAAAGGAAGAGCCGAGGAATATGAATCAGCCCTGGAAAACCGGCCGTTGGTTCACCAGCCCCTGGAACTGGTTGCCCGAGGTTCGCTCGGGCTTGCGCTTCCCGGAAAGGGTTCGCATCCACGACGTGACGTTGCGGGACGGCGAGCAGCAGACAGGCATCGTCTTCCGGCGGCATGAGAAAGTGGCGATCGCGCGCAAGCTGGCCGAGGCGGGAGTGCACCGCATCGAGGCGGGCATGCCGGCGGTTTCGGCCGAAGACGAAGCGGCGGTCAAGGAGATCGCGGCCCTGGGTCTGCCCGCGGAGATTTTCTCGTTCGCCCGCTGCCTGCCGGCCGACGTGAAGCAGGCCAAGGAGTGCGGCGTGAAGGGCATCATCACGGAGATCCCCTCGAGCGAGCACATCATCCGGCACGCCTACGGCAAGAGCCTGGAGTGGGCCGTGGAGGCCTCCATCGAGACCACCCTGGCGGCCAAGGAGGCCGGCCTCTATACGGTCTTCTTCACGATTGACAGCACGCGGGCGGAGCTGGAGCGCTACATGGATCTGGTCGAGCGGGTGGCGACCGAGGGACACATGGACGCGCTGACGGTGGCGGACTCCTTCGGGGGGTGCACGCCGCAGGCGGTGGCCGAGGTCATCGGGCGGCTGCGCGCCCGCTTTCGCCAGCCGATCGAGATCCACTGCCACGAAGACTTCGGGTTGGGGGTGGCTAACACGATCGCGGCCCTGGCAGCGGGGGCGTCGGTGGCGCACGTGACCGTCTCGGCCATCGGCGAGCGGGCCGGCAACGTACCCCTGGAAGACACGGTGATGGCGTTGCTGTGCCTGTACGGGGTGGACACCGGAGTGCGCACCGAGAAGCTCTACGAGCTGTCCAAGCTGGTGCAGGAGCTGGCCGGCTTCTCGCTGCCGCCCAACCGGCCGATCGTGGGCGAGTGGCTCTACCGCATCGAGTCCGGCATCGTAACGATGTTTCACCGGCGGTCGAAGGACGTCGAGCCGCTCGAGTACATTCCCTTCCGGGCGGAACTGGTTGGGCGGCCGGGCATCGAGATCGCGCTGGGCAAGGGCAGCGGACTGGCCAACATCGAGGAACACCTGGAGCGGCGTGGGTTGAAAGCCACCCCCGAGCAGGCTAACCGGCTGCTGGCGGAGGTCAAGCAGCGGGCGATCGAAAAGAAGGGCCTGCTCGAGGAGGAGGAGTTCGACGAGCTGGCCCGGCGGATCCTGGCAGACGGGGGAAGGTAATGTTTCGGAATCTGGACGAGTTGGTGGCTGCGGCCCGGGCCTTGGGGCCCGCGCGGATCGCCGTGGCGGCGGGGCAGGACCCGGACGTCATCGAGGCGCTCAAACGGGCGGCCGAGATGGGTCTGGCCGAGGGAATCTTCGTGGGCAACGCCCACAAGATCCTGGAGCTGGCGCGCGGGGCGGGCCTGGAAATCCCGCCCGCCCGGCTGATCCACGAGCCCGAGGAGGCGGCCGCGGCGCGCAAGGCTATCGCCCTGGTGCGGGAGGGGGCGGCCAGCCTGCTGATGAAGGGCAAGATCTCGACCGCCACGCTGGCCCGGGCGGTGCTGGATCGCGAGACCGGCCTGCGCACGGGGCGCTTGCTCAGCCAGGTGATCGTCTTTCAGGTTCCCGGCATCGAGCGGCTGATGCTGATGAGCGACGCGGCGATGAACATCGCGCCCACGCTCGAACAGAAGGCCGAGATCTGCCGCAACGCCGTCGAGGTGGCGCACGCCATCGGCATCGAGAGGCCCCATGTGGCGTTGTTGTGCGCACTCGAGATGGTCAATCCGGAGATGCCGGCCACGGTGGATGCGGCGGCGCTGACCCTGATGAACCGGCGGGGCCAGATCAAGGGCGCCTACCTGGAGGGCCCGATCGCCCTGGACGCGCCGCTCAGCCGTTTCGCGGCCGAGCGCAAGGGAATCGAAAGTCCGCTCATCGAGAACACCGACATTTTCATCGCGCCGGACATCGAGGCGGCCAACATCCTGTATCGGGCGATTCTGTACTTTGCCCGGGGCGAATCGGGCGGCATCGTCTACGGGGCGCGGGTTCCGCTGGTGCTGCTGTCGCGGGCCGAGACGCCGGAGACCAAGATCCGCTCGATCGCCCTGGCGATGCTGGCGGAGGCGCATGGCCGCAGGCAGAGCTGAGCGCATTCGCGCCTTCCTGCCCTTCCTGGGGGTGGGGCTGGGGATGGTGGCGCTGTTGGCGGGAGCGGTGTTCTGGATGCAGCGCGGGGCGCATCCGGAACTGAGGGGCTCGATCGGGAAGGTGCGGACGCTGGGCTTGCCGGATTCCAGCACGATCGCGGTGGTGGATTTCCGGTTTGCCAACCGAGCCGACTATCCGTTCGTAGTGCGGCGGGTGGACCTGCTGGTGGAGACCGCCGAGGGGCGCACGGTGGAGGGGGCGGCGGTGTCGGAGCCGGATGCGCAGAGGCTGTTCGCTTACTATCCGGTGCTGGGTCCGAAGTACAACCAGACGCTGGTGGCGCGGACGCGGGTGAGGCCGGGCGAGAGCATGGACCGGATGGTGGCGGCGCGCTTCGAGATGAGGGAGGAGGAGTTCGGGCGGCGCAAGGGGGTGCGGATCCGGGTGGAGGAGGTGGACGGGGCGGTGTCGGAGATCCGGGAGGAAAGGCGTTAGGCGTGGGTGTCGTGGCGATACGGCCAGTGGTAGGAAGGGGCTCCCAAAATCCGGATTCCGGGCTCCGGTTCGGGTTGTCAAGCTGCTGAAAACTGGGATATTCTGGGGATACGGTCCTACCGGCGATGTTGGCAAGCGGCGTGCATGGCCAAGGCCGGAAGGGTGTAGGGTCGGGCAGGCCCGAGCCGAGGCGGTCTGATGCGAGAGCTTAAGTTGCAGTTTTCCAGCGCGCTGCTGGTGGTCCTGACGGCAGCCGCGGTGGTAGCCGCCTTGGTGAACTTCCAGCAGCAAGCCCGCTTCCGGCTGCCCGAGGACGGCGTAGTGTGGGTGGACCGCAGCGAGGGCATCCAGGCGCTGCACATCGTGCCGGGCGGCCAGGGCGAGAAGGCCGGACTGAAGCCGGGCGACCTGTTGGTGCGGATCAACGGGGCGCGGGTGGAGAGGGCCACCGATGTCACTCGGGTCCTGGTGGGGTTGGGCGCCTGGAAGCGCTGCACCTATAGCGTCCGCCGGCACGGCATCGAGTTCCAAGCGCAGCTCATCCTGGGCGAGGCGCGGCCGGACCCCATGGTCTACTTCCAGTACCTGGTGGGGGCGGCCTGGCTGGGGATCGGCCTGTTCGTGCTGTTCCGGCGCGCGGGGGCGGCCAAGGCGCTGCATTTTTACTTGCTTTGCCTGGCGGCCTTCGTCTTTTCGACCTTCCACTACACGGGCAAGCTGAACAACTTCGACAAGGCGATGTACTTCGGCAACGTCGCCGCGGGGTTGTTCGCCCCGCTGTTGTTGCTGCACTTCGGCCTGAGCTTCCCGGGGCCGCCGCGCTGGTTGCGAGGCCGCTGGCGGCCGCTGGCGCTCTACCTGCCCGGGGCGGGGGCGCTGGCGGCGTACTTGGGGGCGACCTCGGGGCGGTTGCGGGTGGCCGTGCCGCTGAACGAGTTGAGCTGGCTGCTGGACCGGATCTGGTTGGGTCTGGCGATGGCGGCGTGGGCGGGGGCCACTGTGGCGCTGGCGGTGGGCTACCGGAGGGCACAGGACTCCCTGGTACGGCGGCAATTGAAATGGCTGCGCAACGGGGCGCTGGCGGGGTTTGCGCCCTTCACGGTGTTTTACGGGATTCCCTACGTCTTGGGCGCGCTGCCCGGCGGGGCGGCCAGGCTCTCGGTGCTGGGCCTCGTGCTGGTTCCTCTGACCTGGGCCTGGGCCATCCTGCGCTACCGGTTGATGGACGTGGACATCATCTTCCGCCAGGGCTATGTGTACACGCTGGCGACCTTGTGCGTGCTGGCGATCTTTTACAGCCTGGTGTTTTCCCTCGGCCGCTTCGAGGACCTGGATCCGGCCCCCACCTTGATCCTGCTGCTGCTGGCGGCGTTCGTCTTCCAACCGATACGCAACTGGATCGAGCAGGCGCTGGACCGCTACGTCTTTTACCGCGAGCGTTACGACTATCGGCGGACTCTGGCGGAGTTCGCCCGCGAGCTGGGCGCCGAAACGGACCTGGAAGCGATTCTGGCCTTGGTGGCGGAGCGGCTGAGGCAGACGCTCTGCGTCGAGAAGCTGGCTTTCTTCCTGGCCGGCGAGCAGGGGGGCTTCTATCTGGAGCGCGCCTTTGGGGTGCGCAATCGCAAGGGGCGGGCGCTGACGCGGGAGGATCCGCTCGAGCTGAGCTTCTTGGATCCCAACCCGAACAAGCCGTTCCTTTTCTTTGAGCGCACGGGGCGCGCGCTGGAGTTGCTGGACCGGCAGTGGCCGCCGGCCGTGCGGCAGGCGTTATCCGACCTGGATCTGACGTATTACGTGCCGTGCCGGGCCCGCGGCCGGACGGTGGCCTACTTGGGGGTGGGGCGGACCGAAGCGGGCGACTTTCTCTCCAGCGAGGATCTGGACTTGCTGGTGATGTTCGCCGGCTATCTGGCCATCGCGCTGGAGAACGCCCGGCTTTACCGGTCCCTGGAGCGCAAGGCGGCCGAGTACGAGCGGCTGAAGGAGTACAGCGAGAACATCGTCTCTTCGATCCGGGTGGGCGTGGCGGCGGCCGATCTGGAGGACCGGGTCGAGGGCTGGAACCCGGAGATGGAGCGGCTGACCGGCGTGGCGCGCGAGCGGGCTCTGGGGCGGCCGCTGGGGGAACTGTTTCCGGCCGAGCTGGTCGAGCAGTTCGATCGGACGCGGGGCGAGGAAGGCATTCATCAGGTCTACCAGTTTCCGCTCCGGCTGCAAGGGCCGAAAGTGCTCGAGATGCCGGCGCGCGGGGGCAATGGCAAGCCCGGCGGGCGGAGCGAGGGAGGGCGGCAGGAATTCCTGGTCAATATAGCGATCACGCCGCTGGTTTCCAAGGACGGGCGGCAGATCGGGCGGGTGATCCTGTTCGACGACGTGACCGAGCGCAGCGAGCTGGAGCGGCGGCTGGTGCAGGCCGACAAGCTCAGCTCGATCGGGCTGCTGGCGGCGGGCGTGGCGCACGAGGTCAACACGCCGCTGACGGTGATCTCGACCTACGCTCAGATGCTGGCCCGCCAGGTGTCGGGAGACCAGGAGAAGGCCCGGTTGTTGGAGAAGATCGCCCGGCAGACCTTCCGGGCCAGCGAGATCGTCAATGCCCTGCTGAACTTCTCGCGCAGCGCGCCGGCCGCCTTCGAGGAGCTGGACTTGAACCGGGTGATCCGGGAGACGCTGGTGCTGGTCGAACACCAACTGGATCAGGCGGGCATCCGGGTGGAACTGGATTTGGACGCGCCGCTCGGTCCGGTGCTGGGCCATCCGGGCAAGCTCCAGCAGGTCTTCCTGAACCTGTTCTTGAACGCGCGGGACGCCATGGAGGCGGGCGGGGTGCTGGAGGTTCGCGGGCGGAGCCAGGGGCAGAGCGTGCGGGTCGAGGTGCGCGATACGGGCCCCGGCATCGCGCCGGAGAATCTGCACCGGGTGTTCGATCCGTTCTTCACCACCAAGGCCGTGCGGCGCGGTACCGGGCTGGGATTGTCGGTGACCTACGGCATCGTGCGCGAGCACGGGGGCCAGATCGAGGTGGAGAGCCGGCCCGGCGAGGGCGCCTGCTTCCGCCTGGAGTTCCCGCTGGCCAGGAAAGCGGTCCATGCCTGAGAAGCCGGCCGCCGGGGAGGCGCCCGCCGAAATGGCGCGGGGCCGCATCCTGGTGGTGGACGACGAGCCGGACATCCGCGAGTCCCTCTACGATCTGCTCAGCGGGGAGGGCTACGCGGTGGATCTGGCGGCCGGCGCGGCCGAGGCCCTGCGCCAGGTGGAAGCGCGCGAGTACGATCTGATCCTGCTGGACGTGTTGATGCCGGACCGCAACGGCATGGAGGTGCTGCGGGAGATCCGGCAGCGGGACCGCGAGACGCCCATCGCGCTGATCACGGCCTACGGCACGATTGCCATGGCGGTGGACGCGCTTAAGTCGGGCGCCAACGATTTCTTTCAGAAGCCCTGGGATAATGAGAAGCTGCTGATCGAGATCGAGCGGATGATCTCGAAGCGGCGGCTGGAACGGGAGAATACCCAGCTCAAGCGGGCGCTCAAGCAGCGCTACGCCTTTCCCAACATCGTGGGCAAGAGCGAGCGCATGGTGCGCGTGCTGGACTTGGTGGCGCAGGTCGCCCCCAGCCGCTCGACCATCCTCATCACGGGCGAGACCGGCACCGGCAAGGAGCTGATCGCCAAGGCCATCCACGCCAACTCGCCCCGCGCCGATCAGATGTTCATCGCCGTGAATTCCGGCTCCCTGCCCCCGGAGTTGCTGGAGTCCACGCTGTTCGGCCACGTCAAGGGATCCTTCACCGGGGCGGTCGCCTCGCGCAAGGGTTATTTCGAGATCGCCAACCACGGCACGATTTTCTTCGACGAGATCGGCACCATCAGCCTGGAGACGCAGGCCAAGTTGCTGCGGGTCATCCAGGAGAAGGAATTCATGCCGTTGGGTTCGGGCGAAGTCATCCGGGTGGACGTGCGCATCCTGGCGGCCACCAACTCCGACTTGCACAAGCTGGTTCAGGAGGGGCGTTTCCGGGAGGATCTCTACTACCGGCTGAACGTGATCAACATCGCGCTGCCCCCATTGCGCGAACGGCGGGAAGACATCCCGGCTCTCATCGAGCACTTCTTCAATAAGTACTGCCAGGAAAACGACAAGTTCCTCGACGGCGCAGGGCGCAGCCTGCTGCGCTTCGAGCCGGAGGCCATGCAGATCCTCATGGACCATTCCTGGCCGGGCAACGTGCGGGAGCTGGAGAACGTCGTCGAGCGGGCGGTGGTCCTGGCCACCCAACCGGTGGTCACCGTGGACGTGCTGCCCGACTACCTGCTCCAGCAAGCGGGCCTGCGCATCCGCCGGGACCCCAGCGGCCGGCTGGCGGCCGACGCCTCCCTGTTCGAGATGGTGGCGGACTACGAGCGGCGCGTCATTCTCGACCACCTGGAGAAGGCCAATTGGAGCCAGACCCAGGCGGCCGAGATGCTGCACGTCCCGCTTTCCACCCTCAACCAGAAGATCAAGCGCTTGAGCATCGAGATCCCGCGCAAGTCGGAAGCGGCCCGGGCCGAGCGGGGCTGAGGCCGGAGGGGGCGGGCCCGCGCATCGCCGCAAGCAGCCGCTGCCGGGCGCGATACAGCACGTTCGCCACCCGTTTCGCGTTGCAACCTGCCGCACGTGCGATTTCCCTCAAGTCGCGGCCTTCGGCCCGCAACTGGAGGATGCCGCCGGCGTTCGGCGGGAGCGTGGCGAGCAGCTCGGCCAGCAGACGGCCCGCCTCCATGCAGGGCTGCACCACCAGACTGACGCTATCAAGCGGCACGAGCCGTTGCAGGCGTCGCGCGCGGATCTCACTGATCAAGCGGTTGCGCACCGCCTTCCAGAAGTAAGCCTCGAAGGTCTCCGGCCTGACCGCCGGGCCGCGGGCGATAATCGCGGTCCAGATGTCTTGGACGGCGTCTTCAGCCTCAGCGCCCAGGTGGGGGCGGAGATAACGCGTAGCCGCGTTACTTAGTCTGCGAAGCAGAGTCTCATCCATGCCTCCAAAAAAAGAGAAAAATGGCCAAATGTCCCGCAAATCTTCTTGCTGCAATAGATTGGGGGGAAGCCAGAGGCCGTCAGGAAGGCCCCGGAGCCCGCAAGCCGCTTTGCGGCCGCAGGCGCTCGGGGGGCGCAAGCAAGGCAGACCGGCCGGAGCCGCAAACCTTCTTGCGGGTGGGCGCGGCCGATCAGAGCTATACTCTTGTCGGAGGTGGGGTGGTGCCGGATGACGTAATTGACCTCCTTGGGCAGTTGATCGAAGCGGCCGGGACCGGGAGGGCGGCCCAAGTGCTCAGCCGGTGCGCGGCGGTAGAGGCTGAGGACCTCCAGAGGGCCCGCGAGGGTCAGGGGCGCCTGGCTGACGCCATTGTCGAGCGTTTGAGAATTGACGGTCGCAGCTTAGTCCAGAAGGCGGAGCTGGAGAACCAGTTACGCCTGCTCATGCGCCTGGGGATCACAGAAACGCAAATCGCC